>Ga0316201_10001800_pt1 | contig 14831 bp, 16 predicted proteins | sample CS6wburrow_MG_FD_204516 | JGI IMG/M metagenome (GOLD analysis project Ga0316201, IMG submission 204516) | Coastal sediment microbial communities from Delaware Bay, Delaware, United States - CS-6 worm burrow | ecosystem: Environmental > Aquatic > Marine > Coastal > Sediment | place: USA... | reverse complement strand
ACAGAAAGCCCGGACAGAACCAGCCGGCACACCGGGTATGCGGTGTTACGCGTAGTCGTTGAGCAGTCCATCGATGGCGCTGTGCCGAACAGCCGGCTCGCTGGAGTCGGCACCATCGTAATCCGACCGCTCCAAAGTATCCAGAGATGAGTCGTCCTGTCCGTTACGGGCATTGCCTCCCGCGGTCTGCTGTCCAGAGTTCCCGCGCTGCCCGACATCGACCTGAGCCAGTTGCAGCTGGTTCTCCTGAAACATCTCCCGCAGCCGCGGGATGCTCGCTTCCAACGCCTCTCTGACTACTGCGTGCTGGGCGTTAAAGGTAACCGTCGCTTGATCCTGGTGCACGGAAAGCTGAATATCAATGGGCCCCAAATGGGCCGGACTGATCCGCAGCGACACCCCTTGCACTGAATTCCCCAGCATCCACTGGATACGGTCGCCCACCCCCTGCTCCCAGCCTCTGGCGCCCAGCGGTGTCTCTAGCGCCAGCATCGTAGGCGAGCCGGAACGCATCGGCAGCGCGGCTTCGGCCGACTTGAATGCCGACAGTGGGTTGACTGCGACCGCCGGTGCACTCTCCTGCAATACCGACTTTCGGCTACCCACAGTGGAGTCAAAATCCGCGTTCAGGAACTGTCCGCTGAATCCGATGGCTGGCGACGCTACCGCACCGGTGCCGACATTGAGTGCAGCTGATGATGCCGCCACCGAAACAGGATCGGCCATACCTGGCTTACTGTCGGCCAATGGCGCTAAAATACCGGACTGGGGAAGCGGTAATTTTACCACAGGAGCAGGATTTTTTACCGCCAGCTGAGTGGCAGCCAACTGTTGACGGGCCACTGCCAGGGCCGTCGCGACCGGGAGTGGGAAATCGTCGGGCATCTGGTCTGACTCACTACCGGGATCTGCCGCAAGCGGCAAACCGTTGCCACCGCCGACAAACGCCTCTATGTGACTGAAATCCTGTTCCGGCAGCAACTCCTTCAACTCTGTCAGCAATCCGGGTATGGTGTTTTGTTGATCTATAAGAGTTGAAAATTCAATACTTTGCAGTTCAGATGCCCCTATCTCGGATGCGCCCCCCAAGTCCGATATCGCTTTCAGACTGGAGATGAAACCCCCGGTGTCCGCGCTGATTATTGGTCCGCTCATATCGCCCCAACCTGAAATGGAAAGAATCTGCATATGCCCTGCAGGTCGCGTGCCAATCAGACAAATTTCCGTTCATGAGTGGCTTAGCGGACGATTTTCGGACAAGCATACAGATCATTGCCGCGTCAAGCCGAGAAAATCGTCCCGTGTGGCGGGTTGCCAGCGACCGCTGACCAGGCGCCATTCATCCGCCTCATGGATCAGTTCAAGGTCGAAGCGATAGAGCGCCGCACGCAGCCCAGACAACTCGTCGACATCGGCGAAGGGGTTCGCGGCCATCGCGGCATACAGGGTAACTCTGGGGCGTGTCGGATCGTCCAGGTTTATGCGCTCAATCTGCACCAGGAGATGGATCGATTTATTGCGCAGGAAGTAGCCGCCCAGCAGTCGCACCAACTCCGGCTTGGTGCGCTTCTCCGCATCCTGATAGGCGTCGGACAACAGAGACCTGGCATCCAGTAGCGCGCGGGCCTCGATCGCCGCTTCGGACCGCTCGATCATCTCCCGGATCTGCTGCTCGGGGGAATCGTTCTGCGCACACCCGGTCACCAGGATCAACGACAGCCATAGCACCGGTAGACGAATCATACAACGGATCAATCGTTCTCCAGGCTTGCCATGACCTTGAGCAGTTTTTCCTTGGCCTCGTCCGCCACTGCATTGACTTCGGTCGATGCTGAGAGTCCCATGACAGCCACCGGATCCATGCAACTGACCAGGGTGCGGCTCTCCCCGTCATCCCGAACCACCAGATTGCACGGTAGCAGAGTCCCGGCGTTGGGCTCGGCATCGAGAACCCGCAGTGCAAATTTTGGGCTGCAGGCTCCGAGAATGCGATAGGAGGGGATATCCTTCTGTAGCTTCTGTTTGATCACCGACTGAACGTCCACTTCGCTGACTATTCCCATCTGCTGCGCCATTAGCGCTTCGCGCACCCGTTCCAGTGCCTTATCGAAGGGTTGATCGAGAATGATATTGAATTCGTACATGGTTTCTCCCTGAAGATCATGAAGGGTCGGAGTTCTTACGTTTATTTCAGCCCAAGCACGTCCTGCATGTCATACAATCCGCCGTCGCGCTGTGAGATCCAACGTGCTGCGCGCACGGCACCGTTGGCAAATGTCATTCTGCTGGATGCTTTGTGAGTGATCTCCACCCGCTCACCGATATCGGCAAACATCACCGTGTGCTCACCCACGATATCCCCGGCGCGAATAGTTTCGAATCCGATGGTTTTACGGTCCCGCTCACCGGTCACGCCTTCGCGGCCGTAAACCGCGCACGTCTTCAGGTCACGACCCAACGCCGCCGCCACAACCTCCCCCATGCGCAGCGCGGTTCCCGAGGGGGCGTCTATCTTGTGGCGGTGATGCGCCTCGACCACTTCGATATCCACGTCGTCACCCATCACTCTGGCTGCCATATCCAGCAGCTTCAGGCAGAGATTGACCCCAACGCTCATGTTGGGGGCAAAAACAATTCCGATCTCTTGCGCCGCCGAACTCAGTTCAGCTTTCTGCGCATCGCTGAACCCGGTGGTTCCGATCACCATTTTCTTGCCATTGGCGCGGCATACAGCGAGGTGTCGGAGCGTCGCATCCGGTCTGGTGAAGTCGATCACGATATCGAAGTCGTCTGCCACCAGCGTAAGATCATCCACCAGCTTGACGCCAGTCCGGCCAAGACCGGCCAAACCTCCTGCATCGCTGCCGATCAGGCTACTCTTCACGTGTTCGGTGGCGGCACCCAACTCCAGGTCTCCGGCCTGATCCACCACTTCGATAAGCGCCTTTCCCATGCGACCGGCGGCTCCAACCACTGCGACTCTGATCATCTTTTCATCCTGTAGAACTCTGTCTGCCAGTCCTTATCTGCCGAAACCTGCCGTACGCCGCCCGCTCGGCTGAGCCGAGCAGCAGGAATTCACTCGCCGGAGTGCTCTCCCTCAGAAGCCGACGCCCTCGAAAAACTTCTTGACCCCATCCACCCAGGACGACGAGTGCGGGCTGTGTTTGCCTCCGGTACCGGACATGGTGGCCTCGAACTTACGCAGCAGATCCTTCTGTTTTTCGGTGAGATGCACCGGCGTCTCCACCATCACCTTGCACAGCAGATCGCCGACCGGACCGCCGCGTACCGGCTTTACCCCCTTGCCGCGGATGCGGAACATTTTGCCGCCCTGGGTTCCTTCCGGAATCTTCAGCATTACCTTGCCGTTCAGGGTCGGCACTTCCAACTCCCCACCGAGCGCCGCGTCGACGAACGAGATCGGAACCTCGCAGTAAAGGTTGTTGTCCTGCCGGGTGAAGATGCTGTGCTCTTTTACCGCCACCTGAACATAGAGATCACCAGACGGGCCGCCATGCTCTCCCGCCTCGCCCTCACCGGCCAGGCGTATGCGGTCGCCGGTATCGACGCCGGGAGGAACTTTGACCGAAAGCGTCTTGTGTTGCTGAATGCGGCCGGCGCCATGGCAGGCGTTACACGGATCCTCGATCACCGTGCCCTGGCCGCGGCAGGTCGGGCAGGTCTGCTGGACCGAGAAGAATCCCTGCTGCATGCGCACCTGTCCGTGCCCGGCACAGGTGGAACAGGTCTTGGGTGAACTACCTCTCTTGGCACCGCTGCCGTTGCAGACGTTGCACTTCACCATCGTCGGCACGCGCACTGTCACGCTGGTGCCCGCGACCGCATCTTCCAGCGAGAGTTGCAGATTGTAGCGAAGATCAGCACCCCGATGGACCTGGGACCTGCCGCCGCGTCCGCCGAAAATATCGCCGAAAACGTCGCCGAAAATATCGCTGAAATTTCCGCTGCCCGGGCCTGCCCCAGCGCCCATTCCGGAATCCACGCCGGCGTGTCCAAACTGATCGTAGGCCATGCGCTTCTGCGCGTCGGAGAGCACCTCGTAAGCCTCTTTAGCCTCCTTAAACTTCACTTCGGAATCGGTAGAGTCCCCACTGTTCCGATCTGGGTGATGCTTCATCGCCAGCCGGCGATAAGCTTTTTTCAGATCTGCTTCGCTGGCATTCTTGTTGACGCCCAAAACTTCGTAATAATCGCGTTTTGACATAATATTTCTGGCACTAATCTGTTCGGTTAGCCGAGTTTTAAAAAACAGCTGGAACAACAGCTTTTAAACGGCAAAACGCGCGGTCGTAAAACGCCCGCACGTTCATGTCACTGCGGCCCGGCCAGCGCCGGACCGCTGAAGAGCAGTTACTTTTTGTCGTCTTTTACTTCCTCGAACTCTGCATCCACCACGTCGTCCGCGGTTTCCGATGATGACGCGCCGGCCTGGTCTGCTGAAGCACCCGCGGCAGAAGCTTCATCGGCCGCCCCCTGTTGGGAATAAAGCCGTTCTGCCATCTTGCCGGAGGCATCGGTCAAAGCCTTGGTCTTGGCCTCTATGGCCTCCTTGTCGTCCCCTTTCATGGCCGCTTCAAGATCCTTGATGGCCGACTCGATAGCCTCTTTCTCACCGGCTTCGAGCTTGTCGTCGCCAAGCTCCGCCATCGATTTTCTGGTGGCATGAATCATCGCATCCGCCTGATTGCGCGCCTGAACCAGCTCATGGAACTTCTTGTCTTCATCGGCATGCGCTTCGGCATCTTTGACCATGCGCTCGATCTCGTCATCATTGAGGCCGGAAGAGGCTTTGATGATGATGGACTGCTTCTTGCCGGTCGCCTTGTCCTTTGCCGAGACGTGCAGAATTCCGTTGGCGTCGATATCGAAACTCACTTCGATCTGCGGCATTCCGCGCGGCGCGGGCGGTATATCGCTCAAGTCAAAACGGCCGAGAGACTTGTTGGCCGCCGCCTGCTCCCGCTCACCCTGCAGCACATGCACTGTCACCGCTGTCTGGTTGTCGTCGGCGGTGGAGAACACCTGCTGCGCCTTGGTCGGAATGGTGGTGTTCTTGTCGATCAGTTTGGTCATGACACCGCCCATGGTCTCGATTCCCAGCGAAAGCGGTGTCACATCGAGCAGCAGCACATCTTTGACCTCGCCGGTCAATACGCCGCCCTGGATTGCCGCTCCCACCGCGACAGCTTCATCGGGGTTTACGTCCTTGCGAGGTGCCTTGCCGAAAATCTCCTCCACCTTGGCTTGCACCATCGGCATGCGGGTCTGACCGCCAACCAGAATCACGTCGTCGATATCAGCCGCTGTCTCGCCGGCATCATTTAACGCCACTTTGCAGGGATCTACCGTACGCGCCACCAGATCCTCGACCAGCGACTCCAGCTTGGCCCGGGTCAATTTGACGCTGAGATGTTTGGGGCCGCTGGCATCAGCGGTGATATATGGCAGATTGATATCGGTCTGTTGACTGGAGGAGAGCTCGATCTTGGCCTTCTCCGCACCCTCTTTCAGGCGCTGCAGCGCCAGCGGATCGTTGCGTAGATCCACACCCTGATCCTTTTTGAATACAGATACCAGGTGATCGATGATGCGCATATCGAAATCCTCGCCACCGAGGAAGGTATCGCCGTTGGTGGAGAGCACTTCGAACTGGTGTTCGCCATCGATCTCCGCGATCTCGATTATGGAGATATCGAAGGTGCCGCCGCCCAGATCGTAGACCGCGATCTTGCGGTCGCCGGACTTCTTGTCCATGCCGTAGGCCAGCGCCGCCGCCGTTGGCTCGTTGATGATTCGTTTCACCTCCAGACCGGCGATGCGACCGGCATCTTTGGTAGCCTGGCGCTGGGAGTCGTTGAAGTACGCGGGAACGGTAATGACCGCTTCTGTCACCTCCTCTCCCAGGTAGGCTTCGGCGGTATCCTTCATCTTCTGCAGCACCTTGGCAGACACCTCGGGTGGCGCCATTTTTTTGCCATTGGCCTCGATCCAAGCGTCGCCGTTATCCGCCTTGACAATTTTGTACGGCACCATATCCATATCCCGCTTGACCACGTCATCACCAAAACGGCGTCCGATCAGGCGTTTGATGGCATACAGGGTGTTCTGGGGATTGGTAACCGCCTGACGCTTGGCCGACTGGCCAACCAGCACTTCGCCATCGCCGGTGAAGGCGACGATGGACGGGGTGGTGCGATCACCCTCGCTGTTTTCGATGACCCGGGCGCTCTTGCCTTCCATCACTGCCACGCAGGAGTTGGTGGTTCCCAGGTCGATGCCTATAATTTTTCCCATTTGCTGTCTCCAGTAAAACGCTGACTTTCTTAATTAATCTTTATTGCCTACCCAGATGGGGTATGACCGCATTGTTTTCAAGGCTAAATGCCACTGTTCGCCCGCTGTTAATCAAGCCACAGCCTGGGAAACCAGAACCATTGCGGGCCGCACCAGGCGACCGTTGAGCGTATAGCCTTTTTGTACTACCGTAACCACGGTATTCGGCGGCACATCGTCCCGCGGTACGATTGACATGGCCTGATGCTGCTCCGGGTCGAAAGCTTGTCCCTGGGGGTCGACCTGGACAACGTCGAATTTATCCATCACGTCGGCCATCAGTTTCAGCGTCAGCTCGGCACCCTCGCGCAACGTGGCCACATCAGCACTCTCCTCGGACGCGGCAACCAGGCCCATCTCCATACTGTCCCGCACCGGAAGAAGCGCGTTGACGAACCTCTCCAATGCGTATTTATGCGCATTCTCCAGCTCCCTGGCCTGACGTTTGCGCAGATTGTCCATTTCAGCGCGGGTACGCACCAGTTGGTCCCAGTTCTGATCCGCCTTGGCGCGGGCATCTTCCAACATCAGCCCCAGCTTCTCCTGATCAACTGCATCCGCGCCCATCGTCTGAGGCTCACTCTCAATGGACTCCCCGGCTTCGGTATCAGTCTCGTTTACGTCAGTCACGGATTCGTTTTCTACCGTTTCCTGCTCTTTATCCATCCCACTTACCTCTAGAATCCGACTCTAAGTAAATTCGCAAAACAATCCGCCTCCCCGCACCTGAAATTCCAGGCCGGAAGATAAAAGAAGAAGGCAATACTATGACAAACTCCTAGGTGGGGATGGTTAGCGTGGTTTCAAGGCGGCACCGAGCAACCTCGCGGTGACATCCACGATTGGGATCACCCGGTCGTAAGCCATGCGTGTCGGACCGATCACGCCCAGCACGCCGGCAACTTCGTTGTCTATCCGGTAGGGCGAGGTGATCAGGCTGCAGTGGTCAAGCGGTTGATACCCAGACTCCTCCCCGATGAAGATCTGCACCCCTTCCGCGCGCATGGACTCGTCCAGCAGATGCAGTAACTCATGTTTCTGACTGAACGAATCGAATAGCGACCGCAACAGATCCATTTGTGCCAACTCGTTGAAGTCCATAAGATTTGTCTGCCCGGTCATGACAAAATCCCCACCCTCTCCGGTGCTGTCGATGACCTGTTCCGCCATCTCCAGTGCGCGTGCCATCACCTGATCCATGGTGTTGCGCGTCTCCTCCATCTCGGCGACCAGCTTATTGCGCATCTCCTTGAGTCCACGGCCGGTATAGTGCTGGTTTAGCAGGTTGGCCGCCTGCTGCAGCTGCGACTGGGAGAAGGGTTTGCGGGTCTTAATGATGCGGTTGTGCACATCTCCCACACTGGTAACGAGAATTGTCAGTATGCGATTCTCAGAGAGCGGCAGGAACTCAATATGGCGAAAAATGATCTGCTCCCGACGGGGGATCATCACCACACCCGCCATATGGGTCAATCCGGACAGAATCTGGGAAGCGGACTCCACGATCTCGCTGGACCGGCTCTCCCCCTTAAGCTCATTCCTCAGCTGCATCACCTCTTTGGAACCCGGGGGTTTTAGCGTAACCAGCGTATCCACGAACATACGGTAACCCGACACCGTCGGAATACGCCCAGCGGAGGTGTGCGGCGCAACCACCAACCCCATCTCCTCCAAGTCGGACATTACATTGCGGATGGTTGCAGGACTCAGATCGAGACCGGATTCACGGGCCAGGGTGCGCGAACCCACCGGCTCTCCGTCGCGGATATAACGTTCGATCAAAACCTTCAAAAAGTGCTGGGCCCGCTCCGATACGGACTCCGTATCTAATGTATGTTTCGAGTTTTCTGTCACCTTATAAACCTGGTATCACCCCAAGAGTTGTCGCAGGGAGGCGCTTCATGCTGTTTTTCGATCGAATCACAGCACCATCAGGATACCCCCTACTATTGGTATTCTGGCGCTTGTGGCTTTAGAGTGCTAATGAATTTATCAGATTGAGCATGGGGAGTGTCAAGCGTGGTTGACCGGATACTCAAATGTACGCCTCCGGTCGAGAGGACCCGCGCAGAATATTAGGCCTGTTAACTGTTGGCCACAGCCGGGGGGCGTGTTAAGTTGCAGCGGGCAACTTGAAAGGCCCTATATTTCCGACCCCTATTTTCACGGGTACAACCAACCATGGCTCTGCAGTTTCAGACTATCGGCCTGATCGGCAAACTTGACGCGCCCACACCGGCCGAGCTTCTGCTGCAGTTGAACGAGTTTTTGTTGCACAACGGGCAGCAGGTTCTGCTGGAGGAAGAGACCGGCAGCAAGATACCCGGACACGGAATGGAGCTTGCCTCGCTCCAACAGATCGGTTGCGTTTGCGATCTCGCGATCGTAGTCGGCGGGGACGGCACCCTGCTGCACACCGCCCGCAGCCTGGCCGACTATCACGTTCCTCTGGTGGGAATCAATCTGGGCAGGCTCGGTTTTCTGGTGGATATCTCACCCGACGAGATGATCGAGAAGCTGAGCCAGATCTTCTCCGGACACTACCAGGAGGATCGCCGTTTCCTGCTGCATGCCGAAATCAACGGAAAGAGCTCCACCGCGTTCAACGATGTAGTGATTCACAAGTGGGACACGGCGCGGATGATCGAGTTCGAGACCTATATCGACGGTGCATTCGTGGATGCCCAGCGGTCGGACGGGATGATCATCTCCACTCCCACCGGCTCTACCGCGTATGCACTCTCCGGCGGCGGACCGCTGCTGTCGCCGGATCTCAACGCCACAGTAATGGTGCCCATCTGTCCGCACACCCTGAGTAACCGGCCACTGGTGGTGGCCGGTGAGAGTGTGATCGAAATCGTCGTCTGCGGAAAGACCGATCTGAACCAGGTGCGGGTCACCTGCGACGGGCAGACCAGTCTGCCGGTGCAACGCAAGGCGATACGCATCCGCAAGCACCACTGCCCGGTACGCCTGATCCACCCACCAGGACACGACCATTTCAAAATCCTGCGCAACAAACTGAGCTGGAGCGGACATCCCGTTTATCCCGACTGAAACGCCCATGCTCACCCGATTGCACATCAAGGATCTGGCGATTGTCACCACTCTGGACGCCGAGTTCAGTGACGGCATGACCTCTCTCACCGGCGAAACCGGCGCCGGCAAATCGATACTCATCGATGCCCTTGGGCTGGCACTGGGCGACCGGGCGGACATTGGGATGATCCGCACGGGTTGCGATCGGGCGGAGATTACAGCGGTATTCCAACTCAGAGAATCCGAGGACGCGGATCAGTGGCTGCGGGATCAGTCATTGGATGCGGGTGGTGAGTGTATTTTGCGGCGGGTGTTGATGCGCGAGGGACACTCGCGCGCTTTCATCAACGGCTCGCCGGCAACATTGAAATCGATCCAGTCGCTGGGCGAGCAGTTGGTGGATATTCATGGACAGCACGCGCACCAGTCCCTGCTGCGAGCAGACCATCAGCGCGTCCTGCTGGACGGATACGCCGGCAATCGCGAGCGCTGCGACAGCCTTTCCAAGCTGTTCCGCGAATGGCGCCGGACATCGGACGAGATGGACGCGGTGCACACTGCCGCCGATGAAAGGCGCGCACAGCGGGAACTGCTGCGTTTCCAGATCGACGAACTGACCGAGCTGGCCCTGGCGCCGGACGAGGCCGAAGCGATCGACCGGGAGCAGCGTCGTCTGAGCAGCACGGGTCAACTGCAGTCTCAGTGCGCTGAAATCCTCGATCTACTGGACGAAGAGGAGGCATCCGCCCGTACCCGCCTGGTGCGCGCCAACACCGAACTGGACGAGATGCTCCGGCTGGACCCGACTTTGAGCGACTGCCGGGAGATGCTGGAGAGCGCCGCCATCCAGATAGAAGAGGCAGTCGCCGCACTGAGAGATTACGCAGAAGGGATCGAGTTGGACCCGGCGCGTCTGGCCCGGGTGGAACAGCGGCTTGAGCAGATCCATGATCTGGCACGGAAGTACCGCTGCCGACCGCAGGAGTTGCCGCACAGGTTAACCGCGCTGCAGCAGGAGTTGGACGCGATCGAGCATATCGACAGCCGGCTCGACCAGTTGCAGCAGCACTGCAGTGAACTGCAACAGCGCTATCTGGCACAGGCGCAGAAACTCCACCGGGCGCGCCTGTCCGCGGCTGAAAAACTGGAGAAAACGGTTAGCGGAGATATTCGCAAAATCGGCATGCCGGACGGCAACGTCAGGATCCTGGTGGAGAGACAACCCGACGCAAGGGCTTCTGCCCATGGCCTGGATCGTATTGAGTTTTTGGTGAGCACCAATCCGGGCCAGCCACCCCTGCCACTGGCAAAAATCGCTTCCGGCGGTGAACTCTCGCGCATCAGTCTGGCGATTCAGGTTGCCACCATCCGCTGCGGCAGCATACCCACGCTTATATTCGACGAGGTGGACGTCGGCATCGGCGGCGGCGTTGCAGAGATCGTAGGCCGCCTGCTGCTCAGTCTGGGAAAGGAGAGACAGGTGCTGTGCGTTACCCATCTGCCGCAGGTGGCTGCGCGGGGTCAGCATCACCTGCTGATAAAAAAACGTTCGGGAAACAGCGGGGTTATGGCTGAGATAAGCTGCCTGGAAGGAGAGGCCAGAGTGCGGGAGGTGGCGCGTATGCTGGGCGGCATCGACATCACCGCGAATACGCTCGCCCATGCCAGTGAGATGATCTCGCTATCTCGCTAGCAGACGACAGCGGATGTTTTCGAGCTTTGAATCGGTTATCATTTCTCCCGGTTTAGTGGCAACCCGGAGTCACCCCCTCGTTCGAGGAAGCGGAGATCTCCTTTTTTAAACGGACACTGGTTCAAGGCTTGTTGTAAAGCGGAAAAAAAGCATGCGAAAGCTTCTCCTTCCCGGTGCGGTCGTTACACTCCTTCTCACTTCAGGTTGCGGGACCCTTGGTGACATTGGCGACGCTATCCCGGGCTCACTGGAACGCACGCCCCTGTTTTACAAAATCGACGTTCAGCAGGGCAACTCCATCGAACAGTCGACGATAAACAGGCTTGAGCCGGGTATGTCGAAAAACCAGGTACAGTTCATCCTGGGCTCCCCCATGCTTATCGACGTATTCCATCTGGATCGCTGGGACTACTACTACAGCATGAAGAGAGGCAATGGCGACACGGAGCAGAAACATGTCGCCCTGTTTTTTGAAGATGGACGACTGGTGCGTACCGAGGGGGACCTGCGACCCGAGCCGGTCGAGAGTGAGGCGCCATTACAGGCCACGGAAATCTATTCGGTGCCCGACTATAACTATAAAAAAGGTATCATAACCCGGATGATGGAGGGCGTCGGACTCGAAAAAGAGTAAACCTGCGCTCAAGAGTCCTGCGTTCTATCTGCCGGGCTATCCACTGTTTTTCCCTGATGCCGGTGATTTACCGCCTCCCTTTGTCATCTTTTTACCCTCGGCCGCCCGTCTTTTGCGCGCCTCCTTGGGATCGGCAATCAAAGGGCGATAGATCTCAACCCGATCGCCGGGTTTCAGCGGCGTGTCCAAGATTGCCGCCTTGCCGAATACGCCCACCTTCACCGTCGCGGTATCTATTTCCGGAAAGCGCTGTAGCATACCAGACTGCTCGATTGCCGACTTCAACGTGGCACCGGACTCCACCTCCAGCGCTATGACCAACTGCTCATCGGGCCGCGCATAAGCCACTTCGACTGAAAACCGCTCATTTTCCATGGTGCACCTCACTCGCACGTTTGCAGAATGCGGCCACCATCGTGTTGGCGATATGGCTGAACACTTTTCCGAAAGCGGCATTGATCAATCTGCCGGAAAACTCGAACTCAAGAAACAGTTCCACCTTGCAGGCGGATTCGCCAAGGGGTGTAAAGCGCCAGCTGCCATGCAGCCGCTTGAACGGACCTTCACGCAAACTCAGATCGATGCGCTCGAACGGGTAGAGCTTGTTATAGGTGGAAAACTTCTGGCGCACGCCGACTCGTGACACCTCCAGTTCACCGCAAAGCTCGGTATCGTTTTTGGAGAGCAGCCTGGTGGCACTGCACCAGGGTAGAAACTCCGGATAGGACAACACGTCGCTGACCAGCTCGAACATATGTTCCGGGGAATACGGGACTATCGCGCTCTTATTGACAACCGGCAATTTAAAACTCCAGATAACTATCGGAAATACCCTGATTCCGGGGTTTCCAAAAGCGGAACAATCCAGCTCTCCGCTGTGGTCGCAAGAGAGAATCGCACTATTCACAAAGTGACTTGAATAGCCGGAACCCGAAATACGCCGGAGAGGCGTGACAGCGCCGCCCGACCTGCATAACAGTTGGGTGCACAAGATACCAGAGCAAGAAAGCAAAATCGCCCTCAGCGACCAGCTCTCTCCGCGCATCCGCGGAAATCCCTTGCCGGAATGGCTGACCGAGCTGCTTTTCGTATCCATAAGAAGAGCCGCCATAACTTAACTGTCTCTAGCAATGCGCTGGCGTCAGGTTCCCCCACTCGCTTACAATCCGCGGCTATGGCCAACAAAGCAAAATCAAAGAAAGGATCCCACGGCGGATCTACGATCGCTCTCAACAAAAAGGCGAAGCATGAGTATTTCATCGAGGACCGCTTCGAGGCGGGTGTATCGCTGGAAGGATGGGAAGTCAAAAGCCTGCGTGCGGGACGGATCGGGCTCAATGAGAGCTACGTAAACATTACAAAAAACGAAGCTTTTCTGCAGGGCTGTACGATCACACCGCTACCGACGGCATCGACTCATATTCATCCCGACCCCACCCGTTTCCGCAAACTGCTGCTGCACCGGGATGAGTTGGACAAGCTGATCGGCCAGGTGGAGCGAAAGGGATATACGCTGGTTCCCACCGCAGTCTATTGGAAACACGGCCGTGTCAAAGTGGAGATCGGGCTGGCGAAAGGCAAACAGCTGCACGACAAGCGGGCAACCGATAAGAATCGCGACTGGGAGCGCGACAAAGCGCGGATCATGAAAGCCCGATAAGGGCCGCAGGACAGTCCGATGAGCCGCTTCGAATAATTGAAATGACAGGGAACCGACCCTGTTTTATACTGTCGTACAGGTATTGGAATCAGGAAAAGGATTCCGTAAAAAGAGTCGAAAGCAAAGTCAGGGATGATTGCGCTGATAAGCCTTGCCAGGGAAGGTCCCCTGACCACTAGAGTCAACGGGGGCGACATGGCTTCGACGTGGGTAGCGAAACCTGAGGTGCATGCCGAGGATACAGACAGCCTCGTAAAAAAGCCTGTAAAACTAATAGTTGCCAACGACGACAACTACGCACTCGCCGCTTAATAACCGGTAGATGCCGTCTGACTGGAGCCGTTCTTGTGCGTCCAGCGTCCTTCGGGGCATTCAGGCGTCATAGCTCACAAGATCGCGATGAAGTTCGTCCGGGGCGGATTCGCTAAAACTTAACCGGGACCGCCATCTGCACGCCCTGTCTGTCGGGTAGCAGAGGGTTAAATTAAATGACAGCTCTAAGCATGTAGAGCCAATGGCGGAGTACTTGCGGACGCGGGTTCGATTCCCGCCGCCTCCACCAACTTATTCTTTTTATTAGTTTTATTTTGATTTTTGTCCCGCGTCCAGTCACTTGCGTAATCCACCAAGTGATTGGAATAGCGGACGTTTCTGCAAAAAATACAACATCAATAATTCCGAAAACTGGCATAGTTTTGACAGCATTTTATGTTCGGATTTGGAAAGCTGAAAGTAGTTGATGATTTCCTCTTCGCTGGCGTGGTTTCAATTCATCAGGGACGGGTGGCGCTCTACCACATGTAGCTCTACCAACTTCTCGCAACACCTGGACTGCGCTCGCCATGCAGCAACGACATCGAATTCAGTAAAGAAATCAAGAAGTGCATAAGCCAGTCCAATCCATCCCAATCCATCGACTTCTCCTTCCAATTGGTCGGAACCGAAGCTAACATCCATCAACTGATCCGGATTGAATTAAAGCTAACCACGGGCAGGGTGTGGAGGGAGAAGGAACAATGACGCAAGAGCTTCGCACTAAAAAGCCGATCCGATTGAGCAGAAAATAAAGGGGGGCGCTCAAGCGGGGCATCCTGACCAGGATCGGTCGCGGTAACGAGTGTCAGCGTAGAACGGAATGAAGAAGACGGACAGTGACGACGGCGAGCAAGCCCCCAGCCCGGACCAGTTGATCGTGGAGATCATTACCGACGCCCGCGGGGACGACGAGCAGCTCTGGGCCTTTCTTCAGGCGTTCGAGGATGGTGTCCCTGTTCCGTGTGACGCATTCGTTATTGGTGAACCTGTCTCGATCGTGGCATTCGACTACCACGAAAACCAGCGACGCGGCCTTGTCGCCAGGTGCCGACGCGAGGGGGGCTCCGAGCACGAAGTCGCAGCATCCGAGGTCGTGCTCGCTCCACATGCGACCGGAGGCCATTTTCTGGCTG
>Ga0316201_10001799_pt1 | contig 14834 bp, 11 predicted proteins | sample CS6wburrow_MG_FD_204516 | JGI IMG/M metagenome (GOLD analysis project Ga0316201, IMG submission 204516) | Coastal sediment microbial communities from Delaware Bay, Delaware, United States - CS-6 worm burrow | ecosystem: Environmental > Aquatic > Marine > Coastal > Sediment | place: USA... | reverse complement strand
CCCCTCGACTCGGCGACTTCGGCCAGCGTCTTGCCGGTGAGCGGCTTGAGCGAGTCGGCGCCGAATCCGACGAGCAGGATTCGGTCGGGCGATCCCGCGGCGACAAAGAAGTTCTCCCATTCGTCCGTCGGCGTGCGCATTTCCTCCGCGACGCGGGCCCGGATGTCCGGATCTCGAAGTCGGTCCGCCCACGCCTCGTAACCACCCTCCTGCACCCACGGCGGCATGGAAGCATCGAGACCCGTAGCCCCGGCCGTGTAGGTGTACATGTCGGCCGTGATCGACAGTCCGTCGGCCCGGGCCTCCTCGATACGGGCGATCGCCGAGTCAAGCTTCGGCCAGTTGTCCCGACCGGCGGCTTTGAGGTGGTAGACCTGGGCGGGAACACCGGCGCGCCGGGCGATCTCGATCAGCTCCTCGAGCGCTTCGAGCAGGCGGGTGCCCTCGCTGCGAAGGTGGGAGATATACATGCCGCCGTACTCACCGGCGGCCGAGGTCAGAGCGACAAGCTCTTCGGTGTCGGCGTAGAACGCTGGAGCGTAGATCAGCGACGAGCCGACCCCGAGCGCCCCCTCGCGCATCGACTGGCGCACGATCTCCTTCATGCGCTCCAGCTCGGACCCGGTCGGTGCGCGATCTTCGTAGCCGATCTCGTGAACCCGGACCGTCGTCGCCCCTACGAACGAGGCCACGTTCGGAGACACTCCCTGCGCCTCCAGATGCTCCATGTACTCGCCGAACGTGGTCCACGGAATGTCGTATTTGAGGTCGTCCTGCCGGGCGAGGCGGTTCTCCCTCATCTGCTCCGTCAGCGGCCCCATCGACCAGCCCTCTCCCATCACCTCCAGGGTGACGCCCTGCCTGATGTCGCTCTGCGCTCGGCCGTCTACCAGAAGTGATTCGTTCGCCCAGCTGAGGACGTTGACGAAGCCGGGAGACACCGCGAGACCGGTGGCATCGATCTCGATGTCGCCCGACAGGGTTCCCGCCGGGCCGATCGCCGACACCGTGTCGTCGTCGATCGCCAGGTCGGCGACGCCGGGAGCGCCACCCAGCCCATCGTACACGGTGCCCCCGCGGATCACGACGTCGTGTCGGACGGAATCACTGTCGCACCCGGTGATCCATAGGATCATGCCAAGAGCGAGGAACAGATTGAGCACGGTTCGGATCGTCGGTTTCGTATTCATAACGCATATGCCTGCATGGTCGAGCCGCCGCGCGCAACAGGTACCTGCCTCCGACCATCCGCCATGACTGGCCGAACCCCGGTCCTGCGCCTATTCTGACCCGGTTCCGCCGTCCGTCCGCGATCCACGCGATCGCCTGTCGAGTGACCTTCTGCACCGCGAGAATCCTGCAATGATCTCTGCCCGCACCCGTAGTCTCGCCGCCGTACTGCTGTTCGGGTTCATCGTTCCAGCGACGAACCCGGTCTTCGCCCAGACATTTGCCGTGGAGGATCCGACGCTCGGCGCGATCTGGGCCGAGGGAATGGATTCCTCGCAGGCCTGGGAAATCGGCCAGGCGCTTCTGGATTCCATCGGTCCGCGATTGACAGGCACTCCCGACGTGGACCGGGCGAATGAGTGGGCGGCCGCGCTGCTCGAGGGCTGGGGAATCGATTCCCGGATCGAGCCCTACGGCACCTGGAAGGGGTGGGAACGGGGTACCACTCATGTCGACCTGGTCGCTCCCCGGGTCCGGACGCTCGATGCGACCCTGATGGCCTGGAGTCCCGGTTCGGACGGACCGGCGGAGGGCGGGGTCGTGGTGATTCCGGCCCTGGATGGCCGGGCCGCGTTCGAGAACTGGCTGCCGTCTGCGCGTGGGAACTTCGTGGCGCTCGCCGAGCCACAACCGAGTTGCCGACCCGTCGAGAGCTTCGAGGAGTACGGCGTAGACGGAGCGGCGGATGCCGTGCGCGAAGAGCGCCGGGAGTCGGCGCGCGTGTGGCAGGAACAGATTCAGGCAACGGGCTATGAGCCCGCCGAACTGCTCGCCGCGATCGAAGGTGCGGGAGCACTGGGAATCCTGTGGTCGGACTGGTCCGGTGGCTGGGGGACACGTCGCATCTTCGCGTTGAACACGAGATTCGGCGCAGCGACGAAGACGATTCCCGCGCTCGACCTGTCCTGCGAGGACTACGGGCTCGTGGCCCGGCTGGCCATGCAGGGGCAGGGCCCGAGACTGCGGGCGGATGCTCAGGCCACCATGTCGGACCCGGTTCCCGTGGCGAACGTGATCGGGGTGATCAGGGGCACCGAACTTCCGGATGAGTACGTCGTCCTGTCGGCGCACTTCGACTCGTGGGATGGATCGTCGGGCGCGACGGACAATGGCACGGGTACGGTGACGATGCTCGAGGCGATGCGGATCCTGAAGAACACCTATCCGCAGCCGAAGCGGTCGATCCTCGTGGGCCTGTGGGCGAGCGAGGAACAGGGGCTCAACGGTTCCCGGGCCTTCGTCCGGGATCACCCGGAGGTGATCGAGGGTCTCCAGGCCGCATTCAACCAGGACAACGGGACCGGCAGGATCTCCCGGGCCTCATCGATGGGGATGGTCGGGGCGGCCGAGTACCTCGTCCGCTGGATCACGCGTGTGCCATCGGAGATCAGTCAGCACATCGACATCAGCGTTCCGGGCACCCCAAGCGGCGGTGGTAGCGATCACGCGGCGTTCAACTGCACTGGGGGCCCGACGTTTGGCCTCGGCTCGAACAGCTGGAACTACTTCGCGTACACCTGGCACACCAATCTGGACACGTTCGACAAGATCGTGTGGTCAGAAGTGCGCAATAACGCGACGCTGGTCGCGATGTTGGCCTACCAGGCAGCTGAGGACGAAAGGGTGCCGCGGGACCGGCGGGTGATGCCGATCGACGACGAGACCGGCCAGCCGCGGCCGTGGCCCGTGTGTGAAGATGGCGCGCGTGAGACGAACGCCCGCTACCAGTAATCGAATTGAACACGTCTTCGGAGGTACCGATGGCCGGGAAGATGCTGTTGATGATCGTCGGTGATTTCGTGGAGGACTACGAGGTGATGGTGCCGTTCCAGGCGCTGCAGGCAGTGGGGCATGAAGTCTATGCCGTGTGCCCGGGCAAGAAGCGGGGCGACTCTGTAGCGACCGCGATTCACGATTTCGAGGGAGATCAGACGTATACCGAAAAGCCGGGTCATGGCTTCGGGCTCAACGCGACGTTCGCCGATATCGATCCGGCCGATTTCGATGGGCTCGTGGTGCCGGGAGGAAGAGCCCCCGAGTACCTGCGGCTCGACGAGGATGTGCTCGACATGGTCCGGCACTTCGACGCGGCGGGGAAACCGATTGCCGCGATCTGTCACGGGCTGCAGTTGCTGGCGACCGCCGGCGTGCTCGAAGGCAGGCGCTGCACGGCATATCCGGCCTGCGGCCCCGAAGTGACCATGTCTGGCGGGGAGTACATCGAGGTTCCGGTGACCGAAGCCGTGGTCGACGGGTCGCTGGTCACTGCGCCCGCCTGGCCGGCGCACCCGGCGTGGATCGCGAAATTCCTGGAGGTCCTGGGAACGAAGATCCAGCACGGAGATGTGAAGATCTTCGCCTGATCCGACAGTACCGTCCGATCAGGGGTCCGGGGTGCCGATCGCGCGCAGGAATCGCTCGGCGGAGCGCGCGAGCGCCCCGGACCCGCCTTCGGGAATCACCCGGTCCCACCAGGCCCCGTAGATCCGGTCGAACTCGAACGGCGCGAGAACGTCACACGTGTGACGCACGGCCTCGGGTCCGAGCGGAACGAAATTCGGGAAGCTGTACATGAATGTCACGTGACGCCGATCCCAGCACACGCTCGGTTGATCGCCCGACAGCAGAGCGCCCCGCCCATCGGCTCCCGTACTCCAGTGCAGGCACTGAAACCCCGGGAAATGACCTCCGGTGCGGATGAGCGTCAGCTCCGAGGCAATCTCGTGCACGTCTCCGTTCCAGAACACCACCGCGTCGTAAGGTCGCCGGACCCACTCGCGCTCGGCCTCGTGCAGATAGATCGGAGCACCGCCGAACTCACGGCTCCAATCCACCATCGACCCGTAGAAGTGCGGGTGGGAAACGGCGATCGCGTCAATGCCTCCGACCGCCTCGATCCGCTCGACCGTCGCGTCATCGATGAGCGAAATGCAATCCCACAGGAGGTTGCCGGCCGGTGTGCGGACCAGCAATGCCCGCTGGCCGATCGCGAAAGTCGGAACTGTCCCGATTCCCCATAGTCGCCCGGGCTCCAGTTCGCGAATCTCGTTCTGATGGGTCTCGCGGAGCTCGTCGATCGTCGTCCACGCCTGGCCGGCGGCCGGCACGAACTGGCGCGCGTCCTCGCACACCGGGCACGATGGACGGGGAGAGAACGTATCTTCGTACTGAGTTCCGCAGGCCACGCAGATGTAGGCGTTACTGGGCTGACTGTTGAGCAACCGGTATCCTCCCGTGTCGCGGCGTGTAAGGAAACACTGTAGCAAGAGGCCAGATGCACAAACTTCGGGCAACAGGGGGTGAGCGCCAAGGGGGTGGCAGCGCGGGACGGGCGAACGTCCCGCGCCTCTTATTCACAGCCCTGCTCGTCCTGACCTTCGTCGGGGTCCTGATCCTCGCCCGGCGGCCCGGCGGGGGCGATTCCGTGCCGGGCTCGGTCCCGTCGCCAGCCGAGATCTCCAGGTGGCGCGAAGCGGCGCGCTACCACGCGGAGGACACGGGAAATGTCGACCGGGCGATTGCCGCCCTCGAGTCGCTTACGGTCGCGCTCCCGGAGGACGCGGGAGCTTTGATCATGCTCGGAGAGCTCCTGTCCGGCGCTCCTCGGAAGTGGGCGCGAGCGGCGGGCTTGTTCGAACAGGCGATCGGACTCGACTCGTTGTCGGCAGAGGCTCACGCCGGTCTCATCCAGGCGACCGCCAGACTGGGTGACCTCGAGGGTGCCCGGAGCGCCAGGGTGCGGTTCGCTCGACTGCGACCGGATCATCCCTTTCCCTATATCCTTGCCTGCCGTCTGTCATATCTGGCGGAAGACCGAGGGGCAGTCGACAGCGCCATCGTCGATCTCGAATCCGCGTTCCCCGAAGATCGGACGGTAAGGGCCTGGGTGGCGGAAGAGCGGGCCCGGCTGGCGCTCGTCGACGGTCGCCCGGCCGACGCCGACGCTCGATACCGGGAAGCGCTGGCCGTAGCCGCGGTACGCGGCGATCCGAGCGAGATCATCGAGAGGGCAGTGGACCGCGCCTGGGCCCTGACCTGGTGGTCCGCCGATACCGCGACTGCGATCGCTCTGGTTGACTCGACGCTCGCCGCACATCCGATGAGCTCGATGTCGATGGCCGACTGGCCGTTTCACTACATCGCGGAATTCTACGCTCTCGCCGGGCAGTCCATGCGGGCCGTGCAGGTGCTCGAGTCGCATGCGGGCCACATGAACCCTCCTCCCGATGCCGTGCCTAATCCCTGGTGGCAGGCCGCGTGGGGCTTGATCGCGCTCGACGTATCGAAACCGCGAGAAGCCGTCGAGCGCTTCCGCCTGTGGGACGAGGGAATCGGTTGCCAAGTGTGCGCTCTTGGAGACCTCGCCCGTGCACTCGAGGCGGCCGGCAATCCGGACTCGGCGGTCATCGTGTGGGAGCGTTACCTGGAGGCCTCCGACCCGCAGAGGATAGAATGGGATCCGTTCTACCTGGGCATCGCCCGGGAGCGCCTGTCCGTGCTCTACGCAGCTGAAGGCCGGGAACCGGAGGCCACGGCGATCCGCGAGTCCCTCGCCCGGCAGTGGAGCGAGGCCGACCCGCAGGTACTGTCGAGGATGAGATAGCGCGTCACGCCGGGCATGGTGGACCCGGGGGGTGGACGATATTTCCCCCTCCCGTCTAGCTTCGATACGAATGCAGCAGCTGCATTCCGGCCTCGGTCCGAGAGCTGCTCAGGCGGCCTGGTGGATACACATGCAGACGGAGGGACATGATGGCGAACGAGAATCTCGGCCGGTTCCTGTGGTACGACCTGATGACGTCCGACCCCGCAGCGGCACAGAGTTTCTATGGGAGCGTGATGGGGTGGGGAACCGAGGCGTTCGAGGGTGGTCCGAAGCCGTACGACATGTGGACACGTGACGGCCAACCGCTGGGTGGTCTGATGCAGCTGCCGGAAGAGGCGGTTGCCGCAGGCGCCCCACCGCATTGGCTTGCCTACATCGGCACCCCGGACGTGGACGCCACTTCCGCCCGGGCAGGTGAGCTGGGGGGCGCGGTCATCGTCCCGCCGACGGACATCCCCACGGTCGGACGTTTTGCCGTGATCTCCGATCCCGACGGCGCCGTATTCGCCCTGTTCGCGCCGGCGATGGAGTCTCCGCCGCACCCCGGTACGCCGGGAATCGGGGAATTCTCGTGGCACGAGCTGATGGCCGGCGATTATGAGAAGGGTTACGAATTCTACCGCGATCTGTTCGGCTGGAAAGTCCACAACGACATGGACATGGGAGAGTACGGCATCTACCGGATCTACGGCGGTGATGGACCGCCGCTGGGTGGAATCATGACCAGGCCACCCGGAATGCCGGTCGCCGCGTGGCTGCTCTACATCCGCGTTGCCGATCTGGACGAGGCTCTGGACAGAGTGAAGGCGGGCGGTGGCCAGGTGGTCAACGGTCCGATGGAAGTCCCGGATGGAGACCGTGTCGCCCAGTGCGTCGATCCGCAGGGTGCGATGTTCGCGTTGCACTGGTCGAAGGGATCAGACGCCGGCTGAACCGGGCACTCATCCTCATCCTGTCCCGTCGGTGAGAGCGTGGCTCCCGGTGGTCGGACCGACCGCCAGGCGCCACGCTCACTGCTTCACCCTCACGGCGGGATCATTCGCCGTAAGGCACCCAGATGTTCTTGACGTGCGTCGCCTGCCGAAGAAACTCGTCGCCCTCTCCCTGCTCCGGGTCGTACCAGTCGCGCCCGCCCGCTCGGTTTGTCCACGTGCGCTTCATGTTGCCCGTGGACAGTCGTTCGACGGCGGCGCCACCGGCGCGGCTCCCGAAATACCATACTCCCGCCACGTCGTCGTGGGCCGCGAGCACCTCGGCCAAATCGTCGCGGGATCCGGTGACGATGTTGATCACGCCGCCCGGAAGGTCCGAAGTCTCCAGCACCTGGTAGAAATCCGTGGCGATGAGCGGAGTGGTTTCTGAAGGTATGGCCACTACCGCATTTCCCATCGCGACCGGAGGGATCACGGTCGAGATCAGCCCGAGCAGCGGGCTCTCGGAGGGACACGCGACGCCGACTACTCCGAGGGGTTCCGGCATGGCCAGCGTCACGTTACGGAACGGCGTGTGGTGGACCCGTCCATCCCACTTGTCGGCCAGGCCGGCGTACAGAAACAGGCGCTCGATGGACCGCGCCACCTCGGCATCCGCTGCGGTCGTCACGATTCCCGTGCATGCGGCGATCCGTTCTGAGAATTCCGTCGCGCGAGCAGAGAGATTCTCTGCCAGGTAGTACAGGACCTGTGCCCGGTTGTGAGCGGTCGCGGCCGACCAGCTTGCTTGCACCGAGTGCGCGGCCTCGACGGCGTTCCGGATGTCCTTGCGACTTCCCCGTCCGACCTCTCCGATCAGGGCGCCATCCGGGGATCGGACCTCGATGGTGTACGGCGCGTCCGGACGCACCTGGCGCCCACCGATGTACAGCTTCGCCGTGCGGTCCACCTGGTGACTTCCAGCAGCATCGGTTGCGGGCTCCGCCATCATCGTCTCGCCGAAGGATGCACCGGACGCTTCGTCCTCCGTGTGTCCGGTGTCCGTTTCCCAGGCGGGTCGCACGTACTCCCACATTCCCTCGAGGCCGCCTTCGCGGCCGAATCCGCTCTCGCGGTATCCGCCGAATCCGGAGGCCGCGTCGAACATGTTCGTGCAATTGATCCACACCGTGCCGGCCTGGATTTTCGGCGCCACGTCGAGCGCCAGGTTGATACTCTCGGTCCAGATCGACGCGGCCAGGCCGTAACGGGTGTCGTTGGCCAGCAACACGGATTCCGCGTGCGTACGAAAGGTCATCAGGACCACCACCGGCCCGAAGATCTCGACCTGTGCCACGGTGTCCGCGGTATCGACGTTCGTCAACAGAGTCGGTGGATAGAACCAGCCCTCCTCCGGGCAGCTCCAGGATGGCTGCCACAGCTCTGCCCCTTCCTCCTCGCCTCGCTCTACGAGGGTTCGGATCCGCTCGAGCTGCACGGGCGCCACGATCGCGCCGAGGTCCACGGCCTTGTCCAGCGGGTCGCCGATTCGGAGCGTCTCCATCCGGGCCTTGAGCTTCTGAATCAGCCGGTCCGCGATGCCTTCCTGCGCCAGGATCCGCGACCCGGCGCAACACACCTGGCCCTGGTTGAACCAGATTGCATCCACCACGCCCTCGACCACGGAGTCGAGATCCGCGTCTTCGTACACGAGAAACGGTGACTTTCCGCCCAGTTCGAGGGAAAGTCGCTTACCGCTTCCGGCCGTTGCCTCCCTGATGATCCTTCCGACTTCGGTCGAGCCCGTGAACGCGATTTTGTCCACGTCGGACTGTTCGACGAGCGCGGCGCCGGTGCGGCCATCGCCGGTAACCACGTTGAGTACGCCGGGCGGCAGCCCGATGGCCGCCGTGAGCTCGGCGAACGCGAGCGCCGTGAGTGAGGTGAACTCTGCCGGTTTGAGCACGACGGTGTTCCCGGCGGCCAGAGCAGGCGCGACCTTCCAGGCGAGCATCAGCAGCGGAAAATTCCACGGAATGATCTGTCCCACGACCCCGATGGGCACCTGCCCGGCAAGCTCCCGGTCAAGCAACTGCGCCCAGCCCGCGTGGTGATAGAAGTGCCGGGCGACCAGCGGGATGTCTATGTCCCGCGCCTCGCGGATCGGCTTGCCGTTGTCCATCGTCTCGAGCACCGAGAACAGGCGGGAGTCCCGCTGCAACCGACGAGCGATGGCATACAGGTAGCGAGAGCGCTGGTGTCCAGATAGGCCGCTCCAGATCGGGAACGCCTCCCTGGCGGCTGCCACCGCTGCAGCCACGTCCGCATCGCTTCCCTGTGCGATCCGGGCGAGTGGCCTGCCGGTCGCCGGGTTGACGGTCTCGAATCGCTCGCCGCCCGACGCTTCGTGCCAGGCACCGTCGATCCACAGCGAGAATTCCCTGTCGTGCTGCTCGAGCCACGAATCGACGGGGTCCGTAGACTCCGGCGCGGGACCATACTCGAGGGTGTCGAAGATCTCGGTGATCTCGGTCATCAGTACCTTCTCGGGACGACGGGAGCGCCGCGCGGATTACCCTGCAAGATCCAGCCTGTCAGCACGTTTGCCAAGATCCTGCAACGCGCAGGTCAATCCTGGCCGAGCACCGCGATCGGCGTCACCACCGGAAGACTGCGCTCGCCGGTCTGCGGCTTCGTCACCTGCACTCCGAGCAGATAGGCGCCGTCGCGGCTGTCGCTGAAGTCGAGCCGGAGGTGGTGGCGGCCGATCCCGGATCCGTCGTCCGACATCTCGGAGGAAAAGACGAGTCGAAAGGCGAGATCGTCCTGGTCCAGTCTCCAGATCCGGTCGGAGTCGCCCTCTTCGACCAGTCGGAGTTCGACGTCGTATCCGGCACCGGGTCGGATTCCGTATACCTCGAAGTACAGGTGGACCGTCCCGTCCGGCCTGGTTGCGTGAGCAGCCGTGATCGGCAGGAACACCCGCCCGTCCCTCGTCCACGCGCCGCCGGAGTCAGGGGCCACCGCGATGTCACTGAGCGCCGGAAGCAGGCTTCCGTATACGCCTCCGAAGTCCGGCACCATCAGTGTGTCCTGCAGCCAGTTGCCCCGCGGCTGCTCGAAATTGCCGTCACGCAGGGAGACGGTGAACGGCCACGGGCCGGGAGCGAGGCCGGTTCTGAGGAACGCGTCCAGTCCGGCGCCCATGGGCGGCGTTCTCGGGGTCTGGAACTCCCGCCGCACATCCCGAATCGTCGTTCCCTCCGGGCCCCGGAGCGCCACGGTCAGGTTCACGGCACGCAGCTCGCCGCCGCCGGCCGCGGGCCGGACCTCCAGCTGATCGGCGCGTGCCGTGCCCACGAACCATACCGCCGCGTTTCTCGCTGAAGGGTTCCAGAACCGCAGGGGCTCGAATGCGACATCTACCGCCGGCAGCAGGTCCGGTACATCGGGAACCTCGGTGATCGCGCGGACCTGCAGCTCCCTGGCAATCATCTGGGTCTGCCGATTGTAGATCCTCGCCTCGGCGGCGTTGAGCGACGCATCCAGGGCGTCGGCGGCCTGGTAGGTGAAGACCATCCGTTTGAGCGGCACCGGGTCAATGGACAGCCGGGTCACGTAGCGCTGAAAGAAGAACGTCCCGGGAATCGACAGGGGACCGAACGACTCGACGAGGGAGTGACCGCTGCGCGGCATGCATGGCACCGGGCGATTGGTATCGCACGGCACGAAGTGGAACAGCCACACGCCGCCGGTACGTTCGTAGGCCCAGTCCTCCTCGATTCCCAGGAGGTCACTCTCGACGGGGCGGGTGACGAAGAAGAGCTCGTCGGGCTCGCCGAGCCGAATCCACATGTAGCCCCGATCGTCCACTTCCAGGCTGTCGGGACGTCCCCGGTAGTCGGATGCGGTCTTCATGAATCGTGGTCTGGAGATTCCGTAGCGGGTCCGGGCCGCGCGCAGTCGCTGGTAGTGCACCGCGAGCCGCTCGTCGGCTGACAGGGCGGAGCGCACGGCTCGCTCGTCGATCGCCAGTCGCACGATAGCACACTTCTCGTCCGGCGCCGCAGCATCCCAGGCCTCCCGCTCCTCGGGTGTGAACAGGGCGCGCAGATCGAGCCACAGCTCCTGTTCGACCGCGGGGAAAGCGGAAACACACGCCGCCCAGAAATCGGCCGCTCCCGGGACGTCCGGTCGTTCGCGGCTGCCGAGACCCGCTCGGCCGGCCGCCGAACCCGGCAACAGAATCCTCGCGCGTTCGAGATTCACGAGCGCGTCCAGCTGTTCTCGCCCGGTGTCACCTGAGACTCCGGCGGCCGCCGGACCGGGTAGCCAGGCGAGCGCCTCACCGGTCTCCAGGGCCCTCCTCCACATGCGTGCCACGAGGAGAGAGTCAGATGCGGAATCGAGGCCGCCATCTGCCTCCCAACTCGCGACAGCCTCTCGCACGTCGAACACGCTCGGCGCGGGCTCGTACAACGACAGGTATTGCGAAACGTAGTCGGGGACCGTGTCCGGTGCGGGTGGCGATGCGATCTGTGTCTGGCCGACCGGCGGAGCGGCGACCGCGATCAGTGCCAGGAATATCGCCGCGATCGCGGTCCGGTCGATCATGCGAGCGGGTGCCGATATCCGGCCGAGTACCTTCCGGTGGCCAGGTGTTCGAGCTGCCTCTCGAGGTCTCCGAGCAGGGAACTGGCGCCGAATCGGAACCGGCCCGATCGGGTCCAGGGAATACCGAGCTCGTCTCGCATCATCGACAACCACGGGAGGGTGTCTTTCGCCTTTCGGATCCCTCCGGCCGGCTTGAGCCCGACTTCGAATCCGGTGCGCTCCCTGTATTCCCGTATGGCGCGGGCCATCACCAGCCCTACCGGCAGAGTCGCGTTGACGGACTCCTTGCCGGTCGAGGTCTTGATGAAGTCGGCCCCCGCCATCATGCACACGAGGCTCGCTCTGCCTACGTTCCGAAGGGAACCGAGCTCGCCGGTGGCCAGAATCGTCTTCAGGTGGGCGACTCCGCACGCCTCCCGGAATGTCCGGACTTCTTCGTACAACGCCCGCCAGTCGCCGGTCAGCACGTGGGCCCGGGTGATGACGATGTCGATCTCGCCCGCCCCGGCCCGCACCGAGGCCTCGATCTCCCTCACCCGCTGTTCGAACGGGCTCAGACCGTGCGGGAATCCCGCCGCGACCGCGGCTACGGGGATTCCCGAGCCCTCGAGGGCCCGGAGCGCCACCTCCACGAAGCGGTGGTACACACACACGCTCGCTGCGCGAATCGGGAGGCCGTCGGCGCCAAGTGCATCCAGGATGTCGGGCCTCACCGGAGTGCGGGCCTTGGCACACAGGCGACGGACCCGTCCTGGCGTGTCGTCACCTGCGAGTGTCGTGAGGTCGATGCAGGTGATCGCGCGTAGATACCACGCCGCCTGCCACGTCTTCTTCACCGAACGCCGGGCGGCGATCTGGCCGGCCCGTCGCTCTACGGCACTGCGATTCACCCGGACGTCAGCGACCCAGTCGATATCCAGAGGAGTGCCCGGGTTTCGCCCACGCAGCGGAATCACATCGCTGCTGCGAGGGTGCTTCGCGGCCTGAGACATCACGTTCTCCGCTCGTATGCCGCGGGCGATACGCCGATCCAGCTCAACCGAACAGGTCCGTTTGAGAGCGGAGCGGCGCGATGCACGCGGGATCGTCGTGTCGTACATGGTTAACGTATGTAGAGACCGGGTGGTAGGTCATAGACTCGGAAGGATATGGCCCGAGCAGAGATTCGAGCTCCCAGTGCGGCGTATCGGGATCGATCCACGCCTCATGATGCTGCGGGTCGAGGATTACCGGCATCCGGTCGTGCAGCGACCGCAGGCCCTCGTTCGCCTCGGTAGTCAGGAGCGTGCAGCTCTCGAGCGTCTGGTCCTCGCCCACCCATCGATCCCAGAGTCCGGCGAAGGCGAAGACGGCCCCGGAGTCGAGTCGGATCCAGAACGGTTGCTTACGGGCCCCGGCCGGCTGCCACTCGTAGAAACCATCTGCGACCACCAGGCAGCGACGGAATCTGAACGAATCACGAAATGACGGCTTATCTGCCACGGTCTCCGACCGGGCGTTGATCAGGGTGCGCCCCTTGAGATCGGGATCTCTGGCCCAGTGCGGAACCAATCCCCACCTGAGCAGCGCGAGCTCCCTGCTCGAACCGCGCCGGCTCTCCACTCTGCCGGATTCGGCGGCATCCGTCTGGGGGCGCGCCGTAGACCTCACAGCCGCCACAGGCTGCGTGGGAGCGATGTTGTAGCGCGGCCCCAGTTCGGGGACGGAATCGAGTTCGAAGAGTTTTGCCCACACGTCCGCCGGTGTCGTCAACGTGAATCGTCCGCACATGATTCGTATGTTCGTATGCGTGAATGTGAATCGGCTCGAGATCCGACCGCTCGGTCTGCTCAGGAGATATACCATGAACTGGCGCTCAGGATTCCTTTTCGGCCTCTGCCTGGTGCCGCTCGTGACGGCATGCAGCAGGGAGGAGGACGAAAGACTCGATGATCTGGCGGCCGCGCGCTCACAGTGGATCTCGAACGCACCCGGCGCCTACGACTTCAACTATCTTCGGTCCTGCTTCTGTCCGGACGTATTCCCGTCGAGGGTCTACGTAGACGACGGGGTCGTGACCCTGGTCGTGAACCTGGAATCGTCGACCCCGCTGCCCGCAGAGCGGAATGACGATTTTCCGACAGTCGATCAGTTGTTCAATGAGCTCGATGCGTTGATCCGCCTCGAGCCGTACCAGCTCGAGGTGAGGTACGATCAGCAGTTCGGCTATCCGTCGTTCGTCAGCGTCGACATCGAGGAGCGCATGGTGGATGAGGAGTTCAGCTACACGGTCGACGACCTGGTCACTTCCATGCAGCCGGAGGCTATGCGATGAAACGGGTATGGATCACCGGGCGTGGGGAACCGGATGTCCTGCAGCCCCGGGAGGAGCCGGACCCGCGTCCTGCGGCCGGGGAGCTCCGGATCAGGGTCGAGTACGCCGGAGTCAATTTCGCGGAAGTCATGGCCAGGCTCGGACTGTACCCGGATGCGCCACCGTTACCGTTCGTGCCGGGGTACGAAGTATCGGGGACGGTGGATGATGTCGGAGTTGACGTCGATACGGCGTGGAAGGGCGAACGCGTAACGGCCGTGACCCGCTTCGGAGGCTACGCGGACTGCGTCTGTCTGCCACCGGATCTCGTGGTCCGGACTCCGGAGGCAGTTCCCGACGACGTCGCCGCGAGCCTGCCGGTCAATTACCTGACCGCGCACCAGATGCTGCACCGGGTATGTTCCGTGCGTGCCGGGGAGACCGTCCTCGTGCACGGTGCGGCTGGAGGTGTCGGAACGGCCGCCGTTCAGTTGTGCCGGATCGTCGGAGCCAGGGTGATCGGCACCGCATCCCCGGCGAAGCACGATTTCCTACGCTCACACGACGTCGAGCCGATCGCCTCGCGTACCACCGACTGGCCTGACAGGGTTCGGGAGCTGACGGCAGGCCGGGGAGTCGACATCGCGCTCGACCCGATTGGCGGAACCTCATTCCGCAGGAGCTACGACTTGCTCGCCCCGGGGGGACGTCTGTGCTGCTTCGGAGCTTCGTCGCTGGCTCCGGGAACGAAACGGAGTCTCCCGGCCGCGATCCGCGGCGTGATTCGCATGCCCCGGTTCGGGGCGATCGCCCTGATGGACGACAACCGGTCGGTGGCCGGCGTGAACCTCGGGCACCTGTGGAATGAGACCGAAATGTTGAGGCCCCAGTTCGAGGCGATCGTGTCTCATGCGGCGGCCGGTCGGGTAAAACCGGTGATCGACCGGGTGTTCGATCTCGAGCAGGCGGCGACGGCTCACGCGAGGCTCCAGTCGCGGCAGAGCGTGGGGAAGATTCTCCTCCGCCCGCGCGGCGAGAACCGGGAACACCTTTCCCTGTAACGGGTTGTTTATGATATTGAAGGGAATGATGTAATCTTCGTGGGCCAGGAGGCGGAGTCGGGATGAGGGAGCAAAGCCGGATCGACAGGGGTTGGCGAGGTGCGATGACCGTCGGCATC
>Ga0316201_10001798_pt1 | contig 14836 bp, 18 predicted proteins | sample CS6wburrow_MG_FD_204516 | JGI IMG/M metagenome (GOLD analysis project Ga0316201, IMG submission 204516) | Coastal sediment microbial communities from Delaware Bay, Delaware, United States - CS-6 worm burrow | ecosystem: Environmental > Aquatic > Marine > Coastal > Sediment | place: USA... | reverse complement strand
CATGAATACGAAAACATCTGGCAAAATTATCACGCTACTGATCGCTGCCATCAGTCAGGGCAACTGCCTGGCAGCGGTAGAAACCGAAATCAAACCCGAATCTGAATCCGGGCATGAATCTGAAGCCGGATTCGAACCGCTGGGTAACAGCATTGAACTCGGGGTCGGCGTGCTGAGTGAAGATGCTTTTCGTTTTGGCCGTTACAGTGGAATTACGGATCAGGGTGGGTATATCGTTGGCGATATCAACGCGCGTGATTTCCTCGAGGACGGTTCTTACTGGCGAGCGCGTGCTACCAACCTGGGGCTGGATTCGCGTTACCTTAGACTGGAAGGCGGCATCCTCGGGCAACAGAAATTCTTTTTCGAAGTCGACATGCTGCCCAACAATGAATCTAACAGCACCAGCACGCCATACCTCGGCGACGGCAGCGGTGTGCTGACACTGCCACCCGGGTTTGATATCACAACCAGCCTCGGCACTGCGCTGCATCCGTTTGACATCGCGACCCAGCGCGAACGTGTCGGCCTCGGTGCCAGCCTGTTCAGTCAGCAGCGCTGGCGGTTGAAGATGGCTGTCAGCCATGAAACCCGGGAGGGCATCGATCGCATGGGTGGTGCTATCGCGAACGGAACCGGTGGTGGTGGCGGAGCGAGTGGCGGCATTATCGGCAATACCACGGCAAGCTTGCTACCGGAGCCGATTGATTATGTCACTGACCTGATGGATATCAGCCTGCAGTACGCGAAAGACGATGCGACGTTCAACATTGCCTACCATGTTTCGCTGTTCGAAAATAACCAGGCCTCGTTACGCTGGGAAGATCCGTTCGCGCCGGGGGTTTTCGGCAGCCAGGCACTCGCACCGGATAATGAATTTCACCAGGTTTCGCTCGCCGGGAGCTATACCTTGCCGTGGAGCAGCCAGTTGACCGCGCTGGTGTCCACCGGGCGAATTACTCAGAACCAGGCTTTCCAGCCTTATACGATCAACCCGGCTGTGATTACTGATCCTTTGCCGCGCAATTCGCTTGATGCAGAGGTGAACGTTACCACCCTGCAGTTGAAACTGGCCTCGCGGCCAGTGTCAAAGCTGCGACTGAACGCTGAATACCGTTATGACAAGCGCGACAACGATACCCGGGTTGACAGTTTCGATACCGTGGTGGCGGATTCATTTAATCCTGCCGGCACAGTTCAGAACCGGCCGCTGAGCTATGATCGCAAACAGGTCAGGCTGGGCGCGAACTACCGCATCAATACCGCCATGCGTTTGCGCGGCGGTTATCGCTACGACGATATGTCGCGTGACTACACAAATGCCGAGCGTGAAGATACGCAGGAAAACACCGTGTTTGCGAAATGGAAAATCAAACCGCATGCCGATGTCAATCTGGCATTGTATGCCGAGACCGGCGAGCGCACTGGCAGTGATTACACTGCGCTTGCCAGTGAAAACCCGGCACTGCGCAAGTACTATCTCGCAGACCGGGTACGTCGCAAGACCGGGGCATCGGTCGCGTACCAGGCGGCTGACAACCTCAGCCTTGGCGCCAGTGCCGACCGCATCAAGGACGATTATAATAATTCGGATATCGGCCTGACTGAGTCCAGCCAGCCAGGTGTTACGCTGGATATCAGCTGGCAACCGCGCGAGGACATGACGACTTACGCGTTTTACAACCGCGAGGACATCAGTTCCAGCCAGGCAGGTAGCGAAGCTGCCACGATTACACCCGACTGGACTGCAGAGTTTGAAGACAGCGTGGACACGCTTGGTCTGGGCGCCACGGTCGAAGGCATTCACGAAAAGTGGGATCTGGGCGCTGACCTGGTATACAGCACCTCGCAGGGTATTGTCGACATGATTAACCTCGCGCCCGGCGGTGCCATCATGCCTTACCCCGAGCTGAATACTGCGCTTACCTCGGTCAAGCTCTGGACGCGTTATCGCTACCGCAAAGACGTTTCTCTTAAACTGGCATACTGGTACGAATCCTATCGCTCAGATGACTGGTCGCTTGATAACCTGCAGGCCGACAGTGTTAGCAACCTGTTGTTACTCGACGAGCAGACACCGGACTACAATGCGTATGTTGTCGTGACTTCTGTCATCGTACATTTCTGAACCTGCGCTCAGACTACTGGATAATAAAAAGGCCGCATTAAGCGGCCTTTTTATATACTGCTAATTAGCGCGTCACTTGACGTGGCACAACTTGCATTTTTTCTTATCGGGGCCGGCCGTGTCACCATGCGCAACGGTGTACTCATGGCAGCCGATGCAGGTCGAGTGAAACACGGTTTTGACCTTGGGCGCCCCGGTGCCTTTCTTGCCATGGCAATCATGACATGGCTTGACGCTTGTATCACCAGGTTGCAGGCTATGGTGGCAGGTGGTGCATTTGGTCACAGTGAGATCGGCATGCATCTTATGCAGAAATGTAACTGTGCCAAGTTTGGTGTCGAACTGAATGGTTTCCTTGTCTGCTGGAATGACGGGCTCAGCCGCGACCGCATTCGCAGTCACAGACAGGTATGTAATCCAGGTCAGCATGATTAAAAATATTCGCATAACTATCTCCAGTAACACAATTGCCGCAACTTTATTTCAAAGTCAACCAGCATGCCCGTATGTTCTGTGAACAGCAACAAAAAACTACTCAGCCCAAACTGCGACACGAACACAAAACCAACATACGCTAAATCCAAACTCTGCTGATTATTGTATCAATTACCGTTCGCATCAACAGTACATATGTCAAGAATATTGGTTAGAGTACGTGCTGATGACTGAATCGCGGGCTGTTGAGTGCCGAAACGCAACATTGCAGGGGCTGACACCGCACAATCCTTCGCCATGATGATCGCGTGGCACAACCGGTTTGCATCGGTTAAAACAGAATTAAAAAGACGTTCGAGCATTTTTTAGCGCACCTAACACTACAATCATAATGACAACATGCTCGATGTCTCTATAATGGTGGCACCATGCGAGAACGCATTTATAGAATTCTGGAAAGTAATCTGCCGGGTGGCCTGATCGGTCGCCTGGTTAATCTCATCCTGATCGCATTGATTATCATCAGTGTGCTGGCGAATATTCTCGCATCGGTGCAGGGCATCTACTCGGTGTACCGTGAATGGTTTTTCAGGCTGGAATTTTTCACCGTAGCGGTTTTCAGTATCGAATATGTGCTGCGGCTGTGGTCGTGTGTGGAGTCTGCCGAGCCGCGCTATCATCATCACCCGGTCAAGGGCCGCCTGCGCTATGCGCTGAAGCCGATCCTGCTGGTCGACCTGCTGGCGATCCTGCCGTTCTATCTCAGCCTGTGGGTTGCGACCGACCTGATGTTCCTGCGCGTGTTCCGACTGTTCCGTATTTTCAAACTGACGCGTTATTCACCCGCAATGAGCCTGATGTTGACGGTATTGCGCAAGGAAGCCCGTTCGTTTGGTGCAGCCATGTTCATCATGCTGGTGGTGCTGGTGTTCGCCGCCAGTGGTATCTACCTGGTCGAGAACGATGCGCAGCCGGAACAGTTTGGCAGTATTCCAGCGGCCATGTGGTGGGCAGTTGCCACCCTGACCACGGTGGGCTACGGCGATGTCACGCCGATTACCATGTGGGGCAAGGTGTTCGGTGCCTGCGTGACCGTGGTGGGTGTCGGTATGGTGGCATTGCCCGCGGGTATACTCGCTTCGGCGTTCTCGGACGAATTGCGCCAGCGCCGCGAAAAATATGCCGAGCTGGTCGAAGAAGCATTGCTGGATGGTGAAATCGATCATCATGAAGAACGCGAACTCGCGCAAACCCGGCGCAATCTTGGTATCGATAATAGCGACGCGGCAAGTATCGAAAAACGCGCAGAGCAGGGTGCCGGCATGTGTCCGCATTGCGGCATGCCGCTGGACCAGCCACCGGAATAAGTATTGCCAACTACAAATTCTACGCTTGCGTTAAGTCATGCATAATAGTGCGAAACGCACGTAAGATCGTGTCACAGATTGCGGGAGCTGCGCGTGGATTTCAAAGACTATTATAAAATCATGGGCGTCGAAAAAGACGCCAGCCAGGATGAAATCAAACGCGCCTACAAAAAACTGGCGCGCAAGTATCATCCCGATGTCAGCAAGGAGCCTGATGCAGAAGCGCGCTTCAAGGAAGTCGGTGAAGCCTACGAGGCACTCAAGGACCCGGAAAAACGCGCGGCCTACGACCAGCTGGGTGCAAACTGGAAAGCCGGACAGGATTTCCATCCACCGCCGGACTGGGATGCCGGTTTCGAATTTCGCGGTGGCGGTTTTACTGATGGTGATGCCGCGGGTTATAGCGATTTTTTTGAAGCGCTGTTCGGGCAGAATTTCAGGTCAGCACAGACGGGTCGAGGGCATGCAGCGTATGCCGCGCGCGGTGAAGATCATCATGCCAGGGTGCTGATTGAGCTCGAAGATGCTTACACCGGCGCCACTCGCAGCATCAGCCTGCGATCACCGGAACTTGATACTCACGGCCATGTGACCACACAGCAGCGCACCCTGAATGTAAAAATTCCCAAAGGCGTCAAACAGGGCCAGCGTATTCGACTTTCCGGGCAGGGCTCGCCAGGTTTCGGCGGTGGCCCGGCGGGTGATCTGTATCTTGAAATCGAATTCAACCCACACGGTATTTACCGCGTCGACGGTCACGATGTGTATCTCGACCTGCCGCTCACACCGTGGGAGGCCGCGCTGGGTGCAAGCGTGAAAGTACCCACACCCGATGGCCCGGTCGATCTGAAAATTGCCCCGGGCACGCCCGCCGGGCGCAAGCTGCGACTCAAGGCGCGGGGCATACCGGGGTCGCCCCCCGGTGATCTATACGTGATAGCGCAAATCACCCTGCCGCCGGCCGACACGGATGTTGCCAAAACATTGTATAAAGAGATGGAGCAGAAACTCGCCTATAAACCACGCAGCAAACTGGGAGTGTAATGCCATGACACAGACGATTCTGAATGGGCTTTTACTCGACGAGCATACCGAGATTACATTGAATGAACTTTGCCGGGCCTGCGCCAGTTCGGCTGAATGCATTATCGAACTGGTTGAGGAGGGCGTACTGGAACCGGTGAGCTACCAGCAGACCCAGTGGCGTTTCAGCGCCATCAACCTGCAAAGAGCGCACACCGCATTGCGCCTGCAACGCGACCTCGGGGTGAACCTTGCCGGTGTCGCACTGGCGCTCGAGTTGCTGGATGAAATAGAATCCTTACGAAATCAGATTCGAGTCAATCAGGTATAAATCAGAACATAAAATATGTCCACAGATGAACGCAGATGCACACAGATAAAAGCTAAATATTATTATGTGCGACGCAGTCGCACTAAAAACATCTGCGTTTATCAGCGTTCATCTGTGGATAATTATTTTTGCATTTAAATAAAAAGGGGGCACTCTTGCGAGTGCCCCCTTTCATAATATCAGTGTGCTAACCAGGCTGATTATGAAACATTCATGATCATGCCAAAAAGCTCGTCTTTTAACTGCAGACGTTCTTTTTTGAGTTCTTCTGTGAAATCATCCGAAGGTGTTTCAAAACCTTCTTCAATTTTTCTCACCTGGGTGTCGATGTCGTGGTATTTGTCGAATAATCTCGAAAAATGCTTATCACTCATCTTGAGTTCGTGTATGCGTTCCTTGTGTTCGGGCAGTTCATGAATTAGATCGTGCTTTTCACCTAACATAGTCAACCTCGCTTGTAATATGCATTCAGGTTAAGTCCTGGCAGTTACAGTGTCCTTGATATTGAGCAATTAATTGCCAATTAAAAGTCCTGCCATGTTACGGCAACCGAGTGCAGGCAGGTGAATGCCTGCACCCGGGCTGTCAGTCTGTCGTGACTAACGCGCGTCCTGTGCGCTACGACGTGAGCGATTCTGTGACTGCGGACGGCCCTGGTTACCCGAACGCCCCTTGAATGAGCTGCGCTGGCCGCTCCAGGCGGATGCGGTTTTCTTGCCCGCAGGTTTACCCGTATTTTTTCTCGGCGCCTGGCGCTGGCCGCCGCGACCGCGGTTGATGGGCTCGGCTTTAATGGAGGGGTCGGGTTCAAAACCGTCAATTTTTACTTTGGGGACTTCGCGTTTGATCAGGCGTTCGATATCCCTGAGCAGGCCCAGTTCATCGACACAGACCAGTGACATGGCTTCGCCTTCATTGCCGGCGCGACCGGTGCGGCCGATGCGGTGTACATAATCTTCCGCAATATTGGGCAATTCAAAATTCACCACGTGGGGCAGCTGGTTGATGTCCAGCCCGCGCGCGGCAATATCGGTGGCGACCAGTACGCGTACCTTGCCGGCCTTAAAATCGGCCAGTGCCTTGGTGCGTGCACCCTGGCTTTTGTTTCCATGGATTGCGGCAGAGGTAATTCCATCTTTGTTTAACTGTTCGGCAAGTTTGTTTGCACCATGCTTGGTGCGGTTGAACACCAGCACCTGTTTCCAGTTGTTTGAACCAATCAGGAAAGACAGCATTTCGCGTTTACGGCTTTTATCGACCGGGTGCACTACCTGGGTGACCAGCTCGGCAGAGGTGTTTTGCTGCGCGACTTCGATCAGCGCGGGGGTCTTGAGCAGGCCGTTGGCGAGCTGCTTGATCTCGTCAGAGAACGTGGCTGAAAAAAGTAAGGTCTGTTTATGTTTGGGTAGCAGCGCCATGACCTTACGGATATCGCGTATGAAACCCATGTCGAGCATGCGATCGGCTTCGTCGAGCACAAATATATCCACTTTCGAAAGGTCAACCGTGCGCTGGCTGATATGGTCGAGTAATCTGCCCGGGGTTGCGACCAGGATGTCGACACCCTTGATGAGTTTCTGTTTTTGCGGATTTATGCTCACGCCACCAAACACCACGGTGGATCTTAATGGCAGGTAACGGCCATAGGTGTGTACGCTTTCACTGACCTGCGCGGCGAGTTCACGCGTGGGCGTGAGCACCAGCGCGCGAATTGCACGTCGACCATTTTCCGGTTTCGCGGTGGACATTAAGCGTTGTAACAGTGGCAGGGTGAAGCCAGCGGTTTTACCCGTGCCGGTTTGCGCACCGCCCATCAGGTCACGGCCTTCAAGAAGAAGCGGGATCGCCTGCTGTTGTATGGGCGTCGGCGTGCTATAGCCTTTTTCGGATACAGCACGGAGTAATTCGGCCATGAGGCCGAGGGATTCAAATGACATAAATGATGATCTCTTGGATCGGCCTGCCCAGTACATAAGTCTGAGACGGTCCAGGCGGAAACTTTTTAGTGTTTAGAGGTGAATCGGGAAGGATTACCGCTGATGAAACAGGTGCAGACCGAAGTGCACCAGAAGTTGATGGCGCATTATACCTGAGGTTTGGCGAAATAGGGGGTCTGATGACATGTTTCTGCAGGGGGTTGGAGATGATCGTGCCGGGCAGATTACAGGGGAAAACTGATGTTTTTGGCCGATATAACCAGGTACAGGGTCTTGAAAGCCGATTATTTGACCTTATATAAGTCAGGGTATGGTGTTTCTGGTTAAAAACTGGGTTACACTATGCGTCGCTACATTCTATCCAGGTTCTTGTCAGAAGTGCTCATCAAGTTTTCTCCTGTTAATTTCCTCGTAAGATTTGTAACACATTTAATTATTATTACTTATTGAGGTATACACATGGCAACAGGAACCGTTAAATGGTTTAACGAATCCAAGGGCTTCGGCTTTATTTCTCCTTCAGATGGTAGCAAAGATGTTTTTGCTCACTTCTCTGCTATCGTCAGCGATGGTTTTCGTACACTGGCTGAAGGCCAGCAGGTGACTTTCGATGTTGAAAACGGTCCGAAGGGCCCGCAAGCTACAAACATCAAGATCTAATCGATCTTTTAGTTTGAAGTTTTGAATAAACCCCGCGAGATTTTTCGCGGGGTTTATTTTTTTACGTTACAGGAGATGCTCAAAATTGAAAAAACTATTTGTTGGCAGTCTGCCGCCCACCACAACCGAAAAGTCATTTAATGAGCTGTTTTCACAGTTCGGTAAAGTACATTCCGCCAAGCTGGTAAAAGACCTGTTCTCCGGTAGCTGCAAGGGCTTCGGTTTTCTCGAAATGGAAGGCCACGAAGCACGCGCCGCGATTGCCGGGCTCGATGGTAAATCGTTCGAGGGTAACCTGATCAAGGTCAAGTTTGAAGAAGAACGTCCCAAAGGTGGCAGGGGTCGCCGCTAAGCTTGTATCGAGCTGAAGCGCAGCCTCTGTTGTGTCAGTACGTTGATCGACCTCGAGCCTGGCGCTTGAGTAGCCCCTTTATCATTTTCTAAATCCAGAAGCGATTATTTTCCGCCCGCTTCAAAACAGTGCAGTGCTGCGCATAACGTAATACTATACATCTCCTCGGCGCGCTGCCCCGGCACCTGCTGCAACCGGGCAGGCGGCGACTTATCTATCAATGACCATCGCGGATTTTTCTATGCCCAAAAATATCAAATCGTATTTCCTGCAGATACTGCTGGTTGTAATGCTCACGGCCTGCGCCACTGTGCCTTCGGATTTTGAACGACCCGGGGTAACGGTAACGTCCTTTAAACCGGTAAGTTCGAGGAACCTGTCGCCTGAATTTGAAATTATCCTACGGGTGACAAACCCCAACCGCACAGCGCTTGAGCTCGAAGGTATTTCGTATACCATCGACCTTGATGGTAACGAGGTGATGACAGGCGTGGCAAATGATTTGCCGGTTATCGATGCCTATGGCGAAGCTGATGTAAAACTTTACGCAACAGCTAATTTAATGGGGGGGTTGAATTTTATCACCAGCCTGATGAACCAGTATAAAGACCAGGTTGAATACGAGTTTAACGCCAAACTTGATGTCGGCACATTCATGCCGCGGATCAATGTCAACAAGAAAGGCATGTTTTCGCTGACTGCAAACAGGTAATTGTGGCGACGACTGATGTCTTGCCTTATGTTTTATCTACCAGGCGATAGGTTTGTCGTCACGGTCCACGAATGACAACACGCCATCGGCCTGTTGATGGTTCATGATGCTGATCAGGCGATCGGCCACGGACTGTGGATCGAAAACCTCGTTTTCATCGACCGAGGCATGAAAAGGTTGTGATAAAGCTGTGTTTGTTGTGCCGGGATGGAAGGCGAGCAGTTTTACATTCCGGGCGCGTCGTGCGTATTCAATTGTGGCGGTTTTTAATAACATGTTGAGTGCCGCTTTTGTCGATCGGTAGGAATACCAGCCACCAAGTCGGTTGTCAGAAATGCTGCCGATACGCGCACTGAATACAGCTACCACGCATGTTTGCCTGCCCTTGAGTACCGGCAACAACATTTTTAACCACAGCATGGGCAACACTGCATTTACCTGGAAGACTTCATGCATTGCCGCTGCATTTAATTCTTCAATACGTTTTTCAGGCCAGGCGCTATCGCTGTGCAGCATCCCGTTGCAGACGCAGACCCGGGTTATATGTGTGCCGTCCTGTTTTAATTTTGTGCAAATCCCGTCAATGGCGTCGTCCGAGTAATCTGTTTGTATCCACTCTATGCCGTTGTTTGCATGTTTTGTGGGCGCTGCCTGGCGGCTAACCGCGATTACCTTGTCGATGAACGGGTCCAGCAACCATTGTTGTAGCAATGCACGTCCGATGCCGCCGCCGGCACCTATGACCAGCGCGGTATGCGTGTCATTTTCGATGATGTTACTCGCGTTCATGCCTGTTACTGGTCTGGCAGGCTGATTCTGTTTCCGCCAGTAAGCAGCTGTCGCAATGTGATTTTCCGGTCAGCAGGTAAGCAAGCTGACCGCGATAACGCGCGAACAGCAGGTAGACCCTGTCAGCCAGCGTGCGAATCAATGGCCAGCGCAGTATCGCCAGCCAGCGGTGCCGGCCGACAATCGACCAGGCTTTACAGGTGACATCAAGGCCGTAGAGCATCGCGCCATTTTCGAGTTGCGCGTGCAGCATGCGCATTGCATTCGGCTTGTGTATATGCGGATAGTTCGCTGCCAGGTCTGCGTCATGCAGGTCGACCAGCACCAGCTGTGCAGAGGCGTCATGTTTTTTTAACTGGCGCATTTCAGCCATGCATAACGGGCACTGACCATCGTAGAATATTGTTAGCTTCATGGTTTCATCTGTGTCTGAATAGTTAATACTGCGTCACGTATATATATTGCTGTCAATTATTCGCGGCTGTGATATCCGAGTCCGCGACTTTGGCAAAAGCTGCTGCCAGGGTTGCGTTTGCGGTGTGCAGCGGGCTACCAAGATAGACTTTTTTGTTTGCTTCGCTTTCAAAGGTGATTTTAAGTGCATTGGGCCCGTTGCCTACGATCACGAACGGGGCATTGACCGGGTCACTAACATCATTCATCGATATCGGGTCAAGCGTGGAAATGCGCATCATATATTCTCCTGCCGGGTATCAAGGTTTTGAGACATGCGCCATAGTTTGCCGTTACAGCGCGGGTAGTTTTTACAACTTGCGGTGCAGCCGCGACAGGGTAAGGCGCGCGTATTACTGCGCGTGTCAGAAATCAAATCAGTTTTGCCTGTCATGCTGGCGCTCGATGTGGTTTTCATACAGGGCTCCAAAAAAAACGGAGAGCGCACAGTGCATACTCTCCGGTGCTCCCAATGCCTGGGCCGATCAGAATCTGGCTATCATCAAGAGGATGATCAGGGACAGGAGCCAACTGGGGTCTAAGCTTCATCAATACCGCTGTCGACCGGGTTGTTGGTCAGCTCGAGCAGGCGGCTGCCGGGCACCACGGAAGAGAGTGTTTCGATGTCTTCTGCTTCTGCGGACTTGATCGCACGGTCGTAAAAATTCTCGGTGTCCAGAATTTGCCGTTCGTATTTACTCATTGTGATTCTCCCAGGATTAATTGAACAATGACCGGGTGATCTAGCGCTCCGATGAGTTTTTATTATAATGATTGAAAACTATTTGTCTAGGACAAAATGTGTTATTATTCATCCATACGGTTCGGAGGGGATATAAATGGTTGAAAACGATGCACATTACTCGATTGGCCGGGTAGAACGCGATACCGGCATCGGGCGTGACACCTTGCGTGTCTGGGAACGTCGCTATGGTTTTCCCGAACCGCAGCGCAATACAAAAGGCGAACGAATGTACTCTGAAGCGCAGTTACGCCGGCTGCAACGTATTCGGCGCCTGCTGGGGCAGGGACTGCGACCGGGCAAGTTGCTGGTGCTGGATGACACCGCGCTGGATCAGCTCGAAGCCAGTCTGATCCCCGGCGCGCCCGGGCAAACCGACCAGGCTGTCACTGCCGTAATCAATGCCACACTGGCATCGAATCAATCACTGGTCGAGCGTCTGCTGCGTAAGCACTACCAGCAACTGGGCATGCGTGATTTTATCCTTCAGCTGCTGGTGCCATTACTCGGCCAGGTAGGGGAGCTCTGGGCCGCGGGCAAGCTGCATATCTACCAGGAACATTTTTTATCAGCGCACATCAGCCGTTTTCTCAATATCGAAATCGACAATTTGCAAAAAGCCGCAAAGAAACCGGTGGTGTTGCTCGCCACCTTGCCGGGCGAGGCGCATACCCTGGGGCTGATGATGGTCGCGGCCATGCTTGGCGCACATGGCATCAGTGCGATCAATCTCGGCAGCGAGGTGCCGATGGACGAGCTTGAACACGCGGTACGCCAGTTTAATCCTGATATTGTCGGCGTAACTTTTAGCGGCGCATACCAGTACAAAAATATTCGGCGTGATTTAACTGATTTGCGCGAACGTGTGTCTGAAGATGTTGAAATATGGGCAGGCGGGGAAGGCGTTCGACGTTTGCGAAAGTTGCCAGAGGGTGTTGCCAAGTTCACCACGCTGGAAAAACTGCCGTTATGAAATACGCACGCATGCAAGCAGAGGCGCAATCATTACAGTATTTAACCATATATACAAACGCAGTTCATACGCATTACGGAGATAACTGAAAATGAAAATCATCACCCTGGCTTTTTTAATGCTTGTTATTAATACACAGGTGCATGCAAAAGAATGTTCAGATTTGCTCGATGTTAATGTTCGCACGCTGGATAATACAACCGTGGTGAACCTGTGTGAACAATACCAGGGCAAGGTATTGCTGGTGGTCAACACTGCCAGCAAGTGTGCCTATACCGATCAATACGAATCGCTGGAAAAACTCTACCGTGAATACAGGGATGCAGGCCTGGTCGTGCTTGGGTTCCCGTCAAACGATTTTGGTCAGCAGGAACCCGGCACCGAAAAGCAGATCAAAGACTTTTGCCGCATGACCTATGGCGTTGAGTTTCCGATGTTTTCCAAAACCCGTGTCACCCGTCATAATGCCGATCCGCTCTATCGGCAACTGGCGCAGGCGTCCGGTGTATACCCGCAATGGAATTTTCACAAGTACCTGATCGATCGCGATGGCAAACTGGTGGCGAACTACCGCAGCGCTATAGACCCGTATGATAAGTCCATTATCAGCGAGATAAAAAAACGTTTGTAGTGCGGATCGTATTTGAGTGACCGGATACAGAGGCACTGGATCAGGTACAGCCCGAAGCCAGTGATATCGTCGAAACCAGTCACAGCTGCATGGAAGCCGAGCGTTTTCCTGTATTCCCGGTCTGCGCCACCGGGGCGATGCTGCACAATCCACCCTGGTGGAGGAATATATCGAGTGGATCACGCCATCTTGCTGACCCTGCAGCATCTCACCATGCAGCAACGCGCACGCCTGGAAAAAAAATCTGTACATTAACCCTGATTCAGTGGAGCATCACTGGCGACTGTACCCCGAAGTTGTCGATGATAAAGTTCTGACCGCGGCGAGAGTGCAGTAGCGTTTTCTGAAAGCAAAATAAACAAAACCGTGTATGCTGGTGAGCATCGCTTTCGTATATGCCCGGCATACGAAAATCATGCTTTTTTGGCGAGACACAGGTACAAACCAGCGCACATGCATAAACTTCTGTTAAACCGCGATATCTACCTTGAGCTGATCCAGCAACGCATTCCGCAGGCAAAACGCTTTATCTGGATTGTCACCGCTGACATCAAGGACATGCATGTTGAAGTCGGCAGAAACTTTGTGCCACTGCTGGAACTGCTGGCTGATCTCATTAGTCGGGGTGTCGCGGTGCGGCTGATTCATGCCAAGGAGCCGGGCCCGCGGTTTCGCGAAGATTTCGATAAATTTGATGAACTGGTCAATAGCGAGCTGTTTGAGCGCATCCTGTGTCCGCGGGTGCATACCAAGGCCGTCATCATCGATAATGAAATCGCTTTTCTCGGTTCACCCAACCTGACCGGTGCCGGCATGGGCAGCAAGCACGAAGACCGGCGCAATTTTGAAGCCGGTTTTTTATTCGATGATCCACAACACATAAAGGAACTGGTGACCTGGGTGGACCAGCTTTATCTCGGCGAGCATTGTCATTCGTGCAAACGCCGTGAATATTGCCCCGACCCAATCGATGAATCGTTCAGATGAAAAAATTAACAATAAAAGTTAAAAAACAGGTGAAACGTAGCCCGGATGAAGCTTCACCTCATCCGGGGAAGATGTACGCACACACTCGAATATGGTTGAAATGCTCCCGGATGAGGTGAAGCTTCATCCGGGCTACGTATGCAGTATTGGGAGACTTTATGGCTGTGGCGAAATTGAGTGGTAGTTGTTTGTGTGGTTCGGTGCAGTACGAAATCAGTGGTGATGTGGTTACTTTTTATCATTGTCATTGCCAGCGTTGTCGCAAGGCCACCGGCACCGGGCACTCGAGTAACATTCGAGTAGCCCCTGAAACCTGCCTGACATGGGCTAAAGGCGAGGAATTATTAAAGCGCTACAAAGTGCCGGAAGCAGAACGTTTTTATAACTGTTTCTGTTCTAACTGCGGCAGCCCGATGCCGAGAGTCGTGCCTGAGCTGGGAGCGGTGATTGTTCCCGCAGGTTCATTGAATGTCGACCCGCCGATTCGACCCCAGGCGCGGATATTCTGGGGATCGCGCGCAGCATGGTCGTGTTCGAATGATGGCATCGAGGTGTACGCCGAGTACCCGTAAGCAGGGTTGTACATGATCAATATACTCGGTCTTCATTAATCTGCTGCGCCATAAAAAAGGCCGGGTAATCCCGGCCTTTTTTGATTAGTCTAAAACTATTTACTGACGCACACCTATGACAATACCAAGGGATTTGTCGTCATTGGCTGAATCATTGCCGTAAATCCGAAGCACCAGCAGGTTGCCATCCGCAGATACGAAACCACTCAGGTTGTCAATGAAAGTGCCATCGGTGTTGCTCATGCTGATTGCACCATTAGCAGCGATACTGTCAACCGTGAAGGTATCTGCTGGCGCAGTTGTATCCGGAATGATTGCGGTGACTTCGGCGACATCAGTGCCACGTTCGAATCCACGGTCGATGCCGTCGAGAGTCGCTGACGAGCTATCCGCGTTAAATACAAATGTGCCTTTAAATGTGGCGATACCTGAATAACCGCTGGTGCTCATGTCGACCAGTAGCGGGTATATCTTGTAGGTTGCACCATCAACTGCATTTGTCATGCCAGTGCCCAGTCTGACTGCCATCAGTATTTCGTTATTGACGTTTGTGACTGTCGGGCTGCCGGTTGATTCATCGTCAACGAATGCCACCAGGCTGCCGTCACTGTTGCTATAACCCTCCAATACATCGCTGCCATCGCCTGCGAAATCAAATGTGACCTGACCGGTTGAGGTGACGCTATAGGGAAAACTGTCTGGCGTGCCGACGGGTTCGGTGGTCGATGCCGGTGTTAATGTTAC
>Ga0316201_10001797_pt1 | contig 14836 bp, 15 predicted proteins | sample CS6wburrow_MG_FD_204516 | JGI IMG/M metagenome (GOLD analysis project Ga0316201, IMG submission 204516) | Coastal sediment microbial communities from Delaware Bay, Delaware, United States - CS-6 worm burrow | ecosystem: Environmental > Aquatic > Marine > Coastal > Sediment | place: USA... | reverse complement strand
ATTTCAGGATTGTATCTATGAGTGAGATCGATAGACAGCCCATAGAAAGACGGCAGTTTGATACGTTGATCATCGGTGCAGGTGGTGGTGGCCTTCGTGCTTCACTGCAGCTCGCTGAAGCTGACCTCAGTGTTGCCGTGGTCTCTAAAGTCTTTCCAACACGTTCACATACCGTGGCAGCACAGGGCGGTATGAATGCGGCTCTGGCGAATGTCGGGCCCGATAACTGGCACTGGCATATGTTCGATACGGTCAAAGGCAGTGACTACCTCGGTGATCAGGATGCGATCGAATACATGTGCCGCACTGCACCCAAAGCAGTCTATGAACTGGAGCATTTCGGGGTACCGTTCTCGCGCCTGGATAACGGCAAGATCTATCAGCGCGCTTTTGGTGGTCAGAGTCAGAACTTTGGTGGTGCCCAGGCTGCACGGACCTGTGCCGCAGCAGACCGAACCGGCCATGCGATCCTGCATAGCCTGTATCAGCAGAACATCCGGGCAAAGACGCATTTTTTCGATGAATACTTTGCCGTCGATCTTTTGCAGGGTGATGATGGACAGGTATTAGGCGCCCTGGTCTTCAACATCATCGATGGCAGGATCATCGTTATCGAAGCGAAGACAACATTGATCGCCACCGGTGGCGCCGGCCAGATATTCAAGACCACGACCAATGCGCTGATAAATACCGGTGATGGTATGGGCATGGCGATGCGGGCAGGGATCCCGTTACAGGATATGGAGTTCTTCCAGTTTCATCCGACAGGTATCGCTGGCCGTGGCATGCTGATTACCGAGGGCGCCCGCGGGGAAGGTGGTTACCTGGTGAATGCTGACGGTGAACGCCTGATGGAGCGCTATGCACCGAAAGCAAAAGACCTGGCGAGTCGTGATGTGGTCAGTCGCGCTATGGCGATCGAAGTTAGAGAAGGCCGCGGCTGTGGCCCCAAAAAAGACCATTTGATGTTGAAACTGGATCATCTCGGAGAAGATGTCATTCAGAAACGTCTGCCCGGTATCAGGCAGACCTGTATCACTTTTCTCGGGATCGATCCGGCTGAAGCCCCGATACCTGTTTTCCCGACGGCGCACTACACCATGGGTGGCATCCCTACTAATCGTCATGGCCAGGTCGTGGTGCCGGTCAAGGACACACCAGAGGAACCGGTTGCGGGTCTATATGCTGCCGGGGAATGTGCCTGCGTGTCTGTTCACGGAGGCAATCGACTGGGCGGTAACTCGCTGCTCGATATACTGGTATTTGGCCGTGCCGCTGCAAACCATATCATCGAATACCTGAAAGAGAATAAATATCATCGTGAAATCGATGATGCAGTGATCGATAAAGTTGTGCAGAAGGTTCGACGTTACGACCAGCCCGGCACGGGCAACGAGACGGTCGCCGGACTGCGTGATGAATTAAAACTCGTCATGGAGGAGCACTGCAGTGTGTTCAGGAATGATGAAGTACTAAAACAGGGTGTGGAGAAGGTTGAGCGACTTGCTGAGCGCATGAAAAACCTGAGCATCGATGACCATAGTCATACCTTCAACACGGCAAAAGTCGAAGCCTTTGAACTGGAAAACCTGATCGCAGTTGCTCTTGCCACGATACATTCAGCCAGTGCGAGAGAAGAGAGTCGAGGCGCACATTCCCGCACTGACTTCACTGAACGCGATGACATAGCGTGGATGCGTCACAGTCTGTATTCCTTCGAAAACGGTCTTGACTATAAACCGGTGAGGACAAAGCCTATGTCTGTTGAAAGCTTCCCGCCTAAACCGCGGGTGTATTAAACGCAGTGAAAGGTAAACATTTAAAAACGCAAGAGAACTCAACTTGTCATCCTGCGCGTAAGCGAGGGATACTACGGGTGGTGTATGAAGTTTAATATCTATCGATACAACCCTGAAACAGATAAAAAGCCATATGTTCAGGATTATGAGCTGGATAATGTCGAGCCTGGTACCATGCTGCTGGCAGCCCTGTTAAGAATAAAAGACGAGCAGGATCAGACGCTAAGTTTTCGCCGTTCCTGTGGTGAGGGCGTCTGTGGTTCTGATGGTATGAATATCAACGGCGTCAATGGCCTTGCCTGTGTGACCTCGTTAGACAGTTTGAAACAGCCGGTCGAAATCAAGCCATTACCCGGCCTGCCGGTAATCCGTGATCTGATCATCGATATGGATCAGTTCTACAAACAGTATCGCGCAGTCAGACCCTACCTAATCGTCAATGACCCGATGCCGGAAGTCGAGCTCCTGCAAACCCCCGAGCAGCGTGAGAAGCTCGATGGATTATATGAGTGCATATTGTGTGCCTGCTGCTCCACTTCCTGTCCGTCATTCTGGTGGAATCCGGATAAATTCCTGGGTCCTGCGGCATTATTGCAGGCGTCACGTTTCATCGAAGACAGTCGTGACCAGGATTTTGAAAAACGCCTGGAAGACCTGGAAGGTCCATTTAAGCTATTCCGCTGTCACACCATCATGAACTGTGTGAATGTCTGTCCCAAGGGGTTGAATCCAACGAAGGCTATCGGCCGCATAAAAAACAAGATGGTCTCTCGCTCGTTATAGTGATCAGCCATGAGTGATGAGTCTCGCATCGCGGTAGATTACCGCTGGCAATGTCGGCGTGGAATGCTCGAACTCGACCTGTTGTTGAATAACTTTGTTGAGAAACAAGCAGGTGCTCTGACGAAGCAGCAACAAAACACTTTTGAACTGTTACTTTCCTATCCAGATCAGACGCTGCTTGACCTGTTGCTCGGTAACACGGTTTCCAGCGACGTCAATATTTCCGAAATCGTCGAGCAGATTCAGAAAACACCTTTCGATTGACACCTATGGTCTCGACAGATTTTAAACCCGCCTGGTGGCTGGGATCACCGCACCTGCAGACCCTGTGGCCGGTATTGTTCAAAAAACGTCATGCACTTGATCTGATGTCTGAGCAGGTTGAACTGGACGATGGGGATTTTATTGATCTGTGCTGGAGTAAAAAAGACTCGGAAAAAACGGTTCTTATACTGCATGGACTGGAAGGTGATATAAATTCGCATTATATCAACGGCATTATCCATCAGCTGGAACGGGCAGGGTGTAGACCGGTTCTGATGCACTTTCGTGGCTGTGGTGGCCGTATCAACAGGCTGGCAAGAGCGTATCATTCAGGTGAGACCGGTGACCTTGCAACTATCGTCGAGCATATTCGTAAGCTGACGGGGAATTATCCTTATGCAGCGATCGGTTACTCACTGGGTGGCAACGTGCTGTTGAAATGGTTGGGTGAAACATCTGAGAATAACCCGTTAAAAAAAGCAGTCGCTGTTTCTGTGCCGTTCCGCTTGCATGATGCTGCTGCACGACTGCAGCTGGGTGTTTCAAAAATATACAGGCAGCATCTGCTCAGGTCACTGCGTCAAACCTATATCAAAAAATTTAAAAAGATAAAGTCACCGATAGATGTTGATGTTAAACAGCTAAAGAGCTTCTGGGACTACGATGATAAAGTGACGGCGCCGTTGCATGGCTTCGATGGTGCGCAGGATTATTATGACAGCTGCAGTAGCCGGCAATACCTGGGTGGCATTAGCGTACCTACCAGGATCATCCATTCTGTAGATGATCCTTTCATGTTTGAGACTACGGTGCCCACGGTAGGTGAGCTGAGCCCCGAAATCGATTTTTTGCTCACCACGGGTGGTGGTCATGTCGGCTTCGTTTCTGGTGCATCTCCCTTACGTCCCGTTTACTGGTGCGAGGATCGCACGGTCGAATTCATTAGCGATAATTAAATAAAGTCGCAGTCGTGGTATCCTCACTTACAGCAAGATACTTGCCTGTATTATTCTGAATCTATTATTACATGGAGGTGTTCGATGAAACACGTTTCTGCTTTCTGTTACTCATACCACTGTCATTAAATGTAAATATCGCTAGTGCGGCAGAAGCTGTGAAACCGTTTACGATCGGTATAGGGACTTATGCCAGCACCATAGCCTATGATGATTCACTGCTCAAAGATGATGAACTGTCTGGTTTATCTCTCTCCTTTGGTTATGCTGTTTCTGACCAGTTTGCATTCCGTGGCAGCTACTTTTCTCTCGAGCATGATGATTTCTCAGATCTGGAGAGTAAAGGCATCGACCTGCTGGGTTACTTCGGAACGGGTCTGGCAACGCATGGTTTTAAAGCCTACATCGGTGGTGGTTTTTTCAGTGATAAGTGGCAGCTTGGGCCGGTTAGTGAGACATTCGACGGCTTGCAGTTGAGCGGTGGTATCGGCTATAACTGGGACTCGGTCTCTCTTGATTTTATACTTGGTATTCGTGATGCAAGTGATTACGAAGACTTCGCCAACCAGGCCTTTCCTTTCAACCCGGTCTCTGCTGTAGCTATGTCTGGATCCTTACTGCTTTCATATCGTTTTTAATCGACAGCGTAGAGTTATTACATCCAATCTTTAGAAATCGCCTATCTTGCTGGCAGGTTTACAGGTGGCACGATGATGGGTTTTCCTGGCGGACGAGGTCGATAACGTGGCGGATAATAAGGGTAGCCATCATAGTTATCGTTTTCGTTGTTCTTTTCCGCCTGCCTCTGTAGTTGTAACTGTTTTTGCTTTTCGCGTTTTAAGCGGTTTTCTTCGGCCGTTAACTCATCACGTTTTTTTCTGTTGTCATCGAGGACGTCTGCTGTCTCCATGTTTCGCTCATGCCGCTGCTGTGCGTCCCTGATGCGTTCTTTAGACGGTGGCGGCGCTATATCAACCTTTGTGGCGGTTTCACTTTCTTCTGGCGGCGTCGCAGAATAGGTGACTTTGCCGTTTTCATCGACAGACTTGTAAATAGTCTCAGCGTTTACGGTGGCGAAACACAGGCTGAACAAAAATAAAATTCTGATGATGACTGTCATATTGATACTTTTACCGTATTAACGGCAGCACGCAATGGACTGACTTTACTCGGCGAATTCAAGGCGTTCAACCAGTGTGTCCAGTGCCTGTTGTGCGCAGCGTTCATCGAGATGGCCGCCGGGGGCACCGCTGACACCGATTGCACCGATCCTTGAGCCTGCGATTTCGATGGGCAGGGCGCCCTGCATTATGATGATACCCTCCATATGGTTGAGTTCTGGCCTGATATCTTCTCTCGCTTTGCGAAACTCGCCTGAGTTGATGCCTGAGAGTATCACGCTGTTAGCTTTCTCCTCAGCGATCTGCAGGGTGAAGCGAGACGCCAGGTCATCACGTAATGCCGCCTGTACCAGGCCGTTGCGATCAACAACTACTGCACTGACCTGAAACCCCTGTTTGCGACAGGCCTTGACGCTCTCGAATGCGATGTCTTTGGCCAGTTCGAGGCCGATGCTCCTGACTGACACGCTGTCACCTGCATGAAGTGCTGTTGTGATGGTTGAAATTGCGGTTAACAGTAATATCTTAGTGTATGTATTCATTAGTTAATCATGGTTAAAATGCAGTATTATATGGAGAACCTGCTTTTTCATTATAAATAGTTTTATGTGAATTGCACGCACAAGTTAAACCACGTAATAGATAGAAAGATGGCAGATAAGAAAACAGGATCAGAGCAGAAACTGGATGAGATAGTCGCTAAAGCCAGGCAGGATAGTGAGGCACGAGGCCATGGCTACCGCGAGAAAGCGTTGAAGATGTACCCCTGGATCTGCGGGCGATGCAGCAGGGAGTTTACCCGTGCCAATCTCCAGGAATTGACCGTGCATCATCGAAACCATGATCATGACTATAATCCGCCCGATGGCAGTAACTGGGAATTATTATGCATGTATTGCCATGATAATGAGCACCAGCGTCAGACCGAAGCGCTAGCGAGCAAAGGTATAGCTCTCGATGGTAAAAAAGCGCCGAGTGCTACATTTAACCCATTTGCTGATTTAAAAAGTATGCTGGATGGCAATAAGAAAGACTGATGATCCATCGGTCATCTCCCGCTGCTCGATATGACAGCATTAAGACTGAGTTAGAGAGAAGATAATGGAAACGATCGATATTATTGCGATGACACTGGGCGTTGCCTGGGCGTCTGGCATAAACCTGTACGCGGCTATCCTGGTATTAGGGGTCATGGGTGCTGGCGGTTACACGCAGTTGCCAGAATCACTGACCGTGTTGCAGGACCCACTGGTTCTGTTTGCGGCTGCTACCATGTACTTCGTCGAGTTTTTTGCCGACAAGATTCCAGGTGTCGATTCGGGCTGGGATGCCATTCATACCTTTATTCGGATACCTGCCGGCGCCATGCTCGCTGTCGGTGCTGCTCAGGGGCTGGAGATCAACCAGGCGGCTGAACTTGCGGCCGCACTGTTGGGCGGCAGCCTGGCAGCAACTTCGCACCTGACTAAATCCAGTACCCGGCTGGTACTCAACGCCTCACCGGAACCGGTGAGCAACGCGACAGCCTCGGTGCTTGAGGATCTGGCCGTTATCGGCGGTCTCTGGAGCGCATTGAACTACCCGGTGGCTTTCATAATTTTTATCATCCTTTTCATCCTGCTTGCCATCTGGCTGCTGCCCAAACTATGGCGTGCGATAAAAGATATCGTATCAACACTACGTGGCTGGCTCAGCAAAAAAACGCAACCGGCTGTAGAAGGTTTTTCGGCTGACCCTGAGTCGCAGCAAAATGACATCATCGAAAACCTGATCGAAGCAAAGTCAAAAAAGATCAACGACGATAATTAGCTACGGTTCTGCATGCCGGGTTTGATGCTTAACCGTAGATGCGTGTCGGCATCACTTCTCTCAGGCTTCGTGACCAGTTGAGCAAGTGGTCACCCGATGCGAAAGTCGGCTGCAGTATTGTCTCGGCCAGCGGTGTCAGGTCGTCACTCGATATGTACACCATCGCCGGTTTTTCGCCGTAACTGATGACGAATTTTTTCTCATCCAGCGTCTGTGTTATGCCACGCGGGTTTTCCATGCCGATGGCTTTGATGATCTGCCGCTCCCTCAGGGACCAGAAGGTCAGCAGGTTAGCATCGGGATGGGTGACTGCAGCGATAGCATTTTTATTATTGATGGCTATGCCCAGTGCTTCACCCTGCATGCGTTGAACCACCGCTGCGGGTTCAGTCATAGTGATAAGCGGCAGGTCTGTAACTTTTATGCTTATACCACCGAGATTATTGCCCGTTATACTTTCTGCACCGATATTTTTTGCAGCAGTCTTTACCGGCGCTGAAGCAATCACCAGGGTGTTGCCTTTGCTGACGTAGAAGTGTCCGGCATCAAGTCTATCGTTATCGAGTTTCTGGCGTGACTGAAGCTTCTCGGTCTTCATGTCTATATAGACCAGTGATGGTCGATGAAACTTCGATTCGGACTGACCGGTGTTGCTGACAACCAGTATGTCCTGTTCTAGCAGCTGGCAGTCATGTGGGCTCAGTCCAAGTGTCGGCAACAGTCTGACACTTTCGAACGTGGCAGCATCACGGATATTGATCTTGCCCTGTTGCGAGTTCTGATCGGTTTCGATGGTGTAGATAAACTTGTTATCCTTGCTGAAAACGGCGTGACCGGAAAACTGGTGATCGTCAGTACATTGAAACTTCTGCACCACGCTCAAAGTCCGCAGGTTGATGGTGCAGGCATTGACACCATCTCTTTCGAAACAGTAGACGGTATATTTATCTTCAGGGTGGATGATGATCTCATGTGGGATGAAGTCACACTGCACCAGGCGTTTTTCTTTCTGTACCGGATTGATGATGATCAGGGCTTTATGAGGTGTACCAAACTCGCTGTAATTTCCCCCTGATAATAAAATGTCTTCGTCCGGATTTAACAGCGCCTTGTGAGTGCATCCGGTCAACGGCAAGCCGAGTGTGGATCCGGCTGCGACAGAAGAGAGCAGGCTGAGAAAGTGACGGCGATTGATATGCTTGGTAGACATTGCTTATGAAATGTTTAAATGATGATTATCATTCTCAGCTTAACAAATAAATCTAATTTTCGCTGTTATTCGTTTATCTTGAATTAACAGTTATAATCGTCTGTTATCAAATCAGGTTGTCACAAGCAGCAATAGCATTTTGGAGATGATAGTGCAGTCAGGACCAAGAGAAATCGTTACACCATTTCGGCCAATTCCGCTCGATGTGCCGGAAGGTATGGCGCCAAATGAGTTTTTTAACAGTACAGAGAACCTCAATGATCTGTCGAACAATAATGGTCTGTTAAAAAACCCGGAAGACCTGTTGCTGTACAGGAAAGCACTGGGCCACAGCAACGTCTTTGACACATCCATCATCTATAACACGTCGAAATCGATCCTCGATCCGCTTGGCAGGCCGGTACGCCGTACCCAGGTACCAGAGGTGACGAAAAAGTCGTGGAACCGGATGAACCAGATCATCATCCAGTATATGAATGAGGAATTCCCCGATCCTGATGAAGCCCTGATCCTTGCCGGTGAGGCCAGTCTCGATGCGACCTGGCCACTGACATCACCCGGTGTGCCCAGTATCCGAATGTTGCATAATCATTTTATCTGCTTTGATAAGAAGCAGCTGCGTGAGGCAAAGTTCGCAGATTCCAATGATCCGAACCTGACCGATGGCGGCCAGCACAGCCTGTTTCAGGCCTATATGCGCGACGTATACAGTGACTTTTTCTCATCACTGGATTTCAATATCCTGAAACAGACCAGCAAGGGTTCTTCCAAGATAGAGCTGACAGGTTACCCACAGGGGTTGCCGAGCTGGAAGATCCAGGGCGGCAGCGATGCTTTAAAAGACATCTATTTCTGGCAGGAATACGATCAGATCCTGAAAGGTTTTATCGATTTCTACCGGGCCTTCTTTACCCAGGTATCTACACGTAATGCACCGGTCCCGGAAGGTTCTTACTTTCCCGAGCAGATCGAAAGTATCCTGCTGTTCAACAATGATTTCATGAGCTCGGCAAAAAAGGTCAGAGACCAGTGTATTACCGATGCCAAATATGCCAATGCCATCCGCTGGCAGCCGGCGTTTAAACAGCTTATCTACAGAAATGATGAGGGAGACCTGATCGTTACCATCAGCCAGAACTCGATCGGGAATGCTATCACCGAGCTGCTGGGTGTCGTGGTCAAACGCGTCCCTGACGCTGATGCCTACGAGAAAGCGGAACCTGCGCTGATCGAGAAGTTGCTTGAAGTGCGCGAGCGTCTGATCAGAGCCGATCTCGGTGATGGCATCGAGACGCCATACTGGTCTGCGTAGTCATCCACACTGGCTATCATCAGCGATCATGAAACTCTCGAAAAATATCAGCCCCGCCGGTTACGGCTGTGAGGATGTTGATCCACGTGGTTTTGTCAGTCTCATGGACCTGTATGAGAACAACTACATGCGACTGCGCAGGTTGATCCCCAGGCTGGATAAATTACCGGAGAATAATGTTTCGCAGTTACCGGGGTGTCTTACCCTGCATCTGAAAATTCTCGAACGTACAAAATTCACTACCACGGTCTTTCTTACCTATTATTTCGATGATATTGAAAAAGCCGTTGCTGAGCCTGCTTTGACCTTGCGTATCTATCATGATGCCAACCAGGTCGAAGTGCTCACCGGCCATCTCAAACATGGTCGTCTGCATTACGACCACATCCCGGAAAAAGCGATCAAAATCAAATGGAAGTTAAATCGTTTCCTGTATAAATGGCTGGGTTACGGGCTCTATCTCGGGCATTCATTCGAACCCCGTTCTAAAAAAGCTGAGGCGACCGACGTCAACGCAAAAATGATAGCGAATATGTAAAGCCGTTACTTTTTCACCAGCACGTGGTTTTTATCTGGGGCAGAGTTTAAAATTTAGTCATTACAGCGTACTATCTGCTTTTGTTTGATTAAATATAGAAAAACCATTGACTTAATTGATAAGCACCCATATATTAGAAAACTCTAATATATGTAGCATGATCTTACAACCCTGGCGGAACTATGATTAATTCTGGACCTGTACTGAGAAGTCGTTATCTTTCATGCAAAGCTTTGCTATTGGGCCTGTTATCGGCACTGATGCTGGCCCAGGCGACAACTGCGCAGGCGGATAATACTGAGGGTAAGCTGGCAACCGCTGTCGTTAGTATGGACTTGCTGAGCCGTGAGTTTCGTATCGACGGTGTCGTTGAAGCCATCAATAAAGCGACGGTTTCTGCACAGACATCAGGCACTATCCAGAAGATACTGGTCGACGTCGATGATTTTGTCGAAAAGGGTACGGTCATCGTTCATCTAAAAGATGTCTCGCAGAAGGCGCAGTTGAAAAAAGCACAGGCGGGTGAGCAGGAAGCGATATCGAACCTGTCAAAAGCGCAGGATGAGTTTGAGCGGATCGAGGATATCTATGCCAAAAAAGTGGTATCCAAATCCCAGATGGACGACGCGAGACATGCATTATCCGCTGCTAAAGCGCGCCTGGATTCTGCCAGGGCGAGTCTTGAAGAAGCACGTGAGCAATTATCCTACACCCGGGTGAAGGCGCCTTACAGTGGTATCGTCACAGAGCGTCATGTCGAGGTCGGTGAAAATGTACAGACGGGTGCAAAGATCATGACCGGGGTTTCACTGGATAAGCTGAGGGTGAATGTCGATGTGCCGCAGAAACTGATCAACAAGATCCGGGTATTCGGTAAGGCCTTCGTATACACCGAAGCCGGCCTCGGCGGTGATCAGGTCCAGGTCGCTGTCGATAAGATAACCATCTTCCCGATCGCTGACCGTGCGTCTAACACTTTCAAAGTTCGACTCGATCTGCCGGAAGGTATTGCTGGTTTATTCCCCGGTATGTTCGTCAAGGCATCGCTGGTTACAGGTGAGAAGCAGGTGCTGCAGGTGCCACAGCGAAGTATCGTTTACCGTTCCGAGTTAACCGCTGTCTACGTGATAGCTGATGACGGTACGATCAACTTCAGACATGTTCGCCTGGGACGGAAAAACGGCGATAGCCTGATCGTTTTATCAGGTCTGACCGAGGGGGAAAAAGTCGCGCTGGATCCGATCAAGGCGGGAATCGAGCTGATGCAGCAACGTCGTCAGCAGAATTCAGAGTCCGCTCATGAATAAGCTGGGCATTTCCGGTAATACCGCCAAACATTTTTTAACTACTCAGATCACGCCATTGCTGGCGCTGGTCGGCGTGCTGCTGGGCATCTTCGCGGTGATGATAACACCGCGTGAAGAAGATCCGCAGATCAATGTGACCTTTGCCAATGTATTTATTCCTTTTCCCGGTGCCACCGCGAACGAAGTCGAAAGCCTGGTAGCCACACCGGCAGAGCAGGTGATCTCGGAGATCAGCGGTATCGATCATGTCTATTCGACATCGACACCGGGTATGGCCGTGCTTACCGTGCAGTTCCTGGTCGGTGAGAACCGTACCGATGCCATCGTTCGTCTCTACAACAAGCTGTATTCTAACCAGGACTGGCTACCGGCAAATCTGGGCGTGGGGCAGCCGATCATCAAACCGAAAGGCATCGATGATGTTCCTGTCATCGCGGTAACACTGTGGTCAGAAAATGATGAGGTCGGGGCATACGAGCTCAGCCTGGTGTCTCACGGCCTGGAAACCGAACTCAAGCGAATCGAGGGTACTCGGGATATCTACACCATCGGCGGTCCGACACGTGTCATGCATGTGGTGCTCGATCCGCAGGCGCTGTCGGGATACAACATCGATATCAGGGACCTGGGCAATGCCCTGCAGGCTGCGAATACAGCGCGCAGCGGTTTGACGGTCACTGCCGAAAACCAGGAGATCTTAGTGCAGGCAGGCACCTTTCTGACATCACCCGAAGAGATCGCCGAACTGGTGGTCGGGGTATTTGATGGCAAGGCAGTATACCTGCAGGACGTAGCGACGATAAGTGAGGGTGTCGATTCACCGTCGCAATATGTTTCAATCGCTGCCGGTAAAGGGAGTCTGGCAGAGGGCGGTGGTGCTGATAGTGACCTTATCAATAACCTGCAGCCGGCGGTAACACTGGCCATCGCCAAAAAACCGGGCACCAATGCGGTGGATATTGCCAACCAGGTCATCAAGCGGCTGGATGAATTGAAAGGCACCTTTATCCCGGATGATGTCGAAGTCAGTATCACCAGGAATTACGGTACCACCGCGCAGGCAAAGTCTGAAAAACTGATACAGAAACTCATCATAGAAACCATCGCCGTGATATTACTGGTGATGTGGGCGCTGGGCTGGCGTGAAGGCCTGATCGTCGGTGCCGCGGTCGCCGTCACCCTGCTTATCACCCTGTTTGCCTCATGGGCGTATGGTTTTACCCTGAACCGGGTATCGCTATTCGCACTGATATTCTCTATCGGTATCCTGGTCGACGATGCGATCGTGGTGGTGGAGAATATCCATCGTCACATGGCGCTGGGTAAACAGAAGCTGATCGACCTGATTCCGGTAGCGGTCGATGAAGTCGGCGGGCCGACGATTCTGGCCACCTTTACCGTGATAGCAGCCCTGTTGCCGATGGCTTTTGTCTCGGGCCTGATGGGGCCATATATGAGCCCGATACCGATCAATGCCAGCATGGGCATGCTGGCATCGTTGATCGTGGCGTTCGTGTTTACGCCATGGCTGACCAATATAATGCTGGCTAAATCCGCTAACCACGAAGTCGCACATGAGGCGCCGCCACCGCAGGAAACATCGATGACCAGGCTCTTCACGCGTGTGATGACGCCTTTCCTGGGCGGTGCCAAAGGCAATCGAAATCGCTGGTTGTTACTCGCCGGCATCCTGTTACTGATAACGGCTGCTCTCTCACTGGTCGCGGTACAGGCCGTGGTACTGAAGATGTTGCCCTCGGACAACAAGGGTGAATTTCAGGTAGTGCTGGACATGCCGGAAGGCACCAGTCTTGAGCAGACCAGTCGAGTATTGCAGGAGATGGGGCAGTATATCGGTACGCTCGAAGAAGTCACCGATTACCAGTTATATGCGGGTACCGCTGCACCTATCAGCTTTAATGGACTGGTCAGACAATATTACCTGCGTGAAGGTGCCAACGTCGGCGATATACAGGTCAACCTGGTGGATAAGCATCACCGTGATCGCAAGAGCCATGATATCGCCCTGTCGGTACGTGAATCGCTGCGGGATATCGCCAGGCGTTATGACGGTAATGTAAAAATCGTGGAAGTGCCGCCTGGTCCGCCGGTTATGTCGCCGATCGTGGCTGAAGTCTATGGACTGGATTACGATGGCCAGGTCCAGCAGGCGAAGAAATTACGTGAGGTGTTCGAGAGCAGCGACAACATCGTAGATGTTGATGACAGCGTGGAGGCTGCTTCTAAGAAGCTGACCGTTGCGATAGACCGGCAGCAGGCGGCGCGGCTAGGGGTGTCACAGCAGGTGGTTGCTGAAGCGCTGACCACGGTGTTAAACGGTTCTGATGTTACCTATCTTCATGGTAGAAACCTGAAATACGCGGTACCTATCCGTATCGAGTATGATGACGCCGATAAGGCTGACCTGGAACAGGTGCTCGCCCTGCAGGTACGTTCGACGAGTGGTGCGCTGGTGCCACTGACCGAGCTGGTCGATATCATTCCCGGCGAACGGGAGAAGAGTATCTATCATAAAGACCTGCTCCCCGTGGTCTATGTGACCGCTGATCTTGCCGGCGGTGTCGATAGTCCGCTCTACGGCATGTTTGATATGTCGTCAAAACTGAGCGAGCACGACCAGCTGGAGCAATGGTTCACCAGGCAGCCGGTCAACCCTTATGAGTACAGCCTGAAATGGGATGGTGAATGGCAGGTGACGTTTGAGACCTTCCGTGACATGGGGGCCGCCTATGCTGTCGGTCTGCTGATGATCTACCTGCTGGTGGTCGCACAGTTTCATTCCTACAAGGTACCGCTGGTGATCATGGCGCCGATACCGCTGACCATCATCGGTATCATGCCCGGCCATGCATTGCTCGATGCGCAGTTTACCGCGACCTCGATGATCGGCATGATCGCGCTGGCCGGTATCATCGTGCGTAATTCCATCCTGCTGGTTGATTTTATCAACCAGCAGGTGAACGAAGGCATGGAGTTTCAGGCAGCGGTCATCAATTCAGCAGCGGTTCGTGCTAAACCGATCGTTCTCACAGGCATCGCGGCCATGATCGGTGGTTTCTTCATCATCGACGACCCGATCTTTGGCGGTCTGGCAATCTCTCTGATATTCGGTCTGCTGGTATCCACCATCCTGACACTGGTCGTTATCCCGGTGGTGTATTACGCCGTCATGTATAAAAATCTGCATAAGATCATGAAAAACTAGCCCCGTTTACGGGGCTGGTTGTGAGTTCTTGCTGCCACTTGCAGGGGTGCCGGATAGACCCTGTCTGAACGCTCGTTTCTATCATATAAATCAGGTAAATAGGGTGTCCGCTATTCGCGTAACTGTGTTAGTATTGTGTGCTTTATAAGACGCATTTTAATGCGCTATTTTTTTGCGCGGATAGTGGCCTGAATGGCCCCGTGATGGAATCTGGTACACACCTCTAAATGACTGAATTTGCAAAAGAAATATCCCCGGTAAATCTCGAAGACGAAATGCGTCAATCCTATCTGGATTACGCCATGAGCGTCATTGTTGGACGCGCCTTACCTGATGTTCGAGATGGTCTCAAACCTGTACACCGTCGTGTGTTATACGCGATGAATGTTCTGGGTAATGATTACAATAAACCCTATAAAAAATCTGCGCGTGTCGTCGGTGATGTTATCGGTAAATATCACCCGCATGGTGATACCGCGGTTTATGACACCATCGTGCGCATGGCTCAGCC
>Ga0316201_10001796_pt1 | contig 14837 bp, 13 predicted proteins | sample CS6wburrow_MG_FD_204516 | JGI IMG/M metagenome (GOLD analysis project Ga0316201, IMG submission 204516) | Coastal sediment microbial communities from Delaware Bay, Delaware, United States - CS-6 worm burrow | ecosystem: Environmental > Aquatic > Marine > Coastal > Sediment | place: USA... | reverse complement strand
TGCCCTTCAGTTGCTTAAGCTTTCCCAGATCACCGGTCTCGATGGCATTGGCGATATCCCGCACCGACACGCTCAACGCCTTGACTGCTTTGAGGGGGCCAATGGCCTCAACGGAAATAAATAGTTGGAAGAACTCTTTTTCTGCTTCGAGATTGAAACCAATCAGCACCGGTTTTGGCTGGCGGTCGGTTTGGTGGTAGTAGATGTATAGCGCAATTTCGTCACCCACCTGCTTGGAATTGAGGGTTTCGCGCACAAAGGCGGGAACCAGCACTTCATACCCCACCTGATTGGCCAGCAGGAGGATGCGCTCCTCTTCGATTTTCAACAACCGCCCTTCAATATAACCAATCATCTAAATCGCCCATCATTGCAAGTGCCGCCGGCAGCCACTGCTAATGCTACTGCTGTGGCACCCGCTTTAGACTGTCAGCATAACGAAAGAGCCCGATCAGTGCAAGCCCCAGTGCATCCGATGCATGATAGGGACGGATCGGCTCGGGGCAGCCGAGCGCCTGCCGGACAGCCTTCTCCATTTGCTCCTTGGCTGCATTTCCATTGCCGGTAAGAATTTGCTTGGCTTCACGAACGGGAATCTCTTTTACTTCAGCTTGGGCATGCCGCGCCGCAAGGGCGATGACACCGCACACTTTACCGAGGGTAATGCCCGACTGGGGGTACTTTTCAAGGGAGAAGACATCTTCGATGACAATTAAATCAGGATGTTCATCCTTGAACAATTGGTGCAGGCGGGAATAGATCTCTTCCAAGCGTCCTGCGGTGGAATCGGCTCGATTGGTTTTGACGACCCCGTATGCATAAGATTGAACAATGGTACCGGACCCGGTCACTACACCGATTCCGGTGGCGGCAAGTCCCGGATCAATCCCGATGAGCTTGGCCTTCATGAATGCTTCAGCTGTCCAACCGTTGACCGGGCCGCACGTCCCGGGCGTTGCGGCTGTTAGAACTCACCGAGCTTTTTCTTGGCAATGTCGGCCTCCGATGCCTTGGGATATTTTTTGACCAGTTCCTGCAGGATCAATCGGGCACTGGATTTTTCACCGATGTTCAACAGCGCCAGCCCCTGCTTGAGCATAGCCGCCGGCACTTTATTGCCCTTGGGGTATTTTTCGATGACCGTCTGATACTCGAGAATGGCACGCTCGTACCACTTCTCGCGATAATAGCTCTCGCCTATCCAGAATTGAGCATTATCCACGGTTTCGGACTTCGGGTACTTCTGGATGAGCGACTGGAATAGCTGTCTAGCCTTGTCCAATTCGCCGTTGTCGTAGGCCTGCCGAGCAGTGGTATAGAGTTGCTTGTCGGTCCTGGCGGGCGGCTGATTGTTGTCTTTTCCAGCCTTTTGGCGATCCTTTCCCTCGATACTGAGATATTGCTCTAGTTGGGCGACACGCTGCTCAAGCTTTGTATTGACCAGGGCAATACCGTCCAAGCGCTCTATCTGCCCCTCGCCGGTTTTTTCATAGGTTGCCAATTTACGATTGATCAGATACTCGATCTCTTCAACGCGCCCATTGATCAACCGGAGTTCCTCCTGCAGTGAGGTCACATCGGCTGACAGACCGGCATATTGGGTGCGCAGGTTATTTTCCGAATTTTCCCGGGTTTTTCCCAGCGCGTTCATATCTTGGGCAAGTTCTTTCTGCAGCTGCTGATTTCTTCGTTCGAGGTAGGCGATGCGGTCCTCCAGGATGACGATATCCTGCTGAAGCGCGCAACCTGTTAAAAGAATCATTGCGATGAAGACGATTGACAGTTTATTTTTCATAGCGGTACCAGTGTCTGGTAATGTTGTGGGGTTCAGGTTCGGTGGGGGTAACGCAAGCGACCACCGGGTATAAGCCGCCCGATGGTCGCATCACGATAACGTCAACGGGGCGTGTGGCCGGCCGAAACCATTCACCGTCACGGTCCCCCTGAATCGAACTGAACAGAAAGATCAATAAATAGAGAAATGGGCGCGTCGGTTCTTGGCCCAGGCTTCTTCATTCTGGCCGAAATCCGCGGGGCGCTCTTCGCCGTAGCTGATGGTTTCGAGCCGGGATGCGCTGATGCCCAAGTTGACCATGAAGGACTTGACGGCATCGGCACGACGCTGGCCAAGGGCCAAATTGTAAGCATCCGTACCCCGTTCATCGCAATGACCCTCGATGGAGATGTTGATCCCTGGCATGGCGCGCATGTACTCGGCTTTCTGACTCAGCAGGTTCTGGGCCATGGGAAGCAGCGCGGCGCTGTCGAATTCAAAATAGACATCTTCGTTGATGAAAGCATTTCTAGCTGCCATGCGAGCACGCTCTTCTTCTTGTGCCTGCAGACGCTCGGCCTCCATGCGGGCTTTCGCATCCGCGTCGTCGGTCGGTACAACCGCTGCTGCCACTGGCTGTTCGGCGGCGGGCTCCGGTGCCATGGTGCCGGTATCGACCTGTTTTTTTGCGCATGATACGGTAAGAAGCATCGTCGGTAGTATTATTGCCAGAGCTAACGCCAACCAGATATTCTTTCTCATTTTTACCTCCTTTATTCGATAAGCATCAATTTTAGTACAAAGTGTTTGGGGACCACTTAGGGTGGGACTGTGCGCCCGGCATCGCCAGCAACCGGCGCTGGTCGGTTCCAAAAGCGGTCATCACATAAATACGGGATTTACCCTCACGGGTTGAACTGAACGTAATCAGGCTTCCATCGGGTGACCAGGACGGGGCCTCATTATCTCCCTGGTTGCGGGTTAACTGCACCGGATTATTGCCATCCACATCAATTACGACAATGTTGATTTCGCCCTGCCCCATGGCTGAAAAGGCGATCAAATCACCCTTGGGGGACCAACTCGGCTGCGTGTTGTAGCGCCCTTCAAAAGTGAGTCGATGTACACGGCCGGTATTGATTTCTTTGATGTATATCTGGGGCCGTCCGGATCGTTTGGAAACGAATGCCATTTTTTTTCCATCCGGCGACCAGGTAGCACCGACGTCAATACCCCGGCTGTTGGTCAATCTTTTAATCATTTTCCCGGTACCGGTCAACATATAAATTTCCTGATCACCAGTGAATGACAGCGTCGCAGACAGCTCAAATTTGCCGGGAAGCCACTCAGGCGCTATTTGAACCCCTTTATGGCGGACGTGGACCTCCTGCCCATTGCCGAGATTATGGATAAAAATCTGCGACGGTCCATTGACAAACGAGGTGAAGGCCAGGTGCTTGCCGTCTGAGGACCATGCCGGAAATGAGGTAATGGAGCGTTTTTGGGTGAGCCGTTGAACGTTGGCGCCATCAAAATCGCAGGTATAGATCTCTTTGTGGCCGCTGCCGTTTGAAACGAACGCCAGGCGGCTGTCATAAAAGCCGGAGTTGCCGGTAAGGGTTTTGAGCACCTCCGTGCTGAAGCGCCGCGCAATGGTGCGCCGGTCGCCTTCCGTGCCTCGATAGCGCTTGCCCACCAGCAAATCCGCTTTGAAGGTGTCGAACAAGCGCAGCTCCACAACCATCTCATCGCCTTGAATCTGAATTCCTCCGGTAATCAGCAATTCGGCGCCAACAGTGGTCCAGTTCAAGAAGTTGATCGCTGCTTTGGTGATTCCGGACCGCTGCGGATCGTGCAGAAAGCTGCCTCGGTTCAGCATTTTAAAGTAACCGCTGAACTCGAGCATGGCCTGAAGCTCATCGGCAAAGGAGCTGACTTGGGCAACTGCCGCATCACCCGGCCCTGTGGCCTGGAAAACAGGCACAGCCATGGGAATCTTTCGAATAAAAGGGTTTGTCAAATCAAGGTATTTGATTTCAGCCCGGAGGCCTGTCGGCAGACAGAGGGCCGCCAGTACACAGATCAATCCAACGGTCGACTTCATTCCATTCATACGCGCTGTCACCTATTCCTGTTGACGCCCCATCCGATTAGCGGACACCCTCGGGTGTGAATCGTAGCCCCATTTCGATATAGGGCTGCAACAGACCTTTGGGGTGGGGTTTTACCGGGCTTGTTTTAACGATTGCCTTGTAGGCGGATTCGTCCAAGTAGGCATTGCCGGAACGGTCTGTGAAGAAAATATCCGTCACGTTGCCGTCGGGCATCACCTTGAATGCAATGCTGGCCATCAGTTGCTTGCCGCCGCTGAGTTGTTCCGCGAAGGCCCAGTTTTTTTGCACTGCATAGGCAATTTCCAGTCGGTAGAGATCAATCACTTCGATCTCTTTGCTGCTGCCGGGGGCGAAAAGACCGCTTTTGCCCTCCGCCTTGCCGTCGATATCTCCAGCGGCGGGATTGGCGACCGGTTTCCCCTCTTTGGCCACCTTGTCCCGCAGCCGATTAATGGTGTCTTCTAATGGTTTCGGCGGCAGCGTATCCACCTTTTGCTCCACGCGTTTGATCGCATTTTGAAGGACTTTCTTTTTTTTGAAAGTCTTGTACTTCATGGCTTTCTTTGTTGATTTCCGTTTGGGGGCAACCGAAACCTCTGGTTTTTGGGTGGTTTTGGCCTCAACCGCAGGAGCGGTCGTTTCTGCGGTATCGTCTGGCTCAGGCGCAGATACCGGTTCCGCCGCTATTTCCGGTGCCGGCGCGGGCGAGCCTCCGATGTCCGAAAGATCCACCATTTGCACGTCGATCACCGATGGAACAAACGCCGGGGACCGGTTCCATGAGGGTGAATAAACAACTGCGACCAACACCATCAAATGGGCCATTAAAGAGAGGCCGAACGGCACGGCATAGGAGCGTTGACCATCCATGCCCGCGTATGAAGGTGAGAATAACCGCATCGCCTTTATATCTTTATGGCTTGGAGGATACGTTCTTTTCAGCCGGCACAGTCACCATGCCAAGCTTGGTGACACCGGCGGCCTTGATCGCTGCCATGACCTTGACCACGGCCCCGTAGGGCACGTTCGTATCGGCGCGCAGATAGACATCGCGATCCTCTCTATTTTCCAGGATCTTTGACAGCTTGTCGCTCAAATAATCCATCTCGACGGTAAAATCATTGATGTGGACCTGCTGTTTTTCATCGACAGTGATCACCAGGTTCTCTTTCTGGGCCACGAGCGGTTTGGCGGTGGCCTCCGGCAGGGTGACATCGACGCCCTGCATCATCATGGGCGCGGTGACCATGAAAATGATCAGCAGCACCAGCATGACATCGACAAAGGGAGTTACATTGATATCCGACATGAGCCTGTCGCTGTTGGAATCAATGGCCATGGCTACACTCCTTTGGTGGGAAAAATATCCCGCTCGATGATGTTGAGAAAATCAGACGAAAAGCTGATCAATTCAGACTCGATCACCTTGATTTTCTGCATAAAATAGTTGAATGCGATAACCGCCGGAATCGCCACGGCCAGCCCGGCGGCGGTGGCGATCAGGGCTTCTGATATTCCCGGAGCTACAACCGCCAAACTGGCCGAACCCAGCAAACCGATGCCGTGAAACGAGTTCATGATCCCCCAAACCGTTCCAAAGAGCCCGATGAACGGAGTGGTGTTTCCAGTGGTTGCCAGAAAGGGAACCATCTGCGTCATTCGGGTGGTCTCGGTGCTGATGGCGCGCCGCAGTGCCCGCTTCACATTGTCGCCGCCTGAAAACCGCCCGAAAATGGAATCGCCTCCTCTGCCGGCCTCATCTCCGATGCCGCCGCTCTGGCTCACCCGTTTCAGTTCAACGTAACCCACCCGAAAAATGCGGGCCACCGGGCAGCCGCCCAACTGTTTGGCCTTGGTGTAGGCACCGGCAAGGTCGCGGCTTTTCCAAAAATACTCGATGAAACGATTGGATTCGACGTAGGCACGCCGGATGTAGCGCCATTTAATAATGATAATGGCCCATGAGGTTACCGAAAAGAATAGCAGCAACAGCAATACGAAACGCACCATGATACCGGCGTTGGACAACAATTGGATGATATCGATTTCAGATGGTGGCATGGCCTGATCTCCTGCTGTGAAGGATCCCGCAACTGCGGAAGCTGATCACTCTTGTTTGGTATGGCTCAAATCCTGTCCGTATACTGGGGGTTATGCTGCGGTGTGGCTTCGATTTCGCGGTTTCACGTCCTTCTCGATAAAGCATTGGCGCGCCGGCGCCGCAGAAATGATGTTTGCGCATTTGATCGATTTCAAATGCGGGTCTGGCTAGGCCCATGATCTATACAGCCACCGCGCGCGTGTCAATATAATTGAACATGATCATTTGGTTAACTAACGGCCGATTATACCACATCTTGTTGCATTTTGGAAACATTATACCGCCTATTGTAGCATGACCTGCTGGTGGCAGTGCGTCCGAGATAAGGGGCACTGGCATGTTCCGGGCACCGAAGGACGAACTCGGCAGCGACAGCCCCCCAGCGGTGGTGTCGGATCGGAACCCACGGCAGCCTATTGATATGCAGGATGTCGCCCTACTGGTGACAAATCCGCCTGCCTTTGGTAGGGTTCTGTGCACTAATCCCATTGACCCAAATCTGATGTGGAGCTGCCATGAAACGTATTGCCGAACTGATCCTCGAAGCCTGTTTCCTCAAACACCTGCCCCGAAGCGGGTATCAATACCTTGGCGCAGGAAAGGAATCCGTGGCAGAGCATGTTTACATGACCACGGTCATCGCTTATGTCCTGGCCCGCATGGTACCCGATGCGGACCCTTACCGACTGGTCACCATGTGCCTTTTTCATGACTTGGCCGAGGCCCGCGTCGGTGATCTGAACTATGTCCAGAAGCAGTATGTCTCCGCTGACGAGGTGAAATCGCTGGGCCACACACTGGACGGCATCCCCTTTGGTGCGGACATCGGAGCGCTCATCCAGGATTTTAACGACAAACAGACCCTGGAATCCCACCTGGCCCATGATGCGGATCAACTCGCCCTGCTGGTCGATTTGAAATCCCTGGAGGATGTCGGTTACAAAACCCCCCGATCCTGGCTCCCACACGTGGAAAACCGCCTTAAAACAAAAGCGGCCCGCAAATTGGCCGAAACCCTGTTGAAAGAAGATTGGGATGGTTGGTGGCGCAAAATTTTTTGTTGACAGTAACTTTGTTATCGCCTACTGAATTTTTCCTAAGGGATAGTAGTCACACGATTCGTAGGTATTATGCTTACAATGGCAGTTGGGTAAAGGGGTCCCACTGCCAGTTAAAATAATTTTTGTGTAACATTGATATTCTGTCTTTAGGGCCAATCAAAGATGGAGATCAACAGCGGCCTGATGCCCGCGACTTTATATTTTGACCCTCGGAGGAGCGTATGAATTGGTTTATTGACACAATGAAATCATCGGTGGGCAAAAAAATCATGATGTCCATCACAGGTCTTTGCTTCTGCGGTTTCCTGGTGGGACACCTGGGGGGCAACCTGACCATCTACGGTGGCAAGGAGATGTTCAATAGCTATGCGGAACACCTGCACTCTCTTGGCGTTCTGGTCACCGTTGCCGAATGGGGACTTTTAATCCTTGCCCTGATCCATATCCTTACCGGGTTGACGCTCTTTTACCAGAATTACACAGCAAGGCCAGTGCGCTACAAAGTTGACAAACGCGCCGGCGGCCGGACTCTGGGTTCCGCCACCATGCCCTACACCGGCATTCTGCTGCTGGCATTTATCGTGTTCCATTTAGTCAATTTTCATTTCGTGGATAAAACCGACACCACGATTTTTGCCATTGTCAGTGAAGCCTTCAGCAGCCCGCTTTACGTTGCCCTTTACATTGCAGCTATGGTCGTTGCGGCGGTTCATGTCAGCCATGGCTTTTGGAGTGCCTTCCAAACCCTTGGCGCCAATCACCCAAAGTACATGCCGGCGATTCGAATGGCCAGTTTGGTATTCGCCCTGGTGGTCGGCATCGGATTCGGCGCATTGCCAATCTTTATTTCGATTAGTGCATAGAAAGGAAAGCTCATGTTGCTTGACGGAAAGGTCCCCGGAGGACCTGTAGCGGAAAAATGGGATCGGCATCGCTTTGAACTCAAACTGGTCAATCCCGCCAATAAACGCAAGTTCAACATCATCGTGGTCGGTACCGGCCTCGGCGGCGGAGCAGCGGCGGCGACACTGGCCGAGCTGGGATATTATGTCAAAGCCTTCTGCTTCCAGGACACCCCTCGCCGCGCTCACTCCATCGCTGCCCAAGGCGGCATCAATGCCGCCAAAAATTACCCCAATGACGGTGACAGCATCCACCGTCTGTTTTACGACACGGTCAAGGGCGGTGATTTCCGTGCCCGGGAAGCCAATGTCCATCGGCTTGCCGAATGCAGCAACTTGATCATCGACCACTGCGTGGCCCAAGGTATTCCCTTTGCCCGCGACTATGGCGGACTGCTGGCCAATCGATCGTTTGGTGGCGCGCAGGTCTCGCGTACCTTCTATGCCCGCGGCCAGACAGGCCAACAGCTGCTCCTGGGCGCTTACAGCTCCCTCAGTCGCCAGATAGCCGACGGGAAGGTCGAAATGTACGCACGGCGGGAAATGCTGGATATCGTGATGGTCAATGGGCACGCCAAGGGAATCGTGGTCCGCAATTTGATCACCGGCCAGCTGGAACGCCATGCTGCCGATGCCGTCGTATTGGCTACCGGTGGATATGGCAATGTGTTCTTTTTGTCCACCAATGCCATGGGGTCCAATGTCAGCGCCAATTTCGCAGCCTACCGAAAAGGGGCCCTGTTCGCCAACCCTTGCTTTACCCAGATTCACCCCACCTGCATTCCCGTGCACGGCACGTATCAATCCAAGCTGACCCTGATGAGTGAAAGCCTGCGCAACGACGGGCGTGTATGGGTGCCCAGGAACCAGGGTGACAAGCGCCCACCCCACCAAATCCCCGAAAGTGAGCGCGATTATTACCTGGAAAACAAGTACCCCAGCTTCGGCAACCTGGTGCCCAGGGATGTGGCCTCCCGAAATGCCAAAGAGCAATGCGACGCGGGCAAGGGCGTCGGTGACACCAGCCTGGCCGTCTACCTCGATTTCGCAGATGCCATCAAGCGCGATGGCGAAGAGGTCATCCGCAAAAAATACGGCAACCTGTTTCAGATGTACGAAAAAATCACCGCCGATGATCCTTACAATACGCCCATGATGATCTATCCCGCTGTTCACTACACCATGGGCGGACTCTGGGTGGACTACAACTTGATGAGCAATGTCCCGGGATTATTCGTGCTCGGCGAAGCCAATTTCTCCGATCACGGCGCCAACCGCCTTGGCGCCAGTGCACTGATGCAGGGCCTGGCCGATGGCTACTTCGTTCTGCCCTACACCATTGGCGGTTATCTGGCCGGCACGGAAAAGGGGACCATTTCAGAATCGGACAGCGCCTTTGTGGAGGCCGAGAAAAATGTTCAATCCCGAATCGATAAACTGCTCTCCATCAACGGCAAACGGACCGCAGATGACTTCCATCGCCAGTTGGGACTGATCATGTGGGACTACTGCGGTATGGCCCGCAACAATACCGGTCTGGAAAAAGCCCGCGCCATGATCCGGGATCTTCGTGCGGAGTTCTGGGACAATGTGCTGGTACCCGGAGGCGGGAAGGACTTCAACCAGAGCCTGGAAAAGGCGGGCCGCGTTGCCGATTTTCTCGAATTCGGTGAGCTGATGGTCATCGATGCCCTGGCCCGTCAGGAGTCCTGCGGCGGCCATTTCAATGAAGACTTTCAGACCGAAGAAAACGAAGCGCAACGCGACGATGAAAATTTTTGTCATGTGGCCGCCTGGGAATATAAGGGTGCAGGGGAAGACCCCGGTTTCCACAAAGAAGAGCTGAAGTTTGAAAACGTCAAACTGACACAAAGGAGCTACAAGTGACGAAGACAATCAATCTCAAACTCAACGTCTGGCGTCAAACCGGCCCCAATAAGAAAGGGCGTTTTGAGACCTACAATGCCCATAATATCTCCACCGATATGTCTTTTTTGGAGATGCTGGACGTGGTCAACGAACAATTGACGCTGGATAACAAGGAACCCATTGCATTCGATCATGACTGCCGGGAGGGGATCTGCGGCATGTGCGGCTGTGTCATCAATGGAAGGCCCCACGGTCCGGAAAAAGGGACCACCCTGTGTCAGCTGCACATGCGCCATTTCGACGATGGCGATGTCATCGCCATCGAACCATTCCGGGCCATGGCGTTTAAGGTGATCAAAGATCTGGCCGTTGACCGCAGCCCGCTGGACAAAATCATTCAGGCTGGCGGCTACATTTCCGTCAATGCCGGCGGTGCGCCGGACGCCAACAGCCTGCCGGTGGGTCAGGACGTTGCGGAGCTTTCCATGGACGCAGCCCAGTGCATCGGCTGTGGCGCCTGTGTGGCAGCCTGTCCCAATGCATCCGCCATGCTATTTACCGGCGCCAAGGTCTCGCAACTCGCCCTGCTGCCCCAGGGAAAGCCCGAAGCCGCCAAGCGCGCCATCAATATGCTGCGCACCATGGACCGTCTCGGGTTCGGCAATTGTTCCAATGAACGCGAATGTGAGGCCGATTGCCCCAAGGAGATCAACATCACCAACATTGCACGGCTCAATCGTGAATTCATCAAGGCCAGCCTTGGATCATCGGTGATGTAGACCTATAGAGAGCCCTGGACAAAACAGGATCACGGCACGGCCGCCGATGGCGGCCGTGCCTGTTTTTTTGCATTCGCAATTTTTTACTATGACGATGAGGCCAATTGTGCTTATTGTAGTGCCACAAAGAGAGCCATCGAGATCGAAACACCATGGTAAATTTCAGACGCCAATACAAACCAGTCCGCAACGAACGCCGGCGGGACACCCGCATCGAATTTCATTATCCGGTCGTCCTGCTCGGGATCGATGATCAGGCCCAAATCCTCGACTTCAGCCTCAACGGCTTCCATATTGAAATGCAGGCTCAAAATAACTTGGTCATTGGCCAGGTCGTTACACTGGCTTTGCGTCTGCCAACCGATAAACAGACCCTGAGAATCAGGGCCAAAGTGGTCTACACGGACAAAAAAGGGATTGGGTGCCGTTTCGTTGATTTAGGACCGTCCCGCCAGGAAAAACTGGAACGCTGCTTCAATGTTTTCAACTCCACCCTTCCCATCGATTAGCCATTCCTGATTTGCAGTTTTGCCCCTTTCGATCGGCGCGCGGTAACAGAAAGACGATACATCCAACGCCTCGTTTTCGTAACGTCTGTGCCAATACCGCACCGCCAGTTGGGATAGCCTAAAAAGGGGGAGCGCATGGCTCAAGTATGATGCATAATCGCCGATAATGGACCTGTCAGCGATATTGTCGATCCGGCCGTAGGCCGAAAAATCGCGCCATGAAACCCCCTTATTCGTCACCACCCCCGTGGCGTTGTCTCGCTGTAGTGGCGAGGCCAAATGATTTGATGTTGATCGCTGGAGCATACTGCAACCGGGAGAGAGGCCATGTCTTACAAAATTTTGACAGTTGACGACAGCCGCACGATTCGAATGATCGTGAAAAAGGCGTTCAAACCCTATGACTGTACCCTGGTGGAGGCGGAAAACGGTATGGAGGGCCTTGCGGCCGCAGCCAAGGAGAAACCGGACCTGATCGTGCTGGATATCACCATGCCGGTGATGACCGGCATCGAGATGCTGGGAAAGCTCAATGAGCAGGAGGATCTCAAGCATATCCCGGTCATCATGCTGACCGCCGAGTCCGGTAAGGACAATGTGATGCAGATCGTCAAAATGGGGGTCGAGGATTATATGGTCAAGCCCTTCAGGGGCGAGCAGCTCATCGAACGGGCCAGCGCCATTCTCAAACTGAAGAAACGCGTGGATGCCCCTTCTATCCTGGAAGACGACGCTGGACACGATTTTTTTTCAGTGGACGGCCAGTATGTCATTCTGGCCATGCCGACCAAAATTTCGCGCACCGTAGCGGCCCAGGTGGACGGATCCTTGAAGAATAAGATCGGCCAGATGAAATCTTCCGGCACCTACAAAATGATTGTCGATATCTCCAAGGTCGCCGATGTCAACATGTCGGCAATCCAGCTGATTATCGCGGTGGTCAACAGTTGTGTCCGCGCCAAAATACCCTCGCGACTGGTGGCCTCCGGAAGACAGGCCGAGGCGCTGAAATCGTTTCAGGAGACCGGCTCAATTGAAACCCAGCCATCCCTTGAAGAGGCCATGAGTTCATTTTAGCACGAATGTTTTCTCTATCCATTTTCCACCGTGACCAACACGCTTGGCCGGCGCTGTGCAGACACGCCGAAATAGCTGACGTCCCCCAGCATCCCGATAAATCCCCATTAAAAAAGCGCTAAAGTTATGGCTAGATCTGCGGATAAAGAGGTAGTGGAGCAATAGTTATCTACTCACCGGGGTATAGCCCGTATTGTTAAGACCCAAAGGAGTGCCGCATGTCCATTCAAGACGACGAAACCTTGCAGATGTATCTTGAGGAATCTCTCGACCACCTGTCCGATATTGAAAATGATTTCCTGACCATCGAGGAAAACGGTGCCGATATCAACGAAGACCTGGTCAACAAAGTCTATCGGGCCGCCCATTCCATCAAAGGCGGGGCTGGATTCATGGGGCTCACCAATATCAAGGATCTGACCCATGAAATGGAAAATATCCTGGGCAAGATTCGCAGCCGGGAGATGATTCCCACACCGGACACCGTCAATATCCTCCTGAAAGCAGCAGACGCCTTAAAGGATCTGATGGATGATATCATCAACAGCAACGCGGTCGACATCAGCGACCACGTGTGCGCACTGCAGGCGGTGCTGGAAGCTGGCGACGCACCGGCAGCGGCTGCCGACGAGCATCCGGAACCACTCCCGCAACCGCAGCCCGAGACTCCAGTTGAAGAAATCGCGGCGCCTGCTTCGCTCCCCGGCGCAAACGGCACCATTTCACTGGTCCTGCCCGACAGCGGATTGGCCATCACCACCACCACAGAACAGGTCAATCCCCTTTTCAACCAGGCCAAATGTGTCTATCTGGTCGAAATGGACGTCGCCCACGATATCCAGGGACAAGGCAAAACCTGCCGGGGCGTTTTGGAAGAGATGGAGCAGACCGGCACCATCATCAACGCCAACTTTGCCCTGAAAGCAGCCGCCGAACTCGATGATGGCTGGGTACCGGATGTGCCGGTCATGCTCTTTCTTTTCGGCTCCATATTAAAACCGGATGATATCAACGTCCTGTTCGAAATCGACACTGGTCATATCTTTGAACTGAAAACCGATTTTCAACTGTACAATCTGAGCGGGCAGTCGATAGAGGCTTCTTCCCCCGATCCTGTCTGGGAGACGGCCATTCCGGCATCCGAGGATGAAACAGCTGCCGTGGCCGTGGCTCCAGAGCCGGCCAGTGCAGCGATCACCCGGGGAACGATACCTGAACCTTTCATCGCGCCGGATGAAGAGCCACCGTCGCCCGTCACCAAAGAGCAGGCGCCGCCAGTGGCATCGCCAGCCAAAAAAGTCGCCAAGGTTGAGCATGAAACCAGCCTGCGCGTGCATGTCAGCCTGCTGGATCAGTTGATGACGCTTGCAGGTGAACTCGTCCTTAGCCGCAACCAATTGCTTCAATCCATCACGTCGGGAGATCAGCGCAGTTCGGAAACCGCCGGTCAGCGCATCGACCTGATCACCTCTGAGCTGCAGGAAGCCATCATGCTGACCCGCATGCAGTCCATCGGCAACGTGTTCAACAAATTCCCCAGGGTTGTCCGCGACTTGGCCCAATCCCTTGGGAAGCAAATCGAGCTGACCCTTGAGGGCAAGGAAGTCGAACTGGACAAAACCATTATAGAGGCCATCGGCGATCCATTGACGCACCTAGTACGCAACTCGGTGGATCATGGCATCGAGACACCCGACGTCCGCAAAATAGCGGGAAAAAGCGGAACGGGCCAAATCTTCCTTAGGGCATATCACGAAGCCGGCCAGGTCAACATTGAAATCACCGATGACGGAAAAGGCCTCGACGGAAACAAGCTCGCCGCCAAGGCATTGGAAAAGGGACTCATCACCGAAGACCAAGCCAACCTGATGTCGACCCGGGATAAAACCAATCTGATCTTTCTGCCGGGGTTCTCCACCGCCGAAAAAGTCACCGACGTTTCCGGCCGTGGCGTCGGCATGGATGTGGTCAAAACCAACCTGGATCAACTGGGCGGCATTATCGATATCGACTCAGAGCTGGGCAAAGGCACCACTATCCGCATCAAGCTGCCCCTGACACTGGCCATCATCCCCTGCCAGATTGTCCTGACCGGCGGCGAACGCTATGCCATCCCGCAAGTCAACCTGGAAGAGCTGCTGCGCATTCCTGCCGATCAGGTTCGGAGCCGGATCGAGCGGGTGGGCGACGCCGATGTGGTGCGCCTGCGCGGCAACCTGCTGCCCCTGATCAGGTTGTCGGATGTCATTGAAGTGGATCCACTGTTTGTCGACCCGGAAACGGGTTCGACGCAGCCGGACCGCCGCAAATCCTTGTCAGACCGCCGTTCCAAGAAAAGTCCGCTCATTCGTAAAAATGATGGAACCGGCGATGTCGAGGAAGCCGAAAAGGCTCGCCTCCCGGAGAGAAGTGCTGAAGAGCGCCGCTACCACGCCGGCAGCGCTTTGAACATCGTGGTGGTATCCACAGGCGCAATGAAATACGGCCTGGTGGTGGACGAACTCAACGATTCCGAGGAAATTGTGGTCAAGCCCCTTGGGCGGGACTTGAAAAAATGCAAAGGTTACGCCGGTGCCACCATCATGGGAGATGGCCGGGTGGCCCTCATTCTGGACGTATCCAATCTGGCCCAGATGGCCGGCCTGACATCC
>Ga0316201_10001795_pt1 | contig 14843 bp, 15 predicted proteins | sample CS6wburrow_MG_FD_204516 | JGI IMG/M metagenome (GOLD analysis project Ga0316201, IMG submission 204516) | Coastal sediment microbial communities from Delaware Bay, Delaware, United States - CS-6 worm burrow | ecosystem: Environmental > Aquatic > Marine > Coastal > Sediment | place: USA... | reverse complement strand
TTACTTTTCCTCTTTAGGGGGATTTGGAGGCACTTCGCGCCTTTCGTGGTGGTGGGGCATATTGATCATTCCCTATCCGCTTGGGTGGTTAATGAATGTAATTTTACTACTTAAAAGGGTATTTAATAAGAACAAAGGAATTGGAGATCCATAGGTACTAAAAAAAGCTTTAGGAATTTACCTAAAGCTTTTACAACAATACTTGTATTTGATTCTATTTATGACTGCCTTTAACTGAGCCAACAATCTTAAGTACAATCAGTATTAGAAGCACAAGCATCAATACCAGACTTAAAACAATCTCATGGGTAGCCATAGCGTCAAATCCATTTTTGGAAAAATAATAAATTCCCCCCAGTAGCAAGACTGCAAACAAAAGGGTTCTCGGAAGTGTTAATTTATAGTTATTCATGATTCATCAATTTAATACCAACCCATACAACTACCAAATTCATAGGCAGCTATCGCCGCACCTATAACTCCCAATGCTCTTTTAGCAATTTTTTTTATGGCCTTTTTTGCAAAAGCTTCGGTGATATTCCCGCTAACAAATTCTACAACCACATCAATACCCACAGCAACTATTAAGCAGTCGACCCAATCGGACATTACGGGATTGATCACCGTATTCGAATTAGCATATGAAAACGATCCAAAAGCCTGAGCGAAATTTACCGCTGTCTCCTGGTATTCTTTACTATCTGCAGCCAACAATAACAAGCCAACCAGGGCAATCCTTGGGTCATTGGCATCCCCAAATTCCTCGGTTAGCACAACCTCTTCAATATCATAGGCCCTAAGTAACTCCTTGGTTCCGTTCACCATGGGCATCATGGCCCTTTGGGTCTCTTCCATCACTCGATCACTTAAGTTACCATTTATGATGGCATTTTTGTCGAGACTCGAAAAATGTCCTTCCACTAAATTTCGGATTTTTGGTGTGGTCTCCTTTACGACTCGTTCAAACTTGGTTATGGCTTCCTGTTGTTCCAAGTATTTAAATTCCTCATTTTCCTTTTGACAGGCCTGAAATGCCATTACTCCCAGGAGCAGCAAAAACTTAATGGCGAAAATGGCCGCCAATCCCTTGGCCAGGCGTTTCGCCGATCGATTCATTGTCTTTAATTTTAACATCTTTCATGTGTTTTAATGTTTAACAAACTATTTAATTATGACACATACTTTGCGCTAAGTATTGAAAACAATATAGAGGCGCTATCCGCAACCACCTTGCAGGTACACCCAAGAGTTTTCCAACCTTAGTTCACGAAATAGTAAATAAGGACTAAATTGAAATGAATTGAACTATTCTGCTGCAGTGATCCGCAATGAAGTCTTAACTTCTTTTCGCAAATAATAGCCGGTTACGATGGTAGACAGGGTATCCGCTATGGGAAAGGACAACCAAACTCCGAGTTCCCCCAAATAGAAGGGTAAAATAAGGATCAGTGGGATAAAGAAAAATCCCTGTCGCGTAAGTGTTAGTAATAGGGCAGGTATCGCCTTACCCACAGCCTGGAAATAGGCTGCGCCAATGAGTTGTATGGCAATGATCGGGGTAGCGGCAAAAACCCAGCGCATAGCAGCTGGCGTATTGTTGAGTACAAAGAGGTTACTCGCTAATTCGGCGGCCGGCATATCTGCCCGACTGCTTAAAAATAAACCTGTAATTTCCGCAGGGAAAACCATGAGAACCACAAATACTAGGGTAGCAACAAGAGCCGCATATTTAATGGCGGTGTTAATAGTTTCCCTAACTCGTTGGTATTTCCTGGAACCATAATTATACCCAGCAATAGGTAAAAACCCTTGGGTGACTCCAAATACGGGAAATAAGGCAAACATAAGCATACGCCCTATAATAGCATAAACAGCCACCATAGATTCCCCTCCCAGATCGAACAATATATTGTTCATTAAAAGATAGGTAATACTGGTTACGGCCTGTCGTGAGAGGGTCACAAAACCCAGAGAACTGATTTCTTTGAGAATTGGAAGGTGTAATCTAAAATGGGGGAGTTTAATTTTAAGCTCCGAATTTTTGGAAAGGAAAAAATAAAGGATGTATCCAAAACATAACAGGTACCCTCCCGTTGTAGCCCAGGCTGCTCCTTCCATACCCCAGTCGAACACATAAATAAAAAGATAGTCCATTACCAGGTTTCCTACCGATGGGATGATCATAGCGATCATGGCAAATTTAGGTTTGCCCTCTGCCCGGATCACGGTATTCCCCATCATACACAACGCTAAAAAGGGGACCCCATATAAAACAATGGTGTAATAGATTTTTGCGGGGTCAAAAATAGCCCCTTTACCCCCAAAGGCAGGGATAAGGCTATTTGCATAATAGAGGCCCAATACCACCATGGTAATGGTCACCAGCAGCGTAAATGTAATCTGATTTCCAAATGTCGTGAGAGCTTTTTCCTGCTTATTCGCACCCAAAGCACGGGAAATGATACTGCTACCCCCAATGCCTATGGCCATTCCCAGTGCCGCAATAAAAAATGATACCGGCAAAACCACATTGATCGCTGCAATGGCGATAGATCCTATCCAATTTCCCACAAATATGGTGTCGACCAAAATGTTAAGCGACATTACAAGGATGCCAATAGATGCGGGTACGGCTTGTTTGATCAGGAGTCTCCCAATGGATTCTGTTCCTAACTCATCTGAGGAGACTCTGGCCATTAAATGGGAAGTATTTCTTTCAGTTGCCAATTCTTAATCCAGCTGGCCATTACCGCAACCCAAGCGTCATTATCGTTTAAACATGGGATGTGTTTGTAGGCTTCCCCACCGGCTTTTTTGAACTGTTCCTGACCTTCCATTGCAATTTCTTCTAAGGTTTCCAGGCAATCACTTACAAATGCGGGGGTTATCACCACAAGGTTTTTCTTTCCCTCTTTGGCAAGGCGTTCAAATTCATAATCTGTATAGGGTTTTAACCACGGATCCCCGGCCAATCGGGATTGAAATGAAGAGCTTACTTTATCCTCAGGCAGCTGCAAGCTGTTCTTTACCAATTCGGTAGTATCATAACACTGGTGCCTGTAGCAGGTATGGTGCGCCACTGAATTTATTTGACAACAACTCCCATCTATCTTACAATGAAAACGGGTTGGGTCCGATTTTCGAATATGACGTTCCGGTATGCCATGATACGAAAACAGGATATGATCATAGTCAAATCCTTTTAATCCTTCAGCAATACTATCGGAGAGTACTTTAATATACGCTTTGTTCTTATAAAAAGCAGGCATTGTGGTAACCTGCATTTCAGGGAAATATTTCTGTTGTTCTTCCAGCACTTTTACCACTACCGTTTCATACGAGGACATTGCATAGTGAGGGTATAAAGGCACCAGTAATACCTCATCAACGCCCTTAGCCTTTAATTGTTGAAGGGCGTTTTTAATGGTCATGGATCCATACCGCATTCCAAGTACCACCGGCAATTCAGTATGTTTTTGGACCTTGGCTGCAAAGCGCTCGGAAATTACAATAAGCGGAGACCCTTCTTCCCACCATATTTTCTTGTAGGCCTTGGCAGATCTTTTGGGACGCGTTTGAAGAATGATCCCTCGAACCAAAAGATTACGGAATATTTTGGGCACATCGATCACCCGTTCATCCATTAAAAATTCATCTAAATATGGCTTTACATCTTTTGCCGTAGGACTGTCCGGGGACCCAAGATTCACCAATAATACTCCTTTCACAACGCTATTTTTTTTAAGTCCCAAAAATACTATTTGTAGGCAAACATAAGGCTACAACTCACCAATACTTTTTTTATGCCTTCATAGAGATTCCTAATTTTACATGGATTTCACATCTTTGTTATGTATTTTAACACCTGGGCATAAACTAATCTATCAATAATCAAGATGATTCAAGACCTATTAAAAAATCCAGCTAACAAGTCCATGCTCTTTGTATTCGGAGGCCTTTTCTTAATAATAATAGCCTATATCATTACCGTGCGAATTTTGAGCCATTACGGGAAAAGTCCTGATTATTTGATTCCGCCAGATACCGTTAAGAAGATTTCCATACCACTCTTTTTGATCTTTTTTTCCTTTCTGTTACGAATTAAAGCGCTGAGCGATCTACTGGGCCTGGAAGACTATTTGTACTGGTTTAAAAAAGCCGGCACCCTATTGTTAATTTTTTCCTGTACATGGTTATTGATCAAAAGCATCAAATTGATAAAACAACTGGTCATAAAAAACTACGATGTACATGCCGATGATAATCTCAAAGCACGTAAGGTATATACCCAGTTTACTATCCTGGAACACATCTTTATTTTTATCCTAGTAATTCTGGCTCTGGGAATTGCCTTAATGAGTTTCGAAGGTATAAAGGAAATCGGTGTCAGCATCTTTGCCTCTGCAGGGGTCGCTGGTATTATTTTGGGTTTTTCTGCCCAAAAAATGATCGGTGCCATCCTGGCCGGGATACAAATCGCCATAGCCCAACCCATAAAAATAGATGATGTGGTGGTGGTAGAAGGAGAATGGGGTCGGGTAGAACAGATTACCCTGACTTATGTCGTTATTGCGATATGGGATAAAAGGCGGCTTGTAGTTCCCACGCCTTATTTTATTGAAACACCTTTTCAAAACTGGACCAAAACTACCGCTGATATTCTTGGAACTGTATTCTTATATACAGATTATAAGGTTTCGTTCGATGCCCTGCGCAAAGAACTCACCAGAATCCTCAAGAGTACCGACTTATGGGACGGCCAAACCAATGCGTTACAGGTTACAAATTCTACTGCGAACCATGTAGAAATACGGGCCCTGATGAGCGCAAAAGATTCTCCAACAGCTTGGGATTTAAGAGTATTGGTCCGGGAGAAACTCATTACCTTTTTACAAAAGAAATATCCGGAAAGTATTGCTCATACCAGGGTATATTTAAATAATGATGTCATTGTTCCCGATAAAAACAAGTAACAAAGCATCCGTGAAATCTCTTGATTTGCTCTCTAAGATCTGGCATGGTCTATGTTCTAAAAGGATACTTTTATATTGTAATTTTACACCAATTCTCAGTACATGAAATATAGTAGTATACTTCTTTTAATCTTTTTAATAAGCAATTTTATAACGGCACAGAATATTATATGTTCAGATTCCGACCAGCAAGCGATTGCTGCAAAAATTAATGAGATTCGTTCGTTAGAACAAGGTGATTTTGGTGAAACCCTGGTCTTAGTAGGCAAAACCTTTTTGGGTATGCCCTACGTTGCCCAAACATTGGAAGTAGGCAACGTGGAATCTTTGGTGATTAATCTGCAAGGATTAGACTGTACCACTTTTGTTGAAAATGTCCTGGCCTTTACGCTAATAAAAACCAAGGGGAATGCAACTTTCGATTCTTTTGTTAATACCCTTGAAGAAATAAGATACAGGAACGGAAAGTTAAATGGTTATGCCTCACGACTGCATTATTTTTCTGACTGGATCACAGAAAATGAAAAACAAGGATTGGTAAAAGATATAACGGTTGCCATTGGAGGAGTTAAAATTTCGAAAGAAATTAATTTTATGAGCACCCACCGATACTCTTATCCATTTTTGGAAGATGAGGAAAACTATTTAAAGATCAAAAGGACCGAAGACGCCCTCAATCAAAAATCATTTTACATCCTACCCCAGGATCAAATTGAAAATAACGAACATCTTATAAATACCGGTGATATTATTGCTTTAACAACATCCATTAGTGGCCTCGATATTACCCATACAGGGATCGCAACAAGGGAGGCAGACGGCAGAATTCATTTGCTGCATGCTTCGTCTTCCGGGCAGGTCGAAATATCCGAATTGCCTCTAACCGATTACCTGAAAAATATAAAAAATAATACAGGGATTATGGTAGCAAGGCCTGTAGGTGAATAATTGCTATTTCCTTCCTAAACCAAGGATTATCATACACTTTTTAGTATAAACCAAACCAGTCTAAAATCAACGGTCTCCGTCAAATTCATGGTGGCAGGCATCAGGATTGAAATGTCTGAGACATTAAATACCTTTTAGGGGTGGTCCCGTATTTCTTCTTAAAAGCCGTAATAAAATGACTAGCCGTACTATACCCTACTCTCAGTCCTACCTCATTTACATTATATTGATTCGATTCCAACATCTTGCGAGCGTACTCCATTTTGTAGTCAAATAAAAAACTATAGACCGAATCTCCATAGATCTGTTTAAACCCTTCCTTTAATTTCTTAAGACTTAACCCAATTTCTTCTGATAAAGCGGCCAGGGTTGGGGGCTCTGTCATTCGGGCTATGATAATATCTTTTGCCTGTCGAATGCGTTTTACATTTTCCTCGTCGACCAGGAAGGGACATTGTTCCAGGGCAGCATCATCATTCTTATTAAAATATAAGGCCATTAATTCATACACCTTGCCTTTCAGATAGAGGTCTATAATGGAAGGATGTAAATTATAATTCATTATTTGACTTAAAACTACGGCAATAGCCGGGGATACAGGCTCCTGTGAATAATACTTTTTTTCCTTGAATTCCGAATTTAAAAATGGAATATGTCCGGCTTGTTTTGAAAAAAGGGCATGAAATTTTTGAATGCTCATGATCAGGGAAAGCATCCAGGTATTTGAATTGATCTCAGTATTTAATGGTAGGTCTAACTGCGTATTATAAAGCAAAAGGGATTGCTCCTCCGGTACTTCCAAAGCGTAATTCCCCTCGTTAAATATAAATTTCGCACTCCCTTTCAGACAAAAATGAAACTGTATGAACGAACTATCAATTTTACGCGTAACCTGCTGTTTATGAATACTTTCATTTTGAATTTTCAATACAAAGAATCCCGGTTCAACAAAAACTTCCTGATAAGAACCTTTAGCGATATTTTTTTTAATTCCATCCATAAAATACGATCATTTTTATTTAGATATTCTAAATAATAAATTCATTCGTTGTCCACTTATCCAGTAAAAATAATAGTTTGAAGGATACGATCCTCAATTTAAGATGGAAAAAACTTATAACGATACTTATTGTACCTCTAGCGTTATTTTCATTTCGCCGGAGCACCTATTTTTGTGAGGTTTTAAATGAGAGAATGAAGAAATACCACATTTCAAAACACAATTCGTTTTATACCGTTGGTTTAAGTTATCTGAAAGCCGATGCTGTAATGCGTGGTAAATTCAGTTTAGATCAGCAAGCTAAAGAGGCCCTTTTAAGTGAGGCCAGAGAATTGGGGATCGATGGATTGTTAATAATAGACACCTGCAATAGGACTGAACTGCACGGATTTGCGCAGCATCCTTTTCAACTTATAAAATTACTCTGTGGTCACTCCAGGGGCACCGTGGAAGAATTTCAGGAAGTTGCCTATGTCTATAAAAACTATGAGGCCATTCACCATCTATTCAGAGTGGGTACCGGGCTCGACAGCCAAATCCTGGGCGATTTCGAAATTATAAGTCAAATTAAAAAAGGATTCTCCCTTTCCAAGGGACTGGGCCTCACCAATCCCTTTCTGGAACGCCTTTGTAATTCAATCCTGCAGGCGAGTAAACGAATAAAAAATGAGACCGAATTATCGAGCGGTGCCACCTCGGTCGCTTTTGCCTCCGTACAATATATTTTAAGAAACATTCCTGACGTTTCAGATAAAAACATTCTGCTTTTTGGCACCGGAAAAATAGGCAGGAATACCTGTGAAAACCTTTTAAAACATACCAATAACTCACATATTACACTAATAAACAGGACTAAAAACAAGGCGGAAAAAATTGCAGGTAAATTTAATCTGGTCGTAAAAAGTTATGGTGATCTGCAAGCTGAGATTCGAAACGCAGATATTCTTGTTGTGGCAACAGGAGCCCAATCGCCCACTATTTCCAAAGAATTGGTATATATAAAGAAACCTTTGCTAATCCTGGACCTGTCCATTCCTAAGAATGTCGCTGAAAATGTTACCGACATAAAAGACGTGACCCTGGTACATCTGGACGACCTCTCACAACTAACAGATGAAACCCTGGAGCGAAGAAAAGATTTTATTCCTCAGGCCGAAAGGATCATTCATGAAATAAAGACCGATTTTATTCAATGGTTGGAAACCCGCAAATTTGCCCCTGTGATCAAAGCATTAAAAAAGAAATTGAAAACCATGAAAGAAGAAGAGCTAGACTTTCAATCCAAGAAACTAGCTGATTTTAATTCGGAACAGGCCGATATCATTTCAGAACGTATTATCCAGAAAATTACCAAGCAGTTTGCAAACCACCTAAAGGATTCAGAAATCGATGCCGAAGATAGTTTAGAACTAATTCAACGTGTATTTGAACTAGAAGTAGATCTAAAATGAATAACCCAATCCGTATCGGAACCAGAGATAGTGAACTAGCTCTTTGGCAGGCAAATACTGTAAAAAATAAGCTTGAATCCCAGGGATACGCATGCAGGCTTGTTCCTGTAAAATCTACTGGAGATCTACTATTAGACCAGCCACTTTACGAGCTTGGAATTACAGGTATATTCACCAAAACATTGGATGTTGCCATGCTTAAAGGTGAAATTGATATTGCCGTACATTCCATGAAAGATGTCCCTACTGCACTCCCAAAGGGTATGGTGCAGGCGGCGGTATTAAAAAGGGGCAATCCTGGTGATATCCTTGTGCACAAAGGACTCAATTTCTTAAATGAGGAAGGCATTGTAGCCACAGGTAGTTTAAGGCGCAAGGCGCAATGGCTGCAACGATATCCATTACATGAGATTGCAGATCTGCGAGGCAACGTTAATACACGTTTGCAAAAATTAAAAGATCAACCCTGGAATGCCGCCATATTTGCCGCCGCCGGATTGGAACGTATCGCTCTCCTCCCTGATAACCATACAGCATTACAATGGATGATCCCCGCGCCAGCTCAGGGAGCGATGGTTGTGATGACCCTCGAAAATAACGGCCATTGTATTGAAGCGCTAAGATCATTGAATGACGCAACCACTGAAATTTGTACAGCAATAGAACGAGATTTTCTTAGAACGCTCGAGGGTGGTTGTACGGCACCAATAGGAGCCTTGGCCACCGAAATAGGGAATACAATCCACTTTAGTGGAATTCTGCTTTCCCTTGATGGGCAAAAGGTCCTTGATATTAAGAAACAAATACCAAAGGATCGTTGCAGTGGATTTGGTACAGCCTGTGCGGAAGAATTAATTCAACGCGGAGGTAAGGAATTAATGGAAGAAATAAAATCAGCGTTGAAAAAATGACCACTGTACTTTCTACCAGAATACTTACCCCTCTTCAAAAAAAGAAACTCCTGAGTGCTGGCATACAGGTGGCAGACTATAATGCGATCACTATTGAATTTAAGGATGTTGTCCTCCCGGATTGGTATGATTATTCTGTTTTTACCTCCAAAAATGGGGTAAAGGCCTATCTTCAAAATACCCCCCCGAATAAAGAACGAAATCTGAACTGCTTCTGCGTAGGACAGAAAACAAAATTGTTTTTAGAGAAAAATGGGCTAAAAGTTATAAAAACAGCCGAAAATGCCTTAGAATTAGGTAAAATACTCGTAAAAAGTTATAAAAATGCTTCCTTTTTGATTTTTACAGGGAACAGGAATCGGCCCGAATTGGGGAAACATTTAGCTGAGAATCGAATTAAATTTAAAGAGTTGGAAGTATATACAACCAGGCTCACCCCAAAGAAATTTGAATACTCTTTCGATGGGATTTTATTTTTTAGTCCCAGTGGCATACGGAGTTATACTATGGAAAATGAGATGCGACCATGCCCCGCATTTTGCATAGGTGAAACCACTGCAACAGAGGCAGAGAAACATACTGAAACCATTTTCATTGCATCGGAATCTACCGTAGAAAGTGTCATTGAAAAGGTTATTCATACTTTAGGTACCCCAATAAAAAATTCATAATGGCTATAAAGAACGATCTATTTCTAAAAGCGTTGCAAGGAAAAACCGTAGACAGGCCCCCGGTTTGGATGATGCGACAGGCAGGTCGATACCTGCCTGAATTTATGGAGATCAGGAAAAAATATGATTTTTTTACCCGCTGCCGTACTCCTGAGCTCGCTTCTGAAATTACAGTGCAACCAATCCGCCGCTTTGGAATGGACGCCGCCATCCTTTTTAGCGATATTCTGGTAATACCCCAGGCAATGAACATCGAAGTACAGATGAAACCTGATTTTGGTCCGTATTTGCCTCATCCAATACGATCTAAAAAAGAGGTCAATAAAGTTATTGTTCCCGATATTGATGATACTTTAGGATATGTTATGGCGGCTATAAAAATGACCAAGGAGAAATTGAATGATGATATTCCTCTTATTGGTTTTGCAGGCTCTCCCTGGACCATCTTGTGTTATTGCGTGCAAGGACAAGGCAGTAAATCTTTTGATAAGGCCAAAGAATTCTGTTTCACACAACCGGAGGCTGCGCATACATTACTTCAAAAAATTACAGATACTACTATTGCTTATTTAAAAGCCAAAATACAGGCTGGGGTAAATGCAGTACAGGTATTCGATTCGTGGGGAGGAATGTTATCCCCTGAAGACTACGAAACGTATTCCTGGAGGTATATACAGCAGATCATTGATGCTCTTAAGAATGAAGCACCCGTGATCGTTTTTGGAAAAGGATGCTGGTTTGCTTTAAGAACAATGGGGGCCTCCGGAGCCGCTGCCATAGGGGTCGACTGGACCTGTTCTCCACAAAATGCCCGATATTTAAGTGGAGGTGCAATTACATTGCAAGGGAATTTTGATCCGGCACGCTTATTTTCTCCTCCTAAGGAAATAAAGAAACGCGTTACACAGATGATCAACGAATTTGGCAAAGACAAATACATAGTCAATTTGGGGCATGGTATCCTGCCCAATGTGCCATTGGAAAATGCCAGGGCTTTTATAGATGCAGTAAAAGAGTATTCAGAATAAGTGGGGCTTTGGCAGTTCATAAAAAAGATCAATGCCCGTCAATTTTGGAGCCTATTTAAGCTGTGTATTTCGCATATTTGGTTTGTTTGGCCAACAATAAAAGCAACCAAGCAAGTCGTAACAATAGCTACTCAACATTTTGGAGCTAGCCACCACAGGAATACTCCAGCCAACGCCTTCAGGCATGCCCTATGGAATTATTTAATTGCATCAAAATGTTCTAACTGGTCAAAAAATGATGGCAAGATAGTTACATGGACTAAAAAGATCACAGAACTACATGAGCTGATATTACCGGGAAACGAACTTGCCAATACAATGGATCTTCACAACAATGAAGTGGGGCAATTTGTATTTTTACAAAACAAGGAAATAGAGTGTAAAAATGCACTTGCACTCCTTTTGGAAATGACCAGAAATTCTAAAAAAATTAGCTCATTGGATGAACTGGTGATTGTTCCCAAAGATCAACTGGTACATCTGATTGATATTTAATACTATGAAAGAAAAATTCTATAAATATATTGAAGCGCTTCAGAATACAATTACCTCCCAACTTGAAAAAACGGATGGGAAGGCTATTTTCCGGGAAGATATATGGAAAAGAGCCGAAGGCGGCGGGGGGCGCACAAGAGTTATTGAAAATGGGGCCGTATTTGAAAAAGGAGGTGTTAATATCTCCGCTGTGCACGGGGCACTTCCCAAAAGCATGCAATCCTATTTTGGTGTTGAGGAGGCAGATTTTTTTGCTTGTGGTCTTAGTTTAGTTTTGCACCCCGTAAATCCAATGGTCCCTACCGTACATGCCAATTGGAGGTATTTTGAAATGTATGATAAAAAAGGAAAGGTAGTAGATCAGTGGTTCGGCGGAGGACAAGATCTTACCCCCTACTATTTGTTCGATAAAGATGTTCGTCATTTCCATACAGTATGTAAAAAAGCATGCGACGCTCATCATCCCGATTTTTATGACAGCTACAAAAGAAAATGTGATGAATACTTTTGGAATAGCCATAGGGAAGAAGCACGGGGTGTGGGGGGCTTATTCTTTGATTATTGTAAACCAACCAACAATATGGGTATGGAAGATTGGTATCAATTTGTTACCGAAGTAGGCGATTCTTTTCTGGAGTCCTATATCCCAATTGTGAACAAGCGAAAAGGAATGAAGTATGAATCAATACACAAAGAATGGCAAGAGATACGCAGGGGCAGGTATGTAGAGTTTAATCTCGTGCACGATAAAGGCACGCTATTTGGCCTGAAAACTAATGGGCGAATAGAGAGTATTTTAATGAGCCTTCCCCCAACCGTACAATGGAAATATGACCACCAGCCTGAAGATAACAGCGAGGAATTCCGTTTATTACAAGTGCTGAAACATCCTAAAGATTGGACCGGAGAATGAACCACAAATGAGGTAGCCTATGAAACTAAAAATATATCAGGTAGACGCTTTTGCTGATCAATTATTTTCCGGGAATCCGGCGGCAGTCTGTGTCCTTAATTCATGGTTAGAAGAAGAGACCATGCAAAAGATCGCCATGGAAAATAACCTGGCAGAAACAGCATTTCTGGTCAAAGAAGATGCGCATTACATAATTAGATGGTTTACTCCGGAATTGGAAGTAGATTTATGTGGCCATGCGACCCTGGCCAGTGCCTATGTACTTTTTAATTATTACGGCCTTTCCACTAAGGTCTTGGAATTATATTCCCCAAGAAGCGGCAAATTATCAGTAACCAAAGAAAAAGATGGTTATTTAACCCTGGATTTTCCAACTGATGAATTAGAGGAAGTGACTGCATTACCAATATTTAAAGAAGCTTTAGGGACCATGCCTGTCCAAACTTATAAAGGCAAGACTGATTACCTGCTGATCTATAATAGTCAGAAGGAGATTGAGCAAATCACCCCGAATTTTTTCCTATTAGATACGATAGACGCAAGGGGCATTATTGTTTCCGCCCCTGGAGATGAGGTAGATTTTGTTTCTCGTTTTTTTGCCCCTCAATGCGGCATCAGTGAAGATCCGGTTACAGGATCGGCGCATACCAGCCTAACCCCCTATTGGGCCCAAACACTTAATAAAACGAAACTCGTAGCCAAACAGTTATCAGCGAGAGGAGGAACCCTCAAATGTGAATATTTGAAAGAAAGGGTCAAAATATCGGGGAAAGCAATACCCTATTTGATTGGTGAAATTATGCTGTGAAATAAGTTCAATTCCCGTAACTTTAGGAAATAATATAGATATGTACCCACTAAGAAGAAATAGAATACTCAGGAACAATAATGCCATCAGACACCTGGTTCGGGAAACAATTTTAACCCCTAGTGATTTTTTAGTGCCTCTATTTGTAGTAGAAGGACATGGGGTGAAGGAGGAAATACCATCTATGCCCAATTATTATCGCCTGAGTTTGGATAACCTGGAGAAAGAAGCGAAGGAACTATGGAAAATGGGTCTTTGTGCTGTTCTCTTATTTGTAAAAATTCCAGAAAACCTTAAGGATAATCAGGGTAAGGAAGCATTGAATGAACATGGCCTTATGCAACGGGCCATTAAAGCCATTAAAAATGCATGCCCCGAGATGTTGGTCATGACCGATGTGGCCCTGGATCCTTATTCTACCTATGGGCATGACGGTATCGTCGCCAATGGAATCATTCTCAATGATGCTACCAATGAAATATTAGCCGAGATGAGTATTTCACATGCATTGGCCGGGGCCGACTTTGTGGCACCTAGTGATATGATGGACGGAAGGATACGTATTATTCGTGAAGCGCTGGAAGACGAAGAACTTACCAGTACCGGGATAATGAGCTATGGCGCAAAATATGCCAGCGGTTTTTACGGGCCGTTCAGGGATGCTCTGGATTCTGCTCCCGTTGTTTCGGATGAGGTTCCCGGGGACAAACAAACCTATCAAATGGATCCGGCAAACCGATTGGAAGCCGTTAAAGAAGCCAAGATGGATATTGAAGAAGGGGCCGATATTATTATGGTAAAGCCCGGTTTGTGTTATCTTGATATTGTTCGCGATATCAGGAATGAGGTAGATGTTCCCATAGCGGTTTACCAGGTTTCCGGCGAATACGCGATGCTCAAAGCTGCGGCCGAGAAAGGATGGTTAGATCACGATTCCGTAATGATGGAGCAATTAGTATCGATCAAAAGGGCAGGTGCCAGCATTATTGCAAGTTATTTTGCAAAAGAAGCCGTGGCCTTAATGTCCTGATTTTTTGCCTTTTTTTCGAATATAGCCTTTGAACTTTGAAGGGTTCTAAATAGTGCTGAATTCATAATCCATGGTACTCCGAATACAAATTCTTGTTTTTCTGATCTTGATATTCAATCCCCTGGAAAGTTTAGGGCAAACTACTCCTGACTCCGGCTTAGACTCCTTCAATTATAATCATATATGTGTAGATAGATCGGCTTTAAGTGGGGTGCCTTTAGACCATCTAAATGCCGAGATCGATTCAATTATAACGATAGGTATAAAAAAGAATGCTTTCCCGGGAGCACAGATTTTAGTAGCCAAAAATGGAAATATCATTTTTCATAAGACCTATGGATTCCACACCTATGACAGTATTCGGCCTGTGCAACTGACCGACCTCTATGATCTTGCCTCTCTCACCAAAATTTTAGGTCCTCTACCCATTCTTATGAAATTATATGAGGAAGGGAAGATAGACCTGGATCTTCCCATCAGTACCTATTGGAAGCCCTGGAGAACCATAAAGGATAAAAAAGACATTACACTTAGGGAAATATTGGCTCACCAGGCAGGTTTAACGCCCTACATTGTCTTTCTGAATACGGTCATGAAAAAAGATCGGATCCGGAA
>Ga0316201_10001794_pt1 | contig 14846 bp, 14 predicted proteins | sample CS6wburrow_MG_FD_204516 | JGI IMG/M metagenome (GOLD analysis project Ga0316201, IMG submission 204516) | Coastal sediment microbial communities from Delaware Bay, Delaware, United States - CS-6 worm burrow | ecosystem: Environmental > Aquatic > Marine > Coastal > Sediment | place: USA... | reverse complement strand
GCACCAAGGGCGCGCGCCTGACAACCAATATCACAATTCCTTCGCGCTACCTGGTATTTATGCCGAACTCTGACAACGTGGGGGTCTCATCCCGTATCGAAAGTGAAGAAGAGCGCGAGCGCCTGCGAAACATGCTGTTGTCACAGGATGAACGTGCTGCGGATGCCGGTTATATCATTCGCACTGCGGCAGAGATCGCGATCACGGAGTCGATCTCGAGTGACGTTACCTACCTGAATCGTGTGTGGGAAGCGGTTAATCGCAAGGCGAAGGATGCGGCGGCGGGTGCTGTTGTGCATAAAGATCTTCCGCTTTATCTGCGTGTGTTGCGCGACATGGTCGACGAAGATCTTGAGAAAATTCGCGTGGACTCCAGGGAGACGTATTCAATCATGAAAGAGTTTGCGCAAACCTATGTGCCCGAAGTTGTAGATGTTGTCGAGCATTATCCGGGTGAGCGCCCGATTTTTGATCTGCACGGTGTCGAAGACGAGATTCAGAAGGGACTGGAACGAAAAGTTCATCTTAAGTCGGGCGGACATCTGGTGCTTGATCAGACGGAGGCAATGACGACCATCGATGTCAATACCGGTGCCTTTGTTGGCAGCAGGAATCTTGAAGAAACAATTTTTAAAACCAACCTGGAGGCGGCGCAGGCTATCGCGCGTCAATTACGCCTGAGAAACCTCGGTGGTATCATTATTCTTGATTTTATCGACATGGTTGAGGACGAGCACAAACGGCAGGTAATGCGTGCACTTGAGAAAGCCCTGGAGAAGGACCATGCCCGTACCCAGGTGTGCGAAGTGTCGACACTTGGGCTGGTCGAAATGACACGCAAAAGAACCCGGGAAAGTCTGGAACATGTACTGTGCACTGTGTGTCCAATTTGTGAGGGGCGTGGTACGGTAAAATCAGCAGAAACTGTCTGCTATGAAATATTCAGGGAGATTCTGCGTGAAGCGAGACAGTTTGATGCCAAGGAGCTGCTGGTGCTGGCTTCACAGGATGTCGTGGACCTTCTGGTCGATGAGGAATCCGGTAGTCTCGCTGAGCTCGAAGATTTTATCGCGATACCAATCAAGTTCCAGGTCGAGGCGATGTTTACACAAGAACAGTACGATGTCGTGATTATGTGATTAAGATCACTACACTTCAATATTACTTAAAATAAAATTTCTTTCATGGGCTGGATGAGAAAAATCCGTATCTGCCTGATTTCTTCCGTGGCAGTCGCGCTGATCGTGTTGGCTGTCGCCTTCACCTTGCTGCGTACATTGCTGCCTTATGCAACAGGGTATATCGCAGAAATTGAAAAGGGGATTAGTGATCAAATAGGTCTGCCAGTCAGTATTGGTTCGCTCGATGCGGATATGCACAGGTTTACACCCAGGCTCAAGGTGCTTGACCTGGTTATCTATAAAGAAGATGGCAAGGAGAAGTTATTCACGCTGACTGAAGCTAACTTCTCTCTCGCATATCTGGAATCGATCAGGTTCATGATGCCCATGGTAGGCAATGTCAGCCTGCATGGGGCCGAGCTTTTCATTGAGCGCCATCCCAATGGCAAATGGGTCATTCAGGGCTTTGAAATATACGAGAGAGAGTCATCTAAAGATTCAGAAGAGCTGATCGAACTCATTTTGAGTGCAGATATTGCGCTCATCGACAGCCGCGTACACTGGCATGATTTTACCGGCGGAAGCCGGAATATGGATTTTTCAGGCGCCACTGTTTTGCTCGAAAATCACCTTGGTACACAGTTGCTGGATATTGATGTGGGTCTTCCAGCTGATCTTGGTGAAAGATTCAGACTTGTGGCAGAACTGGATGGCGACCTCAGGGACTTGGCAAATATTAAAGCGAAATTACATGTCAGTGGTAGGGGGCTTGTATTCAATAACTGGGTGAACACTACCAGAATCAAGGAATTTGTACATGGCAGCGGCAAGCTGGACACGAATCTCTGGGTGCATATCAATAAAGCGGGTATTACGCGTTTTTCGGCAGGTATTAATGCAACGGACCTGGTTCTTGCCAATGTTGAAGATCCTGATAAAACATGGTCTGCAGATCGGCTCCAAACAAAAATATTCTGGCGTGCTCTAAATCAGGGCTGGCGTCTTGATGTGCGTGATTTGTTGCTGCAGAAGGATGGGGTGTTGTGGAACGAAGTGGCCGATATCGTTGTTGCAAATGACGAAACGGACTGGCGTGTGCTTGCCAGTTATCTCAAGCCGGCTGATTTCGTGCCATTAATAAATGTTCTTCCTGAGGTTGTTGATGTGTCTGCATTCAGCAGCTATCCCGGCCATGTGCTGGCGGGTGAATTCGTGAATTTTGAGGCAATCTTCAGCGAAGGTGAAAATCCTGATCTTCAATTGAGTACTGGATTCAGTGACCTGGATTTGAATCTCGCAGAGCAGGGTATATCCATCAAAGGTCTGGATGGTGAACTGCTGATCGATAGTAACAAGTCGGAATTGCTGATCGAATCCAGTGATGTGATTGTCAATGCGGGCAAATTATTCAGGTGGCCGCTGCAGATGGATAGCATCAGTGGCAATGTGGCTATAGACCTCGAAGATGACGGGCTCAGGCTTGAATCGCCTGCGTTATATGTAAAAAACCAGCACGTCGAGACAGTCACGCGCGCGTTCATCGAAATATCATCCGATAAGCAGGTGTTTCTCGATTTACATGGTAATTACGCCAATGGTATTGGTAAATATGCGTACAGGTATATTCCGACCCCCGTATTATCCGAGGCAATTGTGGACTGGCTCGATAATGCATTTATCGATGGCTATGTTCCTGCCGGTAGTTTTATTTTCCGCGGTACCGCCAACGAGTATCCTTTTGATGATAATCAGGGTGTGATGCAGGTCCTGTTCGATGTCAAAGACGGGCATCTGCATTTTCTCGATGGTTGGCCTGATGTGCAAAACGCTTCTGCAACAGTACATTTCCGCAACGCATCATTGACGGTAGAGAATGCCCGTAGTCTTGAACAAAGTGGCGCCGTGGCGTTGGTTAATGCAAGCATTCCCGATCTCAGGGAGGCATTGTTGTCGGTATCCGGTAATATCAAAGCTCCTGCCGAAGAGTTGCAACAGTATATATGGAATAGCGGACTGGATCGTATACTCGGTCGATCTGTCGAGCAGTTTCAGGCAAGTGGTCAGGCTGAAATCAACCTCAATATCGATGTGCCACTGGGTAAAAATATAAAAACTGTGGAGCATCTACAGGCGAATGGTGATATCACCTTTAACAATAATGAACTGTATTTCCCGCTAACCGATTATCTTGTAACCGACATCAATGGCAAATTGTCATTTACCACGACGAGTTTGCAGGGTGAAGATATTCGCGGAAGTTTTTATGGTCAGCCAGTTAACATTAATGTGTGGCACAGCGAGGATGGGGCAATACCTGAAACACTGTTTCATGTCAGTGGAAACTGGGACGTTGCTTCATTACTCAGGAAATTTAACTGGAATTTTCCATCGATACTCGATGGAAGCTCGTATTGGAACGTGACTTTGCATGTTCCACACAAAGTCGCCGACTACAACATAATGTTTGAGGCATCATCCACGCTGGATGGTGTTCGTATCGGGCTTTCCGATATTATTCATAAACCTGCCCAACAGAGCGTGCCTGTTTCAATCAATCTCAAACTGCTCGGAAACGCGCGTCAACTGGATATTACTTCAGCCAACAGGCTGGATTTAACAGCAACATTTGATGATGATAATAACTGGCAGTTTGATGTATCTTCTCCGGTGGTTTCCGGTAGCGGCGAGTTTAATGCGAATCTTGATGTAGATACTACGGGTAAATTCAATCTTGCATTCCTCAATCTGTCAGCCTTCATGAGTGGTGATGGTGAAACGGCGCGAATATGGAAGCTAAAGGCCTCCAATGTGCCTTCCTTGCGTTTAACAGCGAAATCGTTTGTGTGGAAGGACTGGAAGTTAGCTAATGTGGAGTTCGAAACAGAGCATCATTCACGTGGGATGGTGATAAACAAAATACGTATTAATGATCCGAATATACAGGTCACCGGTAAAGGAAGCTGGTTAAGAAGGTCCTGGCGTCTGGATGAGGAAACCACATTCAGTTTTAAACTTTCAAGTCCAAATATTGGAGATGCGCTTGAGCAATTGGGTTATTCAAGATATGTTGACAAGAGCGCGGCGCAGGCTACGCTGCACTGGCAATGGCCGGGGGCGCCCTACAGGTTTAGCTGGGGATCGCTAACAGGAAATGCCAGCATTGATTTTGAAAAAGGAATTGTCACTGATGTCGATCCTGGCGCAGGTGGGCGTTTTCTTGGCCTGTTCAATCTGCTGCATCTGCCAAAGCGGCTGAGCCTGGATTTTGCCGATGTATATAAAAAAGGCTTTGTATTTGATTCGATTACAGGAACTTATGTCTTTGGCGGTGGAGATGCAGTAACGCAAGACACAGAGATACTGGCATCAGCTGCAGATTTGACTATGATGGGGAGGATCGGCGTGGACGATCAGGATTACGACCTTGTTGCAATTGTCAGACCGCATTCATCAGTCGCTACATTTGCCGGCGGCACATTGATTGCAGGGCCTACGATTGGCGTCGGCCTGATGGTATTGCAGGAGATTTTCGGTCTTGAACTTTTAGGCAAGGACATACATACAATCAAGGGGCCATGGAGTGACCCGGTAGTGAAAAATATATCCAGCGATGACGATGAAGAAGCGGAGGATTTGTTCGATGAATTTTAGTGGCGCTGGAAAAACAGTTTCAATGCTTGTATCGCAATTTGTTATGATTGCACTATTGGCATTTAATAGTGCAGTTGCTGCTGTTGAAACGGAATTGCATGCCGAGCAATGGGAGTTGGCAAGAAATGGCGAACGTTTGCTTGGCATTGGTGGAATCGCGGAAGTTGTAAGCGAGTGGTCATCAGATAAACGGCAAAAGATCGAGCTGCAGTACCCGGGTGGCGAAGAAGGCGAACTCTGGGTGTCTCAGTTAACGGACTGGCTGGTAGCGCTAGGTATACCGTCCATGAGCCTTGTTGCGGTGCCAGGTAGTGGTAAGGCAGATATAATACGATTGCGAGTGATCAGATCGGGAGAAAAATTCAGGTGAGTGTTGTTGCAGCAGTTCAAATGGCTTCAGGCCCGAATGTAAAGGCAAATCTTGAGGAGGCGGAAAAGCTGATCAAGACGGCCGTTCAACAGGATGCCAAGCTGGTTGTTTTGCCCGAGAATTTTGCAATTATGGGTATGACAGAGGTGGACAAGGTGGCAATTGCAGAGACGGCTGGTGAAGGGCCGATTCAACAGTTTCTCTCGCAGCAGGCGAACAAACACGGAATCTGGATCGTAGGCGGAACGGTGCCTATAGAATCGAGTGCTACGGGTAAAGTTTACAGTGCCTCACTGCTGTACAATGATGGTGGTGACATGATCGCGCGTTACGACAAGATACATCTCTTTGATGTGATGCTTGAAGACAGTAATGAAAGTTACAACGAATCCGAGACTATTGAATCAGGTAATGATGTTGTAGTGGTAGATACGCCATTCGGTAAACTCGGCATGGCTATCTGTTATGACCTTCGCTTCCCTGAGCTTTTCAGGGCAATGGCTGACGTGGGTATGGAGATATGCGTGCTGCCATCGGCTTTCACCAACCTGACTGGAAGGGCGCACTGGGAGCCGTTATTACGTGCGCGTGCGATAGAGAACCTGTGCTATATGATAGCACCTGACCAGGGCGGATATCATAAAAATGGTCGAGAGACCTATGGTGACAGCATGATTGTTGATCCCTGGGGTGTGGTTCTGAATCGGCTGCCGCATGGTACAGGTGTAGTAGTGTCAGATGTAGATCTGGAAAAACTACGTAAAACCAGGCAGAATTTTCCAGCTCTGCAGCACAAGCGCCTGGATTGCAGGATCGATTATTCCTGATCGATCAGCCTGGTGCTATAGTGCGTTTCATCCTGCTACGGAGCTGTTATCCTGTATGTTTGATATACCGCAGAGGCGCTGAGGGTGTTGATTGTTTGTGTGAGCGACTTTATGCGTAGCACGGATGAAGTGCAACGTAATCCGGGGATCCTTCGAAACATTGAAAATCCCGGATTCCACTTCGTTTCATCCAGGCTACATAAACCTTGATAAATCTCTGCGTCTCCGCGCCTCTGCGGTGAAAATATATTTTTTAAATATTCCGGCCACTCGTTACTCGCCACTCACCACTGATATCTCCCGCAGGTATTTGAACAGCTTTCTCGAAGCGGCGGGCGGTTTGTTGGCGGTTTTTTCTTTCGCGGCCTGGCGAACAAGGTTGTGAACATGCTGTCGATCCAGGGCTGGATGTTGCTGGATTATTTCTCCCAGTACCTGCTTGTCATTATCGATAAGTCGATCGCGCCACCTTTCAATCTTTTTGAATTGTGCTGTGTTGGTGTCGTTTCTGTGGATGACGGTATTGAGTTGCTTTTCGATTGTCTCACTGTCGCAGCTGCGTATGATTTTGCCGAGGTATTGGCGTTGTCGTTTGAGCGCGCTGTTTGAATGGATGCGGTGTGCTTCATTCAGGGCATCTTCCAGCTCCGCTGGGAGGTCGATCAGTGCCAGTTCATCTGGCTTTAGCTTCAGCAGCTTGTCGCCGATCCTTTGCATGGCATCGCATTCACGTTTTTTCTGTGATTTACTGACCCATTCTTCTTCGGTGTTATCGTCACTCGAAATCTTCTTCATCATTAGTAAAACTCAATGATATGGTTTCACCATCTTTTTCGAAGGTGACGTTTCGAAGCAGTATGGCAGATTGTAGCTTACCGTTTTTCCAGCGTTCATATTTTATGGGAATGTTATTAAACTCAGGAACCATCCACACATAAATGACCCTGTCTCTTTCTGTTTCCTTGATAACTGTTTTTAGTGCCATGAATTCAGTCTCATTGAAACTGATTTTTTCTTTCCCGTGATTCTCGAATAAATAATGTTTGAGCCCGCCTTTCAAAAACAGTCCGTGCTCCTGTCGTGCAATGTCCTTGTCGGCATTGACAATAATTAGAGCCTGTGCTGACAAGGGGTCCCATATAGGCTTATCGAAATCAATATTTATTTTCTCGCCATCGTATATGCCTGTTCCCTTACCAATCAGTTTTTGTTCATGGTTGTTCTGCCATTCGATGTTGAAGCGGACATCATCATCCTCTTCGTCACCAGTATGTGTGTATTCATAGTTCACAAGCAGTAGCTGTCCGTTGTTAGTCACAAGGTCCGCGTGTACAACAACTTCGTCATCACTGACAAGTGTCATAAGGCCGGCAGGGCGCGTATAAACTTCCATGGATAGCCCGTTAGCAGTATGCTCTACTTTATGCGTTGCTCTTGCCAGTACTATGCCATACACTTCCACTTCGTAATTTGCAGTAAACTCATGGGGCAGTTCTTTTGCCGATGCCGCAACTGATGTTAAAAGAAATACCAGCAGGGTGAGGGTGTTGATGCGTACTAATTCGAAAAGATAAGCTGATCCGCTTTGCATAATACAGGCCTGGGTAATACCGTCCAACAGGACTTTGTTGTTATTCACGTCAAGTCTAGCATCAAAATACAAGGCAATCGTCATCGGTTAGGTTACAGCTCTTGCTATAGAGCGCGTCCTGCCAAAGACTCTTCGCTGTCATCTGACAGCCAGGAAATTCTGCCTGTCTGACCACGGGGCTACTATTGAGTTCATTTTTGACGAAGGCTTGTTTGTGAGGCTCAGGGTCCTGCTCTGGCCATCCTCGTCAAAAGTTACGCTCTCGAGTAAAACCGTTGATTTGAGTTTGCCGTTTTTCCACTGCTCGATTTTTATCGGGATATTGTGATATTCCGGTACCATCCATACGAACATGGCCCGGTCTCTTTTTGTTTCCCTTCCGGCCATCTTTACAGCGGTAAGCTGCATGCCATTGTATTTAACGGTTTCGCGGCCGCTGCTCTCGAACAGGTAGTGTTTGAACTCGCCATTCATAAACAGGCCAAGCTCATGTGGCGGCAGATTCTTGTTGGCGTCCCGCATGATCGGAACCTGGATTGACAGCGGATCCCACACGGGATTATCGATTGACATGGCAAAATGCCTGCCTTCGTAGATGCCGCTCGCCTTGCCAACAAATCCCTGCTTGTGGCTGGTCTGCCAGTTGATCTTGAAGCGTACGTTCCGGTCCTTGTCGTCGCCGCTATGCGTGTAATCATAATTGACGAGCAGCAGTCGGCCTTCGTCCACGATCATGTCGCTGCGCACGTCTATCTTGTCATCCCTGAGCAACGCTATAAGTCCAACGGGACGTGTAGACTGCTTCATGGTTACGCCGGTATCCGTGTGTTCCAGAGTATAAGTTGCCCTTGCAAGTACAGTGCCGGACATCTGCAGCACATAATTAGCGGTGAATTCTTGCGGTAACTCGTTAGCCGGCGCTGTAGACGGGTACTGGATAAGCACCGGCACCAGAAAAAGTATGCTTATCGCTGCTCTGATATAACTGGTTGATTCGCTTGCCATAATACAGGTCTATGTAATACCTTGCTGTCCAGCAGCACGGTGTTGCCGTTCACTTCAAGTCTACCATCGATATACCAGCTAATCGCCATCGGGTAGATCACATGCTCCTGCTGCAGTACACGCTCAGCTAGAGAGCCTTCTGTGTCAGTTGCCAGTACAGGAACTTCTGCCTGTATGACCACGGGGCCGCTGTCGAGTTCATTGCTGACGAAATGCACACTGGCCCCATGTGTTTTTTTCGACGCTTCGAGAGCCCTGCGATGTGTATGCAGTCCCTTGAACTCAGGGAGTAAAGAAGGATGAATATTCAGAATAATGTTATTGAAATGACTGATAAATTCTTCGCTGAGAATACGCATAAATCCTGCAAGCGCGATCAGGTCGGGTTTATATTTGTCGATTTCAGCGATAAGCGCCTGGTCATATGAAGCGCGGTCATCATACTCGTTTTGATCGATTATTACGGCATTGATGTGTCGCTGGCGTGCACGATCCAGTCCTTTTGCATCTGCACGGTTGCTGATTACCGCTGAAATGGAGGCGTTGATCTGCCCGTCAGCTACCGCGTCGATAATTGCCTGCAGGTTAGTGCCGCTTCCGGAGATCAGAATTACGATGGATTTTTGTGCCACTGACTGAATGGTATGTGTTATTCAAACCTGACCGTTGCTGCGCCGCTTGAAGATTCTATATGTCCAAGCTGCCATGCATCGGTATTGTTTTCTTTTAGTGCCTGCAATGTCTGTTCGGCATCCTTTTCGGACACCACAACAACCATGCCTACACCGCAGTTGAAGGTGCGGAACATCTCCATTCGTTCGACGTTGCCGTTATGCTGTAGCCATTCAAATACTGCCGGCATGCTCCAGCTGCCGGTATGGATAACACCACAGGTATTCTCGGGAAGCACACGGGGCAGATTTTCCAGCAGTCCACCACCGGTGATGTGTGCAAGTGCATGCACGTCGATATTGCTGATAATGTCTTTTAAAGCCGATACGTATATTGTTGTCGGTGCCAGTAGCGCGTGTGCAAGTGCAACACCGTCACAATCTTCGCTGAGATCGCTGCCGCTGACCTCGATGATTTTACGTACCAGTGAATACCCGTTGGAGTGGGGTCCGCTGGACGCGAGGGCGATCAATATATCGCCCGGCTCAACCTTGCTGCCGTCAATCGCCCTGTCTTTTTCTACGATGCCAACGCAGAATCCTGCAAGATCATAATCGCCCGCCTGGTACATGCCGGGCATTTCGGCGGTTTCGCCACCGATCAGCGCTGCACCGGACTGTCTGCAACCTTCCGCAATGCCTTCAATAACATCGGCGGCGATACTGGTATCAAGCGCACCGGTGGCGTAATAATCGAGAAAGAACAAAGGTTCGGCACCCAGCACCAGTATGTCATTGACACACATGGCGACGAGGTCGATGCCGATGGTGTCATGTTTGCCCAGCTGTATGGCCAGTTTCAATTTTGTGCCAACGCCGTCGGTACCTGAAACCAGTACAGGGTGCCTGTATCGGTCGAGCGGGAGCTCGAACAGGCCGCCAAAACCACCAAGGCTCCCCAATACTCCGGGGCGCTTCGTACTGGCTACGCTGCTCTTGATTTTTTCGATCAGCTTATTGCCGGCATCGATATCTACGCCGGCGTCGCGATAACTGAGTGGTTTTTGTTGTTTTTGTTCAGGCATAACTTATTCAGAGGGTCTTCAGGTGTGGTATTGTACACGCTCCTGACGGTCCAATTTAGTATTTTCCGTAATATTGTTGTTCAAAATGAAAACCATTTTATCAGTCACGAATACCACCCGGTATTTAGTTGCAGCAAGCCTGCTGGCCTTGCTGGTGTCGTTCACGCCTGGTGCAGGCGCTGTTGTCGTTAAACATTTGTATGATGTTGAATTTCCGGTACCGGATCAGAGCCGTCAAGTCCGTTCTGCGGTTTTTCAAAAGGGACTTGAAGAGGTGTTAATCAGGGTGTCTGGCAGCCGTTCAATATTACAGGATGTCACGCCCGGCAACGCAGCATCGTACGTGCAGCAGTTCCGCTATATTGAAGATACGGAGGAAGAGAAAACTGCGTCAAAATCGACAAGTGACTGGTATGTATTAAAGATTCAGTACAACGCGGGTAAAATAATCAGCTTACTGCGTGAAAATGGGCAGCCCGTCTGGGGTGAGCGTCGTAGCGAGGCTGTCATCTGGCTGGCGGTGCGTGATGGTTCTAACCGATATGTGCTTAAAGACAGCGACTCGTCATTATTAAGAAACTCAGCTGAGTTATCTGCAAGCAGGCGTGGTTTGCCGTTGATCTGGCCCATCTACGACCGCAAAGACAAGCAGCGACTGAGTTTTGCAGATGTATGGGCGGCTTTTGGCGAACAGGTCAAGGAGGCGTCAAAGCGTTACACGAAAGGACCGGCGGTTGCAGGTCGGTTATCCTGGACAGGTAGCGAATGGAAAGGCGACTGGTCTCTGTTCGTGGAAAATTCCGCCTACAGCTGGTCGTTGAGCGGGAGTGATTATAATTCGGTTATCGCTGAGGGTATTGATCTGTCAGCAGACAAGATTGGTACACACTATGCTGTACTGGACCGTACTGACATCACCGGGCCTGATTTACTTGTAGAAATCAATAATATTGATTCGGTGCAAAGTTATCGAAAAATTCAGATATTCCTCGAGGATCTGACTGCAGTCAGGCAAACGCGTGTCGCACGCGTGGATCAGGGGCAGGTCGTGTTCCGCATTGATCTTCGCGGTGATATTGATGATTTCATAAGGCTGGTCTCTACTGATAAGACGCTGGAACCCGTTGTTGATTCAATACAGCCGGTCATCGGTCCTCATCAGCAAACAGTACTGCGTTACAGTTATCGCAAGTAGGCCCGGCGGGCGATGATGCAGCAACCTTACCAGCAGCTGCCACTCACCTTCGAGCCACGTGAGCGGTATACATTCAATGCGTTCATAGCGGGGCAAAATCAGCTGGCAGTTGACCTTGTCAGGCAGATGGCCAGTGGTGGAGGCGAATCACAGCTACTGATCTGGGCAGGCCGGGGCAATGGTAAAAGCCATTTGTTACAGGCAGCATGCAATCTCGCATCACAATCCCAAAGGACAGTCTGTTATTTACCCGCCAGAGAAATCATTGGCGGTACAGCACAAATATTTGAAGGTCTTGAGCAACTGGACATGGTCTGCATTGATGATATCGATGTCATGATGCAATCTTCAAAATGGGAAGAGGCGCTGTTTGACTTGATCAATCGTGTCAGGGAAAACGGTAAACGTATTTTGTTTGCGTCAGACAAGTCGCCGGATTCCTGTGTAATAAACCTGGCAGATCTGCGTTCACGCCTGAGCTGGGGACCGGTTTTTCATCTCAATGAACTCAAAGACGAGGACAAGATAAAAGCCATGCAAAAACGTGCTGAGCAGTCTGGCCTGGAAATGACAGACAATGTAGCGAACTACCTGCTTACACATTATCCTCGGGACCTGTTCGATCTGTTCGAACGACTGGACCATCTCGATAAGGCTTCCATGGCGATGCAGCGCAGGCTGACCATCCCCTTCATAAAATTTGTTCTGGAGTCTCATGCTGGTTAGTCTGCTGAATGAGCATGTGTTTTAACGCAAAGGACGCAAAGGCGCTAAGAACGCAAAGGAAAAAATTATTGAGGGTATGTAGCGGTTAAGCAGGAAGGGCGCCAGTTTTGTCTGCTTCGCTGTAGGCCAGCATAAGCGAAGCATTGCTGGCGATGTTGTTCAGCTAACAAACCTTCTGCAGTGAAATATGTAATTGAAACACCCTACCACTCCCGGTTTTTCCGGAACACACGACTAAAAAGTTTTCCTCTGCGCCTCTGCGCTCTCTGCGTTAAATCAAATGCTTTAAAGGAGTGCCGTGCTAATCGGCAGACTGCCTGCCGGCATAGCGTGTATATAACATCGTACCGCTAAAGAACAGCATGCTGTTGGCGATAATGTACATGCCAAACCAGATGTCTTCATCCGCACCCGCGTACCACACGCCAACCACGAAATAGAAAATAGCCAGGTACATTGACCATGCGTGGGTGTATACCTTGCCTGCCAACAGGCCACGAAGTGGAAACATCAGTGGTCCCAGTTGAATAATCAGCATGATAGAAATGGCATGATCGGGTGTTTGTTCGATCCACATATGCCATACGTAGATACCTATAACCAGGCCAAAGTAGCCCACTAGCGCCATCCAGTGGGATATTATTATATTGTTCAGTTGCACTTGCCTGAGTCCGTTAACTCGTGGATAGTTTTTTTGCGGTTTCGGCAACACGTTGGCCAAGCGTAATGCAAAGGCTTCGTTCTTCTTCGCTCAGAGGATGCGTTTCCAGATCATCGGTTAAACGGCTGGCACCGTATGGTGTGCCACCGGTTCGGGTGCGGAACAGTTCGACCTGGGTGTAGGGAAGTCCTGTGATTAGCATTCCGTGATGCAGCAGTGGCAGCATCATTGTTAACAGGGTAGTTTCCTGGCCCCCATGCAGGCTGGTGCTTGCTGTAAACACACCCGCGGGTTTACCGGCGAGTGCGCCCGACATCCACAATGGGCTGGTATTGTCGATAAAGTGTTTCAAGGCAGCTGGCATATTACCGAAGTGTGTCGGTGCACCCATGACCAGTCCGTCACACTGCTCGAGATCATCGTTAGTGGCATACAGCGGGCCACTTCCCGGGATCGTATCCTCGACCTGTTCAGACAGCGGAGAAACCGGTGGTACAGTTCGAATACGCGCCTGCATGCCGTCTACCTGTTCTATCCCACGCGCAATCACGTTAGCCATCTCGGCGGTAGTGCCGCCGGGGCTGTAATAGAGCACCAGTATTTCAGCCATTAGAGGATATCCAGTACTTTTTCAGGTGGCCGTCCGATAACGGCCTTGCCATCATGGATCACAATAGGGCGCTCGATCAGTATCGGGTGTTCGATCATTGCCTGGATCAGTTGCTCGCGACTCAAATCCTGATCGTCCAGCCTGTTCTCCTTGTAGGGCTTTTCATGGGTGCGCATCAGTTCGCGTGGCTCCTGGCCGAGCAACTCAAGCGTCTGTGACAGCTCATCATAGCTGGGTGGTTGTTTCAGGTAATCAATAATGTCCGGTATAACGCCATTAGAATCAAGTAGTTGCATGGTCTGTCGCGACTTGCTGCAACGTGGATTGTGAAATATTTTTACGGCCGATGCCATCAGTGTTCTCCTCACGACGAATGCGCAAGCATACTGGATGTGTCAATCGTGTAAAAGTGTTTTCTAATATAACTGATTGAGCTTGACAGTATTTGCACACATTGATAGCTTTTGCATCTATAATAAGCCGGATAAAAATAACCAACCATTTACTAACCGAAATTCCCGAATCTGGAGAGAGATCTATGATCATGCGAACTACTGCGCGTTTATTTTTTGCTGCCGTCCTGAGCCTTGGACTGCTGGCAGGTTGTGCTACCACAGGTGATGATACTGCGAGTGCTGCTGCACAGGCTATCGCTGATGCCAAGGCCGCCAATGCTGAAGTGGCAGCAATGGGCTTTGAATGGCGTGATACCGGTGACATCATCAAACAGGCCGAACAAGCACTGGATGACGGTAATAGTGAAGAAGCTTTAGATCTTGCCAATCAGGCCCTCGCCCAGGCTGAAGATGCAAAGAGGCAGGCTGAGGCTGAAAAGCAGAAAGCCCTTGACAGGGCCAGCATCGATGAATCGATGGCTGCCGGAGCGGGTGTTGCTAATGATAGCTACACTGTTGTTCGTGGCGACAACCTGTGGAACATCTCAGGCAAGAGCTCCATCTATGGCGACCCGTACCAGTGGCCGCTGATCTACAAGGCTAACCGCAGCCAGATCAAAGACCCTGACCTGATCTTACCTGGACAGAATTTTGATATTGATCGCAATGCATCGTCATCTGAAATTGATGCTGCAATCAACCATGCAAGAACACGCGGTGCATGGTCTGTTGGTGACGTTGAGCAGTCAGATCTGGATTTTCTTGCCAGGTAATCCAGTCAGATACTGAATAAAAAAGGCCCGTTAGCGGGCCTTTTTTATGTTCCCGGCTAAACAGAACTGTTGAACCTAGATTCCGCAGTTGAACACAGAATTCGCGCTGTTCCTCAAGCGTCAGGGCAAGGCGCGACTTGCAGCTAATGGCCGTAGTCCTTGGCAAAAGTTGCAACGCCGCCATGGCGCTTGAGGGGCGGCGATAAACTGTGTAGCGACTCACCC
>Ga0316201_10001793_pt1 | contig 14847 bp, 10 predicted proteins | sample CS6wburrow_MG_FD_204516 | JGI IMG/M metagenome (GOLD analysis project Ga0316201, IMG submission 204516) | Coastal sediment microbial communities from Delaware Bay, Delaware, United States - CS-6 worm burrow | ecosystem: Environmental > Aquatic > Marine > Coastal > Sediment | place: USA... | reverse complement strand
CCGAAAGCATCTGCACTTGCCTCAGTCAGGAGTGTCGATGAAACTGCCGCACTTACCTCAAGCGTCAGGGGTTTTGAAAGCCCTCCACATTCCGGCAGGCCAGAGTCATCTTTGGTGCAAGACTGAATACGAAACAGATATTCACCCGGCTGCAAGCGCCAGATTGGCAAACTCGTCGACTCCACAAAGTGGAACGACGAGTCTTCCTCGAACGTTTCTGTGATTTTGAAAAAACTACCCGAAGTGTTGCCCGGCGTCGTCCAGGCGAGGTTCGCGTACCCGTCATCCGATGTTAACTGGCCAGGCACGGTCCAGACCGGTGACGTGCTACCGGCGCTCGCAATGGCCGGTAACTGAGAAAGCAAAAACAAAAGAGCAAGCCAGATATGCTTTGACTTAACAGAAACTGCCGGTTGCAACACGTGCAAACCGGCCAACCAAACCCCTAGACACTGAAACATGAGAATCCCCCCAGATCCCAACCGGCGGCCGAATGCTCACCGGTTCTATTTTTTCAGTGTCAAGTGTGCGTGTTCAGATTCACGGCATCTGCCGTATGAACGCCATGGTTGGTGTCAGATAGTTACTCGAGTTTTAGCAGGGAATGGTATCGTGAAATACATTGCCGTGATTCACCAAGACATATCCCTCACCGGCCGCATATGAGTTCAATTCAATGTCTACGCGGTAATCTCCGGGACCACAGAATCTATAGTTCTTACCGAACCATAAAGTAACCCAAATAAGAGAAAACAACCCAGCAAGCAAACAAACCAGTCACGATCATGCGCGACATGCCATTTTTTGTGAGTTGAGCGAACCCCTTCGCGCCAAGTATGCCGAAACAGGGCAGCAAACCCAGCATATAACTTGCTTTTGCAGTGCTATAGATAGGCAAGGTCGCGTACAGGTACCCAATTGCCAATACATATATCGTTATACAGGCAACGGAATAGATCAAAACAGGCTTGAGCGTTGTCCCTTTGCAACGAAAGCTCCTGTATATACCGACAAGAATCGCGACGCTCGGCAGAAGGGAAAACCACACGACCGGCATGGCAAAGCTGTAGTTCCACGGGGGTCTTTGCCCGATTCCCAGGCCACTTAAAAGACCATCGAACCACATGGTTGAGTACAAGGAATCCCACAGCCCGTATACGCTTGCCAAAACGGGGTTTGCAAGTGCCTGACCAAACGCCACCAGGTCTCCCATGGTACGAAATCCGGGTTCCTGCCACCAGTTAATTCCCCGCGAAGTGCTCCAGCCATTGACGAAGGGCTGCCCGAGTTCAAGAATGTTTCGAATGAAGTACCATCCGGTGAGTATCAATACGAAAAACAGTATCTTCAGGCCGATCAGCGTTATTGCCTGCGGCTTGTAGGCGTTTCTGGATAGCAACCATGCCAGGCAAACCACCGTGGGAAAGATCAGCAGGAGCGCAGAGATCTTTGACAGGATGGCTGCACTCAGAATAACGCTGAAAATCAACTGTTCCTTCTGTGACGAGAGCTTTTCAGGATCGTTGATGAACTTGATTACATATAAAATGGCGGCCGATGTGAAAACTGCGGCGAATACTTCATTGCCCAACTGCTGCGACATGTAGAGGTGCATGGGCATGAAAGTGATGATGGACAGCCCGGCTATTTGCGAGGCAGCCTGTTTGGGAAAAACTGCCTTCATGATCCGGTAACCAATTTCAATTTGTGCAAACCCACAGGCCAGGGGAACGACTCGCAGCACTTCTGCTGGTGTATAGGGAAGGGAAAACAGTTGTCCGGTTTTGAACACGATCGCACTGACGATGTAATACAGCGGGGTCTGAAACATCTGCCACCCCTGGTCGGCCAAGGGCAGCGAAGCGTTATTGAAAACGTAGCCGATATAGGCCATGTGCCCCTGGTAATCGAAGCCAAAATCCGGGGGTATGGATAGACAATTGACTGCCAGCAACAGCCACAATGCATGGCAGGTAAAACGAAAATAGCTGGAATGATCCTCACTTCTTACCGGGTCGTTAAACAGCGCAGCAACTTTCCGGCTTCTGGCCAACAGGACGAAAAGTACAAATATCGAGATTGAAACGGGAAGCGTTGATAAGAAATGTTCACGAACACTCATACCCTGGGTTTCAGCGGGCATCTTTATCGGATCGGCAATAGTCTTTACCGGCTGTTGGCTTCCGTCCTCGTTGATGACTTTCCACGTATGATCGGAGCCGATATTGACCTTGTCGGCATTAAGCAATACCAACATCGGGCCGGAATCGTTGAATACCTTTAACGAAACCTGGTGTGCGCCGCGCCCTATCTCAGGTACTGAAACGGTTGCTTCCCGCTTCCAGACGCCATCACCGGGACCACCGGTCTCGTGGAGCAATTCTCCATCAAGATAGAGCTTCGCCCACCCTGTAACTTTCAAACTGATGGAGACTTCTCTGACATCGTTGTCAGTCTCAAACGTCTTCACAAAAGTTGTTGACCGCTCCTCAATTTCATTTGCCCTGTTATTAAACTCATAGGGAGCCTGGACCCAGGTTGCCTGGCCATCTGAAAAAAGAAATCTCGACCCGGGTGATGTATGTAGCTTGTTGAACAGGACCAATGCTGCGGCAAACAAAACAAGACCCGCGATCATTATCCCCAGGAATTTTTTCATTGATGCCCCATGGTCCAGTTAATCAGTTTCCGGTACCTCGTGATGCATCAGCCACCAAACAATGCCACCGGGTATACTGGCAACCAGCATGGCCAACCCAAAACTCAGCGAAATTGACATTGCTGCCTCAGTGGGCACCCCTACCATTCCGAAAACCACCACCATGCTGCTCTCGCGAACGCCCCACCCCGCAATGGAAATAGGGATTGACGAGACAAACAGGATCAATGGCATCAAGAGCAACACATGCATGATGTTCAACTGGATTTGCATGGACTGAGCCAACAACCAGACTGCAAAGGCAATGGTCATATGGATTGCAACGGATATCGCAATCACCTTCAGGCCATTCCTGCCCAGGAACACGCTCCGTGTTGTCCGGACAAACTCGACAATCTTGTTTTTCAGCGTGTTTGGCAAAAATGGCGGGATAAGGTAGTCGGAAACCAACAGCAATATACAAACGATCAACAAAACCGTGGCAAACAGAACAACAGTGAGCACCGGCTGGTTCGACGTGAAAAATACATTCAGCCAGGGCGAACTGAATAACAGGATTAACATCACTGCTATCAGGGCGGACACGCGGTCAAAAATTACGCTTTGTGTAGCAATAGCCAAACGGATTCCAAATCGATAGGCATACCAGATCCGAAACGCATCACCTCCAACCGAGGAGGGTAAAACCTGGTTAAAAAACCAGCCAACCATTGTCGTGCCCAAAGCCAGGCGGAACTTGAGCTGAGCGCCTAAGATAATCAGGATCTTTCGCCACCGGATTGCCTGTGGCACCACGAGAGCGAATATCAAAGAGGTCGCAAGAAACACCAGCAAGAAATTTGCCGTTTTCATGCGCTCAAGAACCGCACTGATATCAACTTTTGAAAACAGGTAAACGATAATTGAGACAGATATCAGTAGTTTCAGTAAGTGTTTTGTAATCCTGACCAATTTGCCTTTATTCATAATTCAAGATCATTGTTTTGTTTTAATCGATAACGGCTTAATCCCAGCCTATGAGTCCTGAAACGATTGATTGTCTTCAATCAAATGATGAGTTAAGTCTGTGTTTGCCCCGGTGCAAGAATATCTTAATTTCTGGCGCAGAGTGCAATTAGTCATCACATCAATTCATTCTGCTGACTACATCTGTCACAATGAGGAAGCGCTGAGGCCGTATTCCGGCATCAGACAGGGGAGGATTGAAATTGGTTTTTTTAGGAAAAAATATCAATTGCTGAGGTCAGGGGATGACAAAAGTGGATGAATTTGAGTGTTCGTTTTGTAAAGGCAACACGAGAAAACAGGTTTTTTCAGCATTTGATTTTGACGACTCCGTTGAGCCATTCAACATCCTGCAATGCGCGACTTGCGGTGTGGCAGAAACCTCTCCAAAACCGGATGAGGTCTCTCTGAACGACTATTATTCCTCGCCCTATTACGGCAGCGGGGCCAAAAAGTTTTCCGGACTGGTCGAATTTCTCACAATTGCAGGAAACAAGTCACGCGCCAAGAAAATCCTGAAAGTGCTGTCCAGTGTTCGTAACCGGGTTGAGAAGCCCAGGGTTCTGGACATCGGTTGTGGCCGGGCCACCTTGTTGGGCCAACTAAACCAGCTGGGGTGTAAATGCATAGGTACGGAACTCGAAAAGCACCCGCAAGAGGAAGATTTACCCGATATAAAAATTTATCGCAGCTCAGTCGAAGACATCAAATTTACTGATGCTTCATTTGATGTGGTGATCATCTGGCATGTGCTGGAGCACTTGTATCAGCCATCAAAGACCCTGGATGAAGTCGCCCGAATTACCCGCGAAGGCGGTATTGCCGCCATCGCAGTGCCAAACTTTTCAAGCCTGCAGTCAAGATTGTTTAAAGCGAATTGGTTTCATTTGGATTTGCCCAGGCACCTTTATCATTTCAATCTGGACAACCTGAGCAATGCTTTAATTAAGAGAGGTTATGTCATTCACTCAACCAGCACGTGTTCCCTGGAGCAAAACTTGTTTGGTTTCATTCAGAGCGCCATGAACAGTTTCCGGATATTTGGCAAACCCAATAGCTTTTACCAACTACTCAAGCAAAACTCAGGATTAGTTAAAAAACTAAGGCTATTGCTGTATTTGGTGCTCGCTGGCTTGATTTTTCCATTTGCAATGATTGAGTTCATTATTTCCTGCATTATGAAAAACGGTGCCAGTGTTATACTTTTTGCGCAAAAATCAGAACAGCAATTCAACAAGGACGGTGGATAAATGCTGAATCAAAAGAAAATCATTGTTGTTATGCCGGCATACAATGCAGCATCAACGCTTGAGAAAACCTACCGCGAAATACCACACCATATTGTCGATGAAGTAATTTTGGTTGATGACCAGAGTCATGACAATACACCAGAGGTTGCGAGAGAGCTGGGTATCGAGCATGTCATTGTGCATGAAAAGAATACGGGCTACGGTGGCAACCAGAAGAGCTGCTACAAAGCGGCCCTGGAGCTTGGTGCTGATGTCGTCATCATGATACACCCCGACTATCAATATACGCCGAAACTGGCTGAAGCAATGGCGTCGTTATTGGCGGAAGGCGTATTTGAGTGTGCACTGGGTTCCCGCATTCTTGGCAAAGGCGCGCTCAGGGGCGGCATGCCAATCCACAAGTACGTGTCAAACCGACTGCTGACCGCCTTCCAGAACCTTATGTTGAACTACAAACTTTCCGAATACCACACAGGTTACAGAGCCTTCACCCGAAACGTCCTGGAGCGACTTCCGCTGGATAACAATTCGGACAATTTCCTGTTCGACAACCAGATGCTCTCGCAAATCATCTATGCCGGCTATGACATCGGTGAAGTCACATGCCCCACCCGTTATGAAGAAGAGTCTTCGTCGATAAGCTTGTTGGCGTCTTCCGAGTACGGTATCGGAGTTATCGCTACTTCCATAAAGTTCCGGTTGCACAAATGGAACCTTTATAAAAGCAATCTCTTCTTACCATTGGATTGAAGCCAAATCATGAAAAAGACCTCTGATTCAGTAGTTGCGAAACTGCTTGTTAGCGTCATTATACTAATTTTTTTTACGATCTGGACTTACTATCCGGCCACCAAGAATATGTTCGTGTGGGACACGAAGGCCTACCTGCTAGCGCATGAGTTCTGGATTTCAAAAGTTAATGCATATCACTTAATTTGGATGTTTTTGTCCGATGAGGTTCATAATTGGCACCCGCTAACTTGGTTGTCTTGGGCACTCGATTACCAGATCTATGGTGGGTTGGATACATGGGGCTTTCACCTCAGCAATACTGTACTTCATGCTCTAAACAGCGCACTGGTCTTTGTTCTAGCCCTTGTCACTTTTGACTTAAATCGCCCTCGTCTCACCGGCTACCCATTTCGTAAAGATAACAATGCACTGTTCGCTGCCTTCCTGGCCGCAATGCTTTTTGCTGTTCATCCTCAACATGTTGAATCCGTCGCCTGGGTTGCAGAGAGAAAGGATCTTTTGTGCCAATTGTTTTTATTACTCTCAATGTTAGCTTATGTAAGATATTTAACTTGTAGTGAGGATTTAAAGAAGAGGTGGTTTCGAGCAACCCTTGGCATCTACTGTTTGGCATTACTTTCTAAACCAATGGCAGTTACGTTTCCAGTGGTTTTGCTGCTTTTGGATGCATACCCACTTCGCCGTTTTACTTTCATGCAGTCTGTCAATCACTCTATTGAGCAACGCACAGCATATGAACTACTGCGAGAAAAGTTACCATTTTTCCTGCTATCACTAGCTTTGATTCTAATTACACTCTTTGCTCAACAAGGGGCACTGGCAAGAGTACCCTACGATCTAAGGGTGTTAAATGCTTTCAATAGCATAATTTTTTATTTGACCAAGTTTTTTCTTCCCATAAATTTTTCTGCGCAATACCCCTATTTTGTTGATGTAGGCGAGACTATTACTTGGAAGGCTTTTATGCCGATACTTGGGGTATTGGGTATAACAATAACGACCTTATTCGCTTGGACCAAGGGCCGCCATGTTTGGTTGGTTGCATGGTTGTTTTATTTGGTTACATTATCACCTGTCCTTGGCGTAATCCAGGTGGGAGCGCAAGGTGCTGCCGACAGGTATAGCTACTTTCCTACCTTGCCTGTTTATTTGCTCATTGGGGGAGGCGTTTTATTTTTGCTTAACAAAGCCTCTTATATAAGAAAACTATTATTTTTTTTGTTCGCTGCAATTTTTGTTTTCCTACTTGTAGACAAAACCAGGCAACAAATTGAAGTCTGGAAAAGTGACCTGACCCTATGGAGTCATGCTATCAACTTATATCCGAACAATGACTTAGCACACTTGAATATCGGGAACTACTATTACAATAAACAAGACTTCAAAAAAGCTTCTTTTCATTTTGAAAGAGCCGGGACCTTAAGACCCAATGAAGCTCAAACATATGCTCGGCGCGCCTTGACGTATACTTTTTTACAGCAATACCAGGAAGCAATAAATTTTCATATAAAGTTGGGGTTTGCATTGGAGTCTTACCCCGAGCTAAAAGCGGATCAATTATGTATTCAATATAATATTGGTTGGCTTTTTGCAAAGATGGGTTCATTTAACGAGTCCAGAGAACTGTTTAGCAGAGTTGATCCAGACTCACCATTAGGGCCAAGTGCTCAAATCTGGATAAACCGGTTGAATAGTGAAAAACTCATTCAAGATGAAACTCAAGCTGATGAGAATTTACCTGGTTTTTGCACCAAATTGCTCCTGTCCCGGTAATGTTTTATCGATTAGCGCTAAAAACAAATGACTGAGAGTACTTGATCCTGTTGAACACACCTATAAAATTGCTCGAATTCAACCTCTTACAAACCACCACTCTCACATATATAAGTGCGATTAGCGGCCTCAAATGAACATAGCTTCATTCCGGATTACCATCAAGCTGTTACTTTGGGTTCTCCTGTTAGCAGTCGCTACTCTCTGGACTTACTGGGGGAGCCTGGAAAACGGCTTCGTTTGGGATTCAATCGAGTATGTAATTAATCACTTCTTTTGGATTTCCAGCCTCAGCACAGACAATATTATCTGGATGTTCCTTTCACTGGAGGTTGCCAATTGGCATCCATTGACCTGGATTTCCTGGGCTCTCGATTATGAGATATTCGGCGGCTTGACTGCTTGGGGTTTTCACCTGAGCAGCAATATTCTTCACACTGTAAACAGTGTTCTCATATTCTTTCTGACGTTGGTTCTGTTTGGACTCAATCAGCCAGCCACTTCGGGCTTCCCCTTTCGAAGTGACAACAACGCACTTATTGCAGCTTTCCTGGCCGCATTGCTTTTTGCTATTCACCCCCAGCACGTGGAATCAGTCGCGTGGATTGCCGAGCGAAAAGACCTTCTTTTCATGTTCTTTTTACTGCTGTCCACGTTCGCTTACGTGAGGTACGTAACTGGCGTCGATCGTGCAAAAAATCGCTGGTTCAACACTACGCTACTGCTCTATTTACTGGCGTTGCTTTCCAAGCCTATGGCTGTCACATTTCCAGTTGTTTTGCTGTTGCTTGATTTCTACCCACTTCGTCGCACCCAATTTACAGCGCCAGGAAACCACTTTATCAGGCAACAAAGCATCTACAAACTTGTTAGAGAAAAACTGCCCTTTTTCCTTCTGTCCATTGCTCTCATACTGATCACGCTCTTTGCACAGCAGGAAGCACTTTCAAGCCGGCCGTTCCACCTGAAACTACTCAATGCTTTTAACAGTATTATTTTCTATCTCACCCAGCTCTCGGTACCACTGAATTTTTCCCCACTCTATCCGTATTTCGTTGAAATTGATGAGAGCATCACCTGGAAAGCATTAGTACCGCTACTCGCTGCATTGGGAATTACAGTGGCGGCTTTGATAGCCTGGGCAAAAGGTCGTCACGCCTGGTTAGTCGCGTGGTTGTTTTATCTCGTTACACTATCGCCTGTTTTGGGTCTGATCCAGGTAGGTCAGCAGGGGTCTGCTGACCGATATGCATACTTACCAACGTTGCCTGTTTATCTATTCGTGGGAGCGGGTGTCCTGCTGATTCTCAATAATGCCACGCTGCGCAAAAAAGCTATTTTGTTTTTGGCTATTTTGCCCGTCATTTTCTTTCTTTCTGACAAGACCAGACAACAGATTCAAGTATGGAAAAGCCCACAATCGCTGTGGGCTCACGCAGTCAAATATAACCCGGAGAACGTTGGTGCGCGGCACAACCTGGGCATCGCCCACCTCAACCAGGAAGAGTATGAAGAAGCAGCTTTCTATTTCGGTGAAAATGTAAACTCGAGGACCAAGCCAGTGGTTTCTTTAGCCTGGCGCGCGCTCAGCTATTTATATTTGGATCGCTTTGAGGATGCACTCGCCGACTATTCAAAACTCAGTGAGTCGACTGAACCCTTGACGGAGGTTAACCTCGATCCCAACTGCGTCTATTACAATAGCGCGTGGGCTTATGCAAAATCGGGAATGTTCATTAAATCCCGCGATTTTTTTGACAAGGTAAATAAGGACTCAAAACTGGGTGCCAGCGCTGCGGACTGGATCAATTGGTTAGAGAGCGATGATCCTGAAAAGGGCCCGCCGGAAACAAATGAAGATTTGCCGGGTTTTTGTACAAAACTGTTTCGTTCAAGAGCTGAATACTACGGTGAGGGGTAAAGGGGAATCATGCAACTAAAAATCAAGCTCGCCTTCGGTCTACTCGCAGCGTCGATAATTTCATTGTGGGCCTACCACGGCACAACATCCAATCAATTTGTATGGGATTCTGTCCATTACCTGTTTAGAAATGAGGAACATATTTCCAACCTGGGGTTTGAAAATATCCATTGGATGCTAACGTCTTTGGAGTTCTACAACTGGCACCCCCTGACGTGGTTCTCCTGGGCGGTAGACTACCAGGTTTATGGTGGCCTGGATTCATGGGGATATCATTTCAGTAACAATGTCATTCATGCGATCAATAGCGGGCTGGTTCTGATACTCATACTTGTTATTTTTGAACTTAATAATCCCCGCTCAAAACACCAATTTGCAAGTACGGATAACACTTCCATTCTCGCGGCGACAATAGCCGCAGTAATTTTTGCTGTCCACCCGCAGCATGTTGAATCAGTAGCGTGGGTTGCAGAACGCAAAGACCTTCTGTGTCAGCTGTTCATATTGGTTTCATTGTTAACTTACGTGAAGTATGTAAGCAGCCAGGATAAGGCGAAAAAATGGTGGTTTTTGATCACAATCAGTGCTTTTTTTCTCGCGCTCCTTGCCAAGCCCATGGCGGTAACTTTCCCGGTTCTTCTTTTGTTGTTTGATATTTATCCTCTTCGTCGCTTGAACTCGTTGGAGCAGGTAAATCAATCAATACAACAACATCGTATTTTTTATCTGGTTCTGGAGAAAATCCCTTTTCTTGTTCTTTCTGAACTTTCGATACTTCTGACGATTCAGGCTCAACTGGATGCACTCAAGGCAGTGCCGTTTGATTTGCGGTTACTCAATGCCTTTAACAGCATTTTTCTCTATATTCAGAAGTTGGTCGTGCCTCTGCAATTTTCGCCTCGCTACCCTTATTTTATAACCCCAGGTGAACCATATTCATGGAGCGCTTTTGTGCCAATGATTGGTTTCCTGCTTGTCTCTGCTCTAGCAGTGATCGCCTGGCGCAAAGGTCACCGCGCATGGCTGGTTGCCTGGCTAATGTACCTGGTCGCATTATCGCCAGTACTGGGCTTGATTCAGGTTGGGTCTCAGGGCGCGGCGGACAGGTATGCGTATTTACCCACATTGCCCGCATACGTATTTCTGGGGTATGGACTTCGAATTGCGCTTAACCACAGTAACTTCAGGCGAATCGCCACTCTCGCTATGGCGTTCGCTGTCATCGTGGTTCTCACTCTCACAACCAAACAGCAAGTCCTGGTCTGGAAGAACGAACTGTCCCTCTGGACGCAAGCCGTAGAGTCATATCCGGAGAGCATATTTGCCCGTGAGAACCTGGCTATAACGCATTTGAACCTGGGGAACTATGAATTCGCTGCCTATCATTTTGAAAAAAGCGAAGAACTATCACCCGCGCCAACAAGAAATATCGGCTGGCGCGGACTGGCGTATTTGAACCTTGGGCGTTACGAGGAAGCCATAGAAGACCATATCAATCTTGGCATCTCATCAGAAGAAATTCCCGAACTGGTAGTGGATCAACACTGCATCCAATACAACATTGGCTGGCTGTACGCACATTTGAACATGCCGGAAGAAGCTATCGAACTAATGCAAAGGGTGCTACCCAATGAAAGGTATGGGCCTGATGCCTTGACCTGGTTAGAGTATCTGGAAAATGTGGACCTTACAGGTGATGGCAACCTGGTTCTCGATGGGTTACCGGGCTATTGCAAGACGCTGATTCCTTCCAGGGTGTGGGTTGATGGGGTTTTGCAAAAATAAGCTTAACTGGCCAGCCAAATGCCAGTCGCCATTCTTCCTGTTTGTCTGTCACGCCGATAAGAAAAAAAACGCTTACTATCAAGGTAGGTACAATTGGGAACGGTGACGGTCTCTTTTACTCCCGCGTTGGCAAGTGCGAACCTCGCCAGTTGATAGAGGTTTGCTAACCAACGATCATTTCTGGCTTTAAAAGCTGTTTGGTTACCAGGGTTAAAACCCACAAACGCATCATAAACATCCCGGCCCACTTCAAATACCTGCGGCCCAATCGCCGGTCCCATCCAGGCCATCAATTCCGCTGGATCACAATCCATCGCCGCCACCGTGGCTTCAAGTACACCCGCCGCAAGTCCGCGCCAGCCTGCGTGTGCGGCTGCGACTTTGGTGCCCGCCTTGTCACAAAACAAGACAGGCAGGCAATCCGCGGTCAGTACTGCGCAGACCTGGCCTGTGCCACTGGTGAACACCGCGTCAGCTTCGCAGGTGGATTGGCTGGCGTCAGCCCAGTCAACGACCCGGTTGCCGTGCACCTGTTTTAACCAGGGTGGTTTACCCGGCAGCGTTCGTTGCAACAATTCACGGTTTTTCCTCACGTGTTCAGGATTATCACCACAACTGCCGCCAAGGTTAAGACTGCTCCACTGCCCCTGGCTGAAGCCATGATGGCGGGTCGTGCTAAAGGCCCTCACATTAGGGGGTGCGTTCCAGTCGGGTTTGATCAGTTCGATCTTTGGTCGTCCTGCCACGAAAGCATCAACCATCGGCCATTGCCAACTTCAGTGTTGTGATCAGGGCGCTGATGTCATCGGCCAGCGGCACCTGGAAAACGCATTGCTCGTCGCTGCCCGGGTGTACCAGTTTCAAAGTCCGGGCATGCAGGGCCTGGCGCGGAAAGCCATTGATAGCCTCCACCGCTGCCGCCGGCATGCCCTTTTGCCTGATCGGGCCGCGCCCGTAAAGCGGGTCACCGACGATGGGATAGCCAATATGTGTCATGTGTACGCGAATCTGGTGAGTTCTGCCGGATTCGAGCGATACCTCGACGTGGCTGGTGCCGGGTAACCGATGGATCAGCCTGTAGTGGCTGACGGCGGGCTTGCCGCCCTGCAGGACGGCCATTTTCTTGCGGTCACGCGGGTTGCGGTCGATGGCGGCGTCGATGGTGCCGGCCGGCGGTATCTCGCCCTTGACCACGGCCTCGTAAACACGGCTCATGCTGCGGGTCTGCAGCTGGTTGACCAGGCTGGAGTGAGCCTTGAGGCTGCGTGCGACCACCATCACGCCACTGGTTTCCTTGTCCAGCCGGTGCACGATGCCGGAGCGCGGTAGCGTATCCAGCCCGGCGTCGTGGTTTAACAGGGCATTCTGCAAGGTGCCATCCCAATTACCCGCCGCCGGATGGACGACGAGGCCGGCTGGTTTGTTCAGCACCAGCAGGTGCTCATCTTCAAAAATGATATCCAGCGGGATATCCTGCGGTACGACTTCTCCCTCGGCAATCAACTCGGCTTCAATGCGCAGGGTTTCACCTCCCAGCACGCGGCTGCTGGGCTTGGCGCGTTGACCGTCAACCGTCAGCTCACCTTGTTTTATCCATTGCTGCAAGCGCCCCCGCGAATAATCCGTAAACAGCTCGGCCGCTGCCTGGTCCAGCCGCAATCCTGCCGATTTCTCTGGAATCTGCTGAGTTAAACTGACCTGCTTTGACATTATTCTTGTTCCGGCGGAGCCACTGAGTATTATTGCACGGCTATATTCTATGGTTTTAGCCGGTCTTTTTCGCTATCATTCCGCCCTCAGTATTTCGTCAGGTCAAATAATGTTCTCAACTTCTCTTTCTTCGTGGTTTTCAACCAGCACCAGGCTTTTAACCGGTGTAATGATCGCACTCATGCTGGTCACAGCCCCTGGCTGTAAAAAAGACAGGGAATTTGATCAGGGTCTCAGCGCTGCCGAGATGTACACCGAGGCCAAGCGTTACCTGGACCAGCAGAACTGGGGACGCGCCGTCCGGGCCTACCAGGGCCTGGCCACCCGCTATCCGTTCGGGCGCTTTACCGAGCAGGCCCAGTTAGAACTTGCCTATGCCTATCACAAGGGCGGCAACCCGGAGGCCGCGCTTTCCACGGCGGACCGTTTTATCAGGACCTACCCGAGCCACCCGAACGTGGACTACGCCTATTACATCCGTGGTCTCACTAACTATGACCAGCGCGTGGGTTTCATGGAGCGCATGATGCCCTCGCGTGTGCGTGACCGCGACCAGACGGCGGCCAGGGAATCGTTCCGGGACTTCGACGAGTTGATCCGGCGTTTTCCGGATAGCCGATATGCGCCCGATGCCCGGCAACGCATGGTGTTTTTGCGCAATAACCTGTCTTTTTATGAGCTCGATGTAGCCCGCTATTACCTGCGCCGCAAGGCCTACGTGGCGGCGGCCAACCGGGCACGCTTCGCGATTGAGAACTATCCAGGCTCGCCAGAACTCGGCAACGCGCTTGAGATACTGCACATCAGCTATACGGAAATGGGCTTACCGGAACTCGCGGAAGACAGCATGAAGGTGCTGGCGCTGAATTACCCCGATCACCCCTACGTGACGGGAGACTCGAACAGAAGTTTCTGGAGCAAGCTCTGGCCTTTCGGTAAAGACTAGGTTCCTGTCAGCGGCCGATCAGGGTTGCCTGACGCTCTCTTCATGCCAACCCGAAGTGATCGGGTAACGCCGGTCACGGCCAAACCCCTTTGACGTAATCCGCACACCCGGTGCGCTCTGGCGCCGCTTGTATTCATTTCGCAGGACCATGCCCGCCACGCGGCGGACCATGTCTTCGTCAAAACCGGCATCGACAATTTCGGCGATAGACCAGTCCTGCTCAATGTAATGAAACAGGACCTCGTCGAGTACGTCGTAGGCCGGCAGGTTGTCCTGGTCCAGTTGATCAGGCGCCAGTTCAGCCGAGGGCGGGCGGTCTATCACTTCCTGCGGAATCGCCGCCGAGATGGTGTTCCGGTAATTACACAGTGCATACACCCGTGTTTTCAGACAGTCCTTGATCGGCGAAAACCCGCCGCACATATCACCGTAAATCGTGCTGTATCCGACAGCGAGTTCGCTCTTGTTGCCGGTCGCCAGCACCATCCAGCCGAACTTGTTGGACAGGGCCATCAATATGTTACCGCGCGCCCTCGCCTGCAGGTTTTCCTCGGTGACATCCGCCGGGTAACCTTCAAACGCTACTTCGAGTGAATCAAGCAAGGCCTCGTATGCGCCTTCGATGGAGATCTCACGGTAGGCGACGCCCATTTGCTCAGCCTGCTCGCGTGCCAGTTTCAGGCTGAGGTCCGACGTGTGCCGGCTAGGCATCATCACGGCATGCACGTGCTCCGCACCCAGGGCATCGACCGCGAGGGCCAGCGTCAGCGCTGAATCAATTCCGCCGGACAGGCCGAGAACCACGTCTGAGAAGCCGTTCTTGGCGATGTAATCTTTCAAACCGCGCACCAGCACGGCATAAATGCAGGCCACCAGGTCTTCAGTTTCGCCAACCTGTTCAGCATCGAGACCGGAACTGGTTGCCTCATCTTCAAACCACAAGTTGCCCTCATCCGGCTCAAAACAGGCTATCGACAGGCTTTCTTCACACGGCCTGCTACGGATGCTGAATTTGCCATCGGTGCTCATCAACATCGACCGGCCA
>Ga0316201_10001792_pt1 | contig 14848 bp, 11 predicted proteins | sample CS6wburrow_MG_FD_204516 | JGI IMG/M metagenome (GOLD analysis project Ga0316201, IMG submission 204516) | Coastal sediment microbial communities from Delaware Bay, Delaware, United States - CS-6 worm burrow | ecosystem: Environmental > Aquatic > Marine > Coastal > Sediment | place: USA... | reverse complement strand
TTGTCGCCGATGCTTCCGACCCTGGCCGAAAGGCTGGCGAATACTGCGCGGTCGCGACGCGGCAGAAAACGCTGAAAATATTTTGCTACCAGGAGCGGGCCTGCGGCATTGACTGCAAAGCTGGCAAGCAGGTTTGCGCCGACAACGTCGGCGAGACGCCGCTCGGGCATCTGCCCGGTACGATGGAGAAATCCGCCGGCATTCAATACGAGCTGCAACTCGTCCACAAATTCGCCACTGCGATCGGCAGCGGCACTGATCGATGCTTCGTCGGCGAGTTCGAGCGCGACTACCCGGACACGGCCACCGGATTCGGCGGCAAGCGCCTGCAGGTCGGTAGCCGCGGGTGGTTTCCGGCAGGTAGCGACGAACCGGCCGTCAGGGTGGCGCCTCAGCAACTGGCGCAGTATCTCCAGACCGATACCGCGACTGGCGCCCTGGATCAGGGCGTTCAATGCCGAGCCCCGTCCGCGTTCGGTCTGGCCCCCATCCGACTCAGGCCCGACGCGCCCGGCGTGCCCACGCCGTTCTGGACTCCGTGGCCAGGTGACGGCCGAGCGCGCTCAGAATTCCGAGACGGCGATCGGGTTCGAGCCCGTCCGCGAGTTTTAGCAACTGGCGGTAAAACCAGGCAACCTCTCCCTGCACATTGAGAAACTGCACTCCCTGCAGCGGACTCGTCGGACCGAACCAGCGTCCTTTCAGCGGCAGGTTTTCCTCATATGACGGTGCGGCATCGATGTCAGCGTCCAGCAATCGCTGCGGCAAATCGACATCGACGCACATTGGCCGGGCGATACCGATCATATCGAGTTCGTTCCGGGCAATGGCCTGCTCCATCAGCGCCCGGCTGCGAAATCCGCCGGTCACCATGAGCGGTAACGTCGCCGCCTCACGTATCGCGGTCGCGTAGTCGAGAAAATACGCCTCGCGCCGGCGCGTGCTTTCGCGTTTCGGCGGTTCGTAGCTGCTCTCCTCGCCGTGATGGCCGAGCAACGCCAGTTGTTCATAGGTGCCACCGGATATCTCCAGCAGATCGAGTCCCGCATCACCGAGCCAGGACGCTACCTGAGTGCATTCCTCAAGTGTGAACCCGCCCTTCTGGAAATCCGCCGAATTGAGCTTGACGGCAACCGGGAAGTCGCGGCCAACCGCTTCTCGTACCGCCGCAACGACTGCGAGCAGCAGACGGGCGCGATTTTCGAGCGGCCCTCCCCAGGCGTCCTCGCGCCGATTGATGCTCGGCGACAGGAACTGGCTCAGCAGATAACCATGCGCGGCGTGAATCTGCACGCCGGTGAAGCCGGTCTCGCGGGCGCATTTGGCGGTAAAAGCAAAGCGCCGAATCACGTCCTCGATATCGGCTTCCTGCATCGCCCGCGGCTTGCCGAAAAGACCGAGGATATCGAGTTGCACCGGGGATGGCGCCAGCGGCTGCAACGCCGACATGCGCGTCGCCTGGCGGCCCGGATGATTTATCTGCATCCACAAGTGATTGCCGCCCACGGTTCCGGCACGGGCCCAGGCGCGCAGTTGCTCGAACCCTTCGCGATCTTCGAGCACGACATTGCCGGGACGCTCGAGATATCGTCTGTCGATCATAACGTTGCCGGTAACCAGCAAACCGGCACCACCTTCCGACCAGCGGCGGTAGAGACGCTGATGGCGAACGGTCGCCCGGTCAAGTTTGTCGGCGAGCCCCTCGGTCATCGCCGACTTAGCGATTCTGTTGGTGATTACTGCACCGCACGGAAGCACAAGATCGCGTTCGAGTTCACCGGCCATTGCTACGTGCTCCTGAATGTTGTCAATAGGCGCTTGCAGTCGGCCCTAGGGTCAATCGGTTTTTTCGACAACGCCGGGCTCCCCGTCCATATGACCGCGAAGAACCCGGGATGCGGCCCGCGTAATCATCGTAACCAGCACCACCAACGCGATCAGCGACACGACCGTCAGCACATGGCCGGCGCTTCCGGTATCGAGGTCTCCGCTCAGCAGCGCCCGAACATTGCTGACCGTGGTGCCGAGGAAAACGTACAGAAGAACCATCGGGGTCATGCCAATCGCACTCGCGACTGCGTAGTCGCGAAACGAAACCGCGGTAACACCGAACGCGTAGTTCAACAAGTTATACGGAAGCAGCAACGAAAGCCTCGCCAGCAACACGATATTGAAACCCTGTCCCTCGATGGCACGATCCAGCGCGGAGAATTTCGGCACCGCCGCGACTTTAGCCTGAACGAGTTCGCGGGCCAGCCCGCGTCCGACCAGGAATGCGGCCATCGCCCCCAGCATCGCGCCAACAAAGACTATGCCGATTCCGAGCCACCAGCCAAAAATGTATCCGGCCGCCACGGTCAGTATCCATGTCGGAGTCATAATGATGCCGGCCACCAGGTATGCTGCGATAAAAACCAGCCACGAAGCGCCCGGATTGTCCCGCGACCAGACGATCGCCGCCCGCGCCCAGTCAACCAGCGGCAACATACTCGCCGCGATCAGGATGGCCAGCAAAAACAGTGCAAATAGTCCGAGCTTTTTCAAGAGGCCTTGTCTCCCGGGTCAAGGTGTCCGTCGCGATCCTGCCGTGCTGACCGGTCATTGCGTAATGCCACAGGCGATCACCTGCTGCTTCATCGTATCAAGTAACGCCATCTCGCACCGGAGAACCCTCAGTGCCTTAGTCGCCCTCCACCTGTTTCGTCATGCGCGGCGTTCCGGTTTCCCCACGGCAAAGAAAAAGCGCAAGAGTCGGCATCGTCTCGTCCGTGTTGCTACTGTATAGTTATCTTGCCTGCCACTACAGGCGCGGTGAAAAACAACTACCAGAGAGCTTGCATGCGGTCGCAAAGCACCCAGGTACTGTTGGTCGACAGCAATGCTGAAGACGAACAACTGATCAGAGAAGAGCTCGCGCTGGTGCGCGGCAGCTTCGACATCACTGTCACCACGACTCTTGAGGCCGCGCTCGAACGGGTCACCGAGGGCGGCATCGATGTCATCGTGCTGGATCTCGTTCTCCCGGACTGCCAGGGAATTACTTCGTTTCTGCGCCTGTATCCGCAAGCCGGCGACATTCCTATCATCGTACTGGTCGGACAGGCCGATGAGGATCTCGGCATTCATTCGATCGAGAAAGGGGCGGTTGACTACCTGATCAAGCAGCAGGTGGTGTGCACGCTGCTCGAGCGCGCGGTGCGCTATGCGACCGACAGGACCCATACACTGAAGGCACTGCAGGCGTCCGAGGCGAAATTTCGCGAACTGTTCGAGAACGTCTCCACCGGCGTCTTTCAGAGCTCGCCTGACGGCCGGATCCTCTCTGCCAACCCGGCGATGGTGCGTCTGCTCGGCTACGAAAGCGAAGAGGATTTGTTCGGGCTCGATATCGCCAGCGACATCTTCATGTACAAGGAAGACCGCGACAATTGGCTGCGCGCGATCGACAAAGAAGGTGAAATCCGTAGCGCCGAGCTGATATTGCGGCGTGCCGACGGGCGCAAGATGGTGGCGATGGAAAACGCTCATGCAGTGCTCGACCAGACCGGCAAGGTGATGTACTACGAGGGCACGATCACCGATATTACCGAAGCATACGAGCTATCCAAACAGCTCTCCTACGAGGCGAGCCACGATGCGCTGACCGGGCTCATAAACCGGCGCGAATTCGAACTGCGGCTGGAACGCCTGTTGGATACCGCCCAATCCGACCGGCTGGAACATGCTGTCTGCTATCTCGATCTTGACCAGTTCAAGGTCATCAATGACAGCTGTGGTCATGTAGCCGGCGATGAGTTACTGCGACAGCTCGGCAACTGCCTGCTGGAAAAAGTCCGCAAGGTTGACACCCTCGCCCGCCTCGGCGGCGACGAGTTCGGTGTATTGTTGCAGCACTGCTCGGTCGAGGACGCCACTGCGGTTGCGCGCGAGTTATTGCGCGCGGTTCAGGACTTCCAGTTCGTCTGGGCCAACAACACGTTCACCGTCGGCGCCAGCATCGGTTTGGTGCCGATCGACAACAACTTTCAACGCATCACCGATGTGCTGGGGGCAGCCGACGCGGCCTGTTATGCGGCCAAGGACCACGGTCGCAACCGGCTTCACATCTACCAGGAAGACGACGAGGAAGTCGCCCGCCGCCATGGTGAGAAGCAGTGGGTCGCCCGGGTTAAGCACGCGCTGACCGAGGACCGGTTCTTCCTCGACGTCCAACCCATTATTGGCGTGGCCCGCTCGGAACGGCCGCAACGTCTCTACGAAATCCTGGTCAGGATGCAGGACGAACAAGGAAATATAGTGCCACCCGGGGCTTTCCTGCCCGCGGTCGAACGCTACAACCTGGCAACTCGTCTCGATCTCTGGGTCATCGGCAAGACCTTGGACTGGATGAGTGCAAATCCCGAGCAGATCGAGGATATCGCGCGATTTTTTATCAATTTGTCGGCCGACACGCTCAGCGAAGTATCCAGCGCCGACGCAATTTGCGAACTATTGATGGCGCACGATCTTCCGGCTCACAAAATTTGTTTCGAGATAACCGAAGCGGCAGCGATCGCGAATCTTTCGCGCTCAAATCAATTGATCAAGACATTGCGCAACCGCGGCTGCAAATTCTCACTGGACGATTTCGGCACCGGGCTTTCCTCGTTCGCCTACCTAAAGGCATTGCCGGTCGACTACCTGAAAATAGACGGCTTGTATGTCCGCGATATCGCCAACGATCCGGTTGATTACGAAGTCGTTAGAGCGATTAACGACGTCGGCCACGTCATGGGCAAGGAAATCATCGCAGAGGCCGTCGAAAGCGACCAGGTGCTGGCGAAGCTCGAGGGCATTGGCGTCGACTATGCCCAGGGTTTTGCACTCGGCCGGCCGCGTACGATAGACGACCTCGCATCTGTGGAATTTCAGATTTTCGAAGGCGGCGCAGCCTGAGTTGCGGTTTTAGCTGCGCTCGAACAGATAGTGGGAGACGATCCACTCCCGTCCGCGGCGATGGCCCCAGACTTCGGCGCAGGACATGAAGAACACGCGCCAGTACACCAGCCATTTGAGGGCATTTTCGCTGCCATAGGTCTGGGCGAAAAGATCGAGAATTTCCTCCCGCCAGACATCCATGTTACTGAGCCAGTCCTCGGCGGTGCGCTGGTAGTGAGTGCCGCCAACATTCCAGTGACCGACGACATGAAGGTCTTTCTGGAAATGCAGCAGTAAATCGTCGCTGGGCATGATGCCGCCGGTGAAAAAATACTTCGCCATCCAGTCATTGTCGTCGCGCACTTCGAACGGGTACGCAAACCGCTTGTGTGCAAAAATGTGCACGAAGAGCTTGCCGTCCGGCGCGAGCCAACCGGCGATATTCTCGAGCAGGCGCTCATAGTTACGCATGTGCTCGAACATTTCGACCGACACGACCCTGTCGAACGCGGCTGCATCCGGCATCCGCAGCTGTGCCACATCGGCGGTAATGACTTGCAGATTATCCAAACCGCGCCTGGCGGCTGTTGCGTCGATATATTCTTTCTGGCTCGCCGAATTCGATACGCTCGTTATTCGCGACTGCGGAAAACGCTGCGCCATCCACAGCGAAAGCGAACCCCATCCGCAACCGAGTTCGAGCACCTGCTGACCGTCGCAAAGTTCGGCGCGTTCGGCGGTCAGTTCGAGCATTGCCTGCTCCGCCTCGGCCAGCGACGTGTCCGGTCGCGGGTAATAACAACACGAGTATTTGAGCTGCGGTCCGAGCACATGGCGATAGAATTCGGCCGGCACCTCGTAATGCTGTTCGTTGGCCGCGTCCTGGCGGATGGCAATCGGGCTGGCACGCAACTGCTCCAGCAAGCGCTGCATCCGTTCACGATGGACCGAGGGATCGTCGGCTTCCTCGCCCGCAAGCCGCGCCCGCAAGAGTCGCCTGATTCCAAACCGTATCAGCCAGTCCGGCAGACGGTCGCGTTCCAGGGCGGTCAAAAATGGCGCGATGGAAATTGCCGGGCCGGCGGTTGCCGAGTCGGCGGTCTGGGTGCTGACACTCATTGCGGATCGGTCCTGTTGTCGTAATGTCGGGGAGTGGTTCGCGCCAGTCGGGCCGTCGGATTCGTCGCGACTCGGGTTGCTCAAACCGGCTCCCACGGCCAGAACAACGGCAACGCGATCATGGTCAGCACGAAAACGATGAAGGTCAGCGGTATGCCGAGGCGCAGGTAATCGTTAAAGCGATAACCGCCCGGCCCCATGACCAGCAGGTTTGCCGGGTGCGAAATCGGGCTGGTAAAGCTCGCGGACGCAGCCATGGCAACCGCCATCATTGCAGTCTGCGGCATCACCCCAAGATCCTGGCAGGTGGAAATAACGACGGGCGCCATCAGCACGACGAGCGCCGCGGTCGGGATAATCATCGTCGCCGCGGCAGTGACCAGGTAAAACCCTACCAGTACCGGCCACGGACCGAAATCGCCCAACAGATCGACGATTCCGGAAGCCATGAGGCTGGCGGCGCCGCTGGTCTCCATGGCAATTCCGAGCGGCAACATCCCCGCGATCAGGAAAATCGCCCGCCACTCAATCGCGCGGTAGGCCTCCTCCATCGTTAGACAGCGGGTCAGCACCATGATCGTCCCGCCGATGACGGCCGCAACCGAAATCGGCAGCCAGCCGAACAGCACCGACAGCACGACCGCGAGCATGATGCTTGCCGCCAGCGGCGCCTTGCGCGTGTCCGGCGCCTGGTCGCCGGCCTGGGTCAACATCAGGAAGTCCTGGTCGTCGCGAAGCAGCGCCAGTCGATCGCGCGGACCCATCAGCAATAATGCGTCGCCCAGCTTCAGTTTCATTGTCGCGAGATCGGAGCGGTAGGCCCGGCCTTCGCGCCACAAAGCGAGTACCTCGAGGCCATATCGCTCGCGAAATTTCAGTTCCTTGAGACGCTTTCCTGCAAGACTGGTACGCGGCGCGAGCATTGCCTCGATCATGCCCATGCGCTGCGACTGCAATACCTGCTGAAACGGGGTCGTCTCTTTTTCCACCATCAGTTCCTGCAGACCCTGCAGCACTTCCACCTGCTCGAACTCGCCCTGGATCAAAAGCCGCTCGCCATCGACCAGCTTTTCCTGCGGATCGGGGAGCAGGTCAAGTTTGCCCTCGCGGATCGTACCCAACAGGCGGAAATCAAACGCGTCGCCAATACGGCTGCCGGCCAGCGTCTCGCCGACCAGCGATGAACCGTGCGGCACGCGAACCACGAAAACCCTGTCCTGAAGCCGGTAGACCTCTTTGAGTTCGGTATCCGACACGCGGTAACAATCGTCGAAGTCGCCGGACTGTTCCATCAGTTCCACCGCATCTCGGCCACCCTGGACCAGAAGATGATCGCCGGCCTGCAGTTGCACCTCGTCAAGATTGAGGCGCCGGATCATCGGATCGCGACGAATCGCAAGCACGTTGCATTTGAAACGTTCGCGGAAGGCCGCATTGTCGAGATGACCGTCCAGCAGGCTCGAACCTTCGGCGACCTCGACCTCGAACAACAGGACTTTGTCCAACATCAGGCTGTCCAGTACCGAGGTTTCGCGTTCGATACTGAGTTCGGCGAACCTCACGAGATCGCGCAAATGGTCGAGCTTGCCCTGCACCAGCAGGCGTTGACCTTCACGCAGCACCGCATCCGGCCCGGGCAAGAGTTTGACATCGCCACCCTGAATCAGCCCGGTGACAATCAGCCCGGTCGAACTGCCGATGCGCGACTCGCCGAGAGTTTTCCCAACCAGCACCGACCGCGGTTTGAGGGCGAGCAAAAATGTCCGCTCTTTCAGGCCATACTGGGCCTCGAGGCTCTCGGCACTGCGTCGGCCAAGCTCACGCCCGGGATCTTTTACCGGCAGCACCTTGCGCCCGACGAACACCACGAAAAGCGTGCCACCGAGCATCACCAGCAGACCGACCGGAGAGAAATCGAACAATGCAAATGGCGCGTAACCCTGCTTGGTCAGGGCCGCGCTTATCAGCAGATTGGGCGGAGTTCCGATCAATGTGGTCAGGCCACCGAGCAACGTGCCGTAGGCAAGCGGCATCAGCAACCGTGACGGCGGGTAGCCCGTGGCCTTGGCCACATCGATCACCACCGGCAGCATCAGCGCCGCCACGCCGATATTGTTCATGAACGCCGACAACACGCCGGCGGTCACCATGATCATCGCTATGAGACGTTTCTCGCCGCCGCCGGCAAATCGGGTTACATATTCGCTGACGATTCCCGCAATTCCGGTCCTGGTCAGACCGTCGCTCAGAATGAACATCGCCCAGACGGTAATGACGGCGGGGTTACTGAACCCGGAAAAGGCCTCGTCGGCCGTGACGAGGCCAGACAGGGCCAGCGCGCCGAGAACCATCAGCGCGACGACGTCCATGCGTACGCGTTCGCTGATAAAAAGAATCAGAGCGACCGCGAGGATAGCGATTACGATGCCAATATCTGTGGTCATTCGCTGCCCATACAGCGCCGCATCCCGCGACGATTCGGGCACTATAGCTGATTTGATTTCGGTTGCTAGATATTGGGCCGACGAATCACACGGGCATCGCGCCGTCCGTTCATGTGTACGTAGACGCTTTCCCCCCCGTTAAATGCAGTCTGATCGCCCTGCACGATAGCCAGCACATTGCCGTTATCGAGGCGCACGACAATCCGTAATCCGTCGGTACCCGTCACCGCTTTCTCGATTGCCTGTCCGGCCACGGCCCCGGCAACGCCACCGATGGCACCGGCAAGACCAGTGTCAGCTATGCCGCTACGCGCTGCCTCGTAGCCGACCACAGCGCCGCCCAGTTCGCCGATCCGGGTTGCCTCGCCTTCGATTTTCACTCGCTCGACAGACAGCACTTCACCGGTGTAGACGCGGTAGGGAGTGCGCGCCGTCGTCCGCGAATACACGTCGGGTTCGACGCTCTGGGTCGCACACCCGTGCAGCAAAATCAACGCCAACCCGGGAACGAAATTAGTACTCCAACGCATCTCCGGCTCCAAACCGCCTAGGCCTACAGGGAGAAACGCGGCAGCTGCGACAACGTTGACAAAACCGTGCTTCGTTATTACTGCGGCGACGCTGGCAAACATGGCAACGTGCGCAAAGTCACCTATGCTGAAAGCTCAGAAACGTGCGGAAGGACAGCCATGAAATTTCTGAGAACCATATTGGTCGGCGCACTGGTCGTTCTCGCGGTGCTTTTCGCCATCGGCCTGACACTACCGGAATCGGCTCACGTGGAGCGCTCTATAACAATAGACGCAAGCCCGGAACAGGTGTTCGCGGTCGTGAACAGTCTGCGCCGGTTCAACGAATGGTCGCCGTGGTTCGATATGGACCCCGATGCAAAATACCGCTACTCGGGACCCGAATCCGGCGTCGGCGCGCGCGCGGAATGGTCCAGCGAAGAACCGGGCGTCGATTCCGGCAGCCAGGAAATCATCGCCAGCGAGCCGCCGCGGCTGGTCCGGACCAGTCTGGATTTCGGCGACCAGGGTTCGGCCACTGCAGAATTGCGCCTGCAGCCCGCGAATGGTTCGACTCGCGTAACCTGGGCATTCGATACGGTGCTGGACGCAAGCCCGGTTGATCGATATTTCGGATTCTTCCTCGACGCGATCCTCGGCCCGACTTATGAGGATGGCCTGACCCGGCTCAAGGCCCTGATCGAGAACGAATCCTAGCCACGCCGCCGGACCATTTCGGCGCGCGCTGCGCGGGCGCGCTTGAGTTCATCGAACTCGCCGCTGGCACGGCGCACCGTATCCCGGCCAATATCGATCGCTTCGCTCGCGCGGTGAAAATCCATCAGCTCGAAATGCCCCAGGTCAGGGGTCAATGCGACCATCGGCGGGTCTCCCACCATGCGGCTGCGAGTAATGCGATCCTGCATGATATTCACTGACGCAGCGATCACGTCGAACAATCCCGGCTCTGGCTTTTTGTCCTGGCTCCGCACCACTGACAATAGCCCGCCGAACAGTTCCGCCCAGCGTTCGGGACTCGTCCAGCCTGCTTCGCTGGAGTCCGGACTCTGGCCGGGCGGCCGTTTCGGCATGGCGACCCGGTCACGCAACGCCGTCATTTTGTTCAGGTGACCGTTCAGGTTGACTCCGATTACGAATTCCGCACCCAGGGCCCGGCATAGGGAAACCGGGACCGGATTCACAACCCCGCCATCGATCAACCAGCGGTGATCGTGCCAAACCGGCGCGAACAGCCCAGGCAGGCCGCTCGACGCGCGCACCGCCTGTAGCAGCGAACCTCTGGTCAGCCAGACCTCCTGGCCGGTGTCCAGATCGGCTGCAACCGCCGCATAGCAGGTTTCCAGGATGTCGATATCGACATCGCCGATCTGATCGCCTATCGCGTCCATCAGCCGATTGCCCTGCATTACCCCGCCACCACTAAAACTGGTGTCCAGCAATTTCAAGACGTCCATGCGGCCCAGACCGCGAGACCATTTCTCCAGCGCGTCGAGTTTTCCTGCCGCGAACGCGGCTGCAACCAGCGAGCCTACTGATGCGCCGACAATGACGTCCGGCCGCAAATCCATTTCCTCGAGCGCACGCAATACGCCGATGTGGGCCCAGCCTCGCGCGGCGCCGCTACCGAGCGCCAGCCCCAGGCGGACGTTTTGATTGGTGTCTTCCAACTCAGTCCCCTTTTGCCGCTGTTACGGTTTTGTAACATCACGGCATTACATTTTATTTTTCTAGCCCGGCGTTAGACGACTATGAGCATACCCCGGTACAACGTCCTTTTCCTCTGCACGGGAAACTCGGCCCGGAGCATCATGGCCGAAGCCCTGATCGAGTTCTGGGGGCGCGGACGGTTCGCCGGATTCAGCGCCGGCAGCCAGCCCCGCGGCGAGGTCAATCCGCTCGCGCTGGAGACTCTCAGCGCGCTGCGAGTGCCAATTGCGGATGCTCGCAGCAAGGACTGGAGCGAGTTCGCGGCTGCCGATGCTCCAGAAATGAATTTCGTGTTCACGGTTTGCGACGATGCCGCTGGCGAGCAATGCCCGGTGTGGCCGGGTCAGCCAATCACCGCACACTGGGGGATCGCCGATCCGGCGTCCGTGGAAGGTACGGAAGTCGAGAAAACACTGGCTTTCCGCCGTGCATTTGCCGAGCTCGAGCGGCGCATCAAGATCTTCGTGAGCCTGCCGATTGCAGCAATGGACCGGCTCCAGCTGCAGACTCGTCTCGACGCGATCGCGACCGGCGCGGACGACGCCGTGAACGAATCGGCCTGAAGCACCCGCGCTCGGCGCTGCCGGATACCCCCGGTCGTTCTGCCCGCTCTCGCTGTTCACAGCCGCATCCTGGCTGACCGGATTCAGTCCGGAGGCGCGACGCAACCCTCCGTCGAAATGGCTCGGGCGGTGCGGACCGGCGCCGCCCGGCATTGCAGCAGCGGCGCTCGGGGAGCTGTGATATCGTTATCTGCCGATCTGATTAAACCAATTAAAAACAGCAGATAAATGGCCAAATACTCAACGGAAAACATTCGCAATATCGCCCTTGTCGGTCACTCCGGAGCCGGCAAGACCAGTCTCGCAGAGGCCCTGCTCCATGCTGCCGGCACCACCTCGTCAAAGGGGAGCGTCGATCGCGGCACGACCGTGTGCGATTTCGACCCGCAGGAGAAGGCGCTAAAACACACGATCAGCCCGAGCATTTGCCATTTCGAGCATCGCGGCAGGCAGATCAATGTCATCGACACACCCGGGTACATCGACCTGCTCGGGCGCACCGCCAGCGTGCTGCCCGCGGTCGAGACTGTCGCTGTCGTCGTCGACGGCCAGGCAGGCATCGAACTCGGTACGCGGCGGATCATGGAGACCGCGGCCAAACGAAACCTGTGCCGGATGATCGTTATCAACAAAATCGATCTCGGCGACAAGCATATGGGCCGCCTGCTGAACGACATCCAGGAAATTTTCGGCAAGGAATGTCTGCCGCTCAATCTGCCGGCCAACGGAGGCGCGGCCGTGCGGGATGCGTATTTCCATGACGCCGGGGACGAAACCGACCTGCTCTCGGTCGAGGCCGCCCACCAGGAGATGATCGACCAGGTCGTCGAGGTCGACGAGGCGCTGATGGAGAAATATCTGGAGGAAGGTGAGGAGCCAAAGGCCGCGGAACTCCACGATGCCTTCGAAAAGGCCCTGCGCGAAGGGCATCTCATCCCGCTGCTATTCACGTCTGCGGAAACCGGGGTGGGGGTGAACAAACTGCTTCAGGTCCTGGCGGAGCTGGCACCGAATCCGCTGGAAGGCAACCCTCCTCCCTACGTGAAGGGAGAAGGCGATGATGCGGAGCCTGCCGATGTGACGCCGGATCCGGACGCCCACGTGGTTGCCCATGTTTTCAAGATAACTGTCGACCCCTACATGGGTCGTGTCGGCGCCTTCCGCATCCACCAGGGCACGATTCGCACCGGCAACCAGCTTTTCGTTGGTGACCACCGTAAACCGTTCAAGGTTGCGCACTTATACAAGGTGCAGGGCAAGGAACTTCAGGAGATCCCGGCCGCGGCGCCCGGCGATATTTGTGCCGTCAGTAAAGTAGATGACGTGTTTTTCGATGCCGTGCTGCACGACTCGCACGACGAGGACCATTACCACATGAGTTCGCTCGACCTTGGCCACCCGATGCTCGGGTTGGCGATGCAGCCGACTCGCCGCGGCGACGAGCAAAAGCTGTCGGATGCACTGCACAAAATAATGGCCGAGGATCCGTCGATCCGGATCGAACACGATGCGATTGCCAACGAGACCGTGCTCTACGGCAACGGTGACCTGCACCTGCGCGTGGTCCTCGAGAAAATGAAGGACACCTACAACGTCGAGGTCTCGACTCGCCCCCCCTCGGTACCGTATCGCGAGACCATTACCGTGGCGGCGGAGGGGCATCATCGTCATAAGAAACAGACCGGCGGTGCGGGCCAGTTCGGTGAAGTTTTCCTGCGGGTCGAACCGGCCGCGCGCGGCGAGGGTTTCGAGTTCGTCAACAAAGTCGTCGGCGGCGCGATACCGTCACAATTCATCCCGGCGGTTGAAAAAGGTGTGCGCCAGGTACTCGATAACGGCGCAATCGCCGGTTATCCGCTGCAGGATGTCCGGGTAACCGTCTATGACGGCAAACACCACTCGGTCGACTCCAAGGAGGTTGCGTTTGTCGCTGCCGGCAAGAAAGCATTTGTCGACGCGATTCAGAAAGCGCGCCCGATCATCCTAGAACCGATCGTAAACATGCATATTTCCGCGCCGACTGACAGTATCGGAACGGTAACCGGTGATATTTCCGGAATGCGCGGCCGTATTCTCGATCAGCGAATGTTGCCGGGCAACCAGGCCATGGTCGATGGCCAGGCGCCGCTGGCAGAGACGATCAGCTACTACTCGACCCTGAAAGCACATACGGCGGGCGAAGGCGTCTACACGCTGGAATTCAGTCACTATGAGGCAGTACCTCCGAACATCCAGCAGGAGCTCGTATCGAGGTACAAGGGAGATGACGAAGATTAAGGCGGCTCGGCTGCCACATTGAGGGTGGCGCACCTGTTCGATGTGCGAGGGCTGATTGCCGCTGCGGTGGCGGCCTTGTCCATGTTGATCCCGCTCCGGGTCGCGCTCGCCGCGCCTTGTTCCGAGGACTGGATCTGCATCGACGCCGCGGACGCCAACGGCGGCATCACGCTGACCGCGCGTAATCTCAGGTCATTCCCGGTAACGTTCACGCTCGACACGCGTACCACCAATCTGCAACCCGACAAGACGCTGCCACTGACGATCACGCTTGGCGCGGATGAACGCCGCCAGGTCTTGCGATTGAGCAAAATTGACGGGCAGGAGTCCTATCGTTTCCGGTACTGGTACGACTGGACGATTGGCGAAACCGATGCCGCCTCCGATCCGGACTATATCTACGCCCTGCCCTATGCCACGGGTGAGTCCTATCGGGTCCTGCAGGGCTTTGGCGCGGAATTCAGCCATACCGGTCTCGAGTATTTCGCGGTCGACTTCGACATGACCGAAGGCACCCCGGTGCATGCGGCCCGTGGCGGTCGGGTGGCCCGGGTTGTCGAGCACAATGACCGCGGCTGCTGGGAAGACGGCTGCGGCAAGTTCGCCAACTATATCGTTGTCCTGCACGACGACGGGACCACCGGCGAGTACTACCATCTGCGCCGCGACGGCGCCCTCGTGGAGCCCGGCGAGCGCATCGAACGCGGCCAGAAGATCGGCCTGTCCGGCAATACCGGGCATACGACCATGCCGCACCTGCATTTCGCCGTTTACCGGGCCACCGAATGGGGCCGTACGCAATCGCTGGCAATCCGTTTCGAGACCTCCGAAGGCGTCGTTGACCGGATTCGCTCCGGCCGCCGCTACCGCGCTCGCTGACAGGTCCGGGCAACCGCTCGGGCGGCGGCGATAAAAGCGCGGTAGACTTGCCGGTCCGAAGGGAAACTACCGCTATGACCCGAACCAGCACGTTCGTGCCGTCCGGCGTTATCAGCCTGACGACAGATTTTGGCCACAAGGGCCCTTTCATTGGCACGATGAAGGGGCAGATTCTGTCGCGTTTTCATGACGCAAAAATCGTTGATCTCACTCACGAGTGCTCGGTGCACTGGCCGGACGAGGCGGGTTTCTGGATTAGCCGGGCCTATCAGTACTTCCCTGCTGGCTCGGTGCATCTGGCAGTCGTCGATCCCGGGGTCGGCACCGGGCGCGACATCATCGCGCTGGTACATGACGGGCACGTATTTCTGGCCCCGGACAACGGACTGCTGGCGCCTCTGGCGGCAACCGA
>Ga0316201_10001791_pt1 | contig 14852 bp, 13 predicted proteins | sample CS6wburrow_MG_FD_204516 | JGI IMG/M metagenome (GOLD analysis project Ga0316201, IMG submission 204516) | Coastal sediment microbial communities from Delaware Bay, Delaware, United States - CS-6 worm burrow | ecosystem: Environmental > Aquatic > Marine > Coastal > Sediment | place: USA... | reverse complement strand
ATTTTTTCGGACCGATAACCCAAAACAAGGTTGATCCCTATAGCTCCATGAAAACCGGGCCTTTACCGGTGCAGGCCCATTTATATGATGATGTTACAACCTACAAATATCATATACAATATAGCATGTTGGCCTTGTTTTGGGTGATCGGTCCTAAAGTTAATGACATTGACTGGAAACACTAAAAGACAAGGTGCCGATCGCACTCCTCGATGAGGCGAATCATCTGATTCGCCTGGGCTATCCATTGCGGGCACTCTAAACCCTGACATCCCGTCGGCAGGTAAGTGTCGGCGCTTTGCCCGCAGATCGTGATGGAGGCCAATTCGGCCAATTGCCCGGTCCCCAGAATTTCCACCAGTCGAACACCAGGCCCGGTGAGGTGAAGCCTGACATCGAGCTTTTTACCGCTGGCGGTTCGCACCATGGAGAGTACCTGGTCGGGATAGCGATCCGATGTAATGATCATGCCTAACGTTTTCATATCGTTATATCCTGGTATGCGATGATGCTCGGTGTATCGGCCCGCCGGAATTACCACCAGCAGATAATTGTGTCGTAGGCCATGACGTCGTCCACGACGCGGGGCCAGTCTACTGGGATTTGGGCGACATCGTCCGGGTAGAGGCTGACCACCGTGGCACCATGAGGGTCACTGATGGCGGCAATCAAGTCGATGACGATGTCATCCGGTTCGCTGTGCAAAAGATGCAGTATTTTCAAGACAACCTTTCTTTATCCGTGTTCTATTTCAAGACACGCCCATACCCTTGGGGCCGGAAACGGTTTGGTGAGGGCGGTACTTGCATAAAACGGGTACACTAGTGGCTGAGCAATGGTTGTGCCATTCCATAAAAAGTTTTAAATTGTTGAAATTAAATGATAAATATAATTTATTAGATACACTTGTCAGCCACAATTCGCGTTGTTATGTTAACGACTGTTAACTTTTGGGGTTAACAGTCAAAAACAGGAGCGTGCATGGATCTTTCTAAATATTGGAAAACCATTGTGGACACCCTTCAGGACGGTCTGATTGTCGTTGATCCAAGGGGAAGAATTTTGGCGCTGAACCCCGCCGCTGAGAACCTGACCGGGTATGCTGCCCAGGAACTGGTGGGGCAGTCCTGCAGGATTCTGGACTGCACCGGATGCCAAATCATTGGCAAAGGCGAGGGGGAACGATGGTGCGGCCTTTACAAGCACGGCGGGGTACGTGCGAAAAAATGCACGATCACCAGCAAAGAGCACCGGACGATCACAATCGTAAAAAATGCCACCATCCTTCGCAACCCGCAGGGCGATATCATCGGTGCTGTGGAGACGCTCAAGGATATGTCCGAGGTGGTGCGCCAGCAGCAGGAGATTCTATCGCTGCGCAGAACATTTCACCTCGACGACGGTTATCATGGCATCATGGGGCAGGCCCCTGCAATGCAGGCCCTTTTCGAGATGGTTGAAAACGTCGCCATGGCCGAAGCGCCGGTATTCATCAATGGCGAAAGCGGCACCGGAAAAGAGTTGGTGGCCCAAGCTATCCACAAGGTGAGCCCCCGCAGGGACGGGCCCTTCATCAAGGTCAATTGTGCCTCCCTGAACGAAAACCTTTTGGAGAGTGAATTGTTCGGCCACGCCAAGGGCGCCTATACCGGTGCCGATCGGGCCCGGGTGGGGCGCTTTGAAGCAGCCCACCGGGGCACTATCTTCCTGGATGAGATCGGGGATATCCCCCTGGCGACCCAAGTCAAACTCCTGCGTGTCCTGGAAGAAAAGGAGATCGAACGGGTGGGTGAACAGACACCCGTCAAGGTGGATGTCCGAATCATCTCAGCCTCCCACCGCAACTTAGAGCAGTTGATCGATGCCGGGGAATTTAGGGAAGATTTGTATTTCCGCGTCAATGTTTTTCCGTTGACATGTCCCGCCCTGCGGGAGCGGCCCGAAGATATCCCTATCATCGTGCAGCATTTCATCAAGAACAATGTTGCCAAGTCGGGTAAAAAAATCGTGGGGCTGACCCCCGAGGCGATGGATTTGCTGTCACGGTACCACTGGCCCGGCAATGTACGGGAACTGCGCAACGCCATGGAATACGCATTCGTACTGTGCCACAGCGGGGGGATCGGCAAGCAGCATCTGCCGCCCAAGGTGATTGGGCATGCCCGTGAGTGCCCATCGCCTGGTCGTGACGGCCAACCTCAAGATCAGGAAAAAGAAACCTTGATCCGCGTGCTGCGGCAAGTCGATGGAAATCAATCCGAGGCCGGCAGAATCCTGGGCGTCAGCCGGGTGACCATCTGGAAGCGCATCAAAAAATTCGGAATTGATGTGAAACGTGAGATAAGGGGGTAACGCCCATGAAGAAGACTTTCGTCGAGTTCCTGCTTGTCCTTTTGGCGACTGTTTCTCTTATAGCCTGCGCTAAGCCGCCGACCGCCGGTGTCGTGGCGCTCTCCGCCCGACAGGCGGAGACGCTGCTCGCGCGAAACAGCGACAATCCGGAATTCGTCGTTCTGGATATTCGGACGCCCAAGGAGTATGCCCAGGGCCACATTCCGCGGGCCGTTCTGCTGGACTACTATGATCCATCGTTCAAAGCGGGCCTTCAACGCCTGGACCGGGATAAGATCTACTTTATCTATTGCCGTTCCGGGAACCGCAGCGGCCGCACTCTCAAACTGATTGAATCATTAGGGTTCAAGAAGATCTATCATCTGGATAACGGCATCATTGACTGGCTCCGTCAAAAACTTCCGGTGGTCACATCATAGCAGCGGGAAACAGGGCCTGTCAGTTCGCGTTTTTCGCATACTTGACCGCACTTAATCCGGCAACACACCCTTCGCCCACCGCCTTGGCCATCTGCCAGGGAGGGCCGCACACATCCCCGGCGGCGAAAATTCCGGGGACGCTGGTGGCCTGCTGTTTATCGGCGGCGATATACTTCATCTCGTCATCCAATTGGATTCCCAGGCGGGTGGCCAGCTCCAGTATCCCCTTGGCCCCCTGTTCGATGAAAACGCCGGATACCTTCAGGTTCTGCCCGTCCGTCAACACCAGGGAGACGACCTCTTGCTCGCCTTCGATGGAGACCACCCCGGTGCCCAGGTGGACCTGGATGGCACTGTCGCTCAATTTTGCCTTCAGGTCGTCCGCCACCTCCAGTTGATCGCACACCAGATGCACGCTCCTGGCGATGTCGGCGAGGGTCAGGGCGCCATCCACAGCCGCACTTTCGCCGCCGATAACGGCCACGTCCTGGTTGCGGTAAAAATTGCCGTCACAATCGACGCAATAAGATACCCCCCTGCCCAGCAGTTCTTTTTCTCCTTTCACTCCCAGGCGATGCCGCTTGGTTCCAGTGGCAAGGACCAGTGCGCCGGCTTCGATCACGCTGCCGTTTTCCACCTGGATGTGAAACCGGTTGTCCACCGCTTCGATCTGCAGCACATCCTGGTCCATGAAGTGGGCTCCGAAATTGGCGGCCTGCTGTCGTCCCACCGTGATCATCTCCTCCCCGGAAAGCTTGAAAATACAGCAGAAATTTTCGATGTGGGCGCTGAACAAGCTGCTTTTGGTCTCTTTGCCCAGCACCAGGACCGATACCTTTCTGCGGGCGGCATGAATGGCGGCCTGCAGGCCGGCAGGACCGGTGCCCAGAATGACAACGTCGAACGGTTGGGATGAGGCCATAATATGCATCCTTTCAAGTTACCGGGAGCAACGGTTGCTGTTGTGGGTGTCCATCCGGTGTATAGTCTTGTCATCCATTGGATAAAATCAAGAAAAAACCCCCTCCGCTGAAAGCGAAGGGGGTTCGGTCTGCTATGGTCGGCTTATTTGGTCCCGAATATGGCCGCCGGCTTTGTGGTGTCGCCGGTTGCATTGGGGAAATCTTTGGCAATGTAGGCCTTTTCTCCTGTCTCGATCAGGTGGTTGGCCTCTTCCATATAGTTGGCAAACCGCAGTTTGCACTCGTAGAAACCGTGCCACCAGGCGTAGTCCGGGGCCATCATCATCACACCCATGCGGGCCCGGCGGCCCTCGTGATGCCATAATTCATAGTATTCAACTTCAAGGCGTTCGTCGAAGAACTTGGTCTTGTCCAGCAGGCCTTTGTCATACAGCTCGTCCAGCTTGGCTTTAGCCGGTTTGAAGTAGACCTCGTTATACTCTTCGACGGCCTTGTCAAAACCATCGTAGAAATCATTGATCCAGGCGTTACCATGGCAGGAGCTGCAGATATTTTTCATTTTCTGGCGCTCGACTTTCCAATCAGTTCCGGATGGCCACGGCTTGAAGTCCTGGGGGCGAATGGTCAGGGGCGCCTGGGTCTCCCATGACAACCGTGAGGTGACGTCATGGCTGGTGGGCTCCTTTCCGGACCCGGACATGTGACAGGCCGCGCAGGTGGGGGCGCGATAATCCACCCCGGCGGTCCAGGTGCCGCCGGCCGCATTGAAGTTATACTCATCCTTATAGGCATGGTAGATGGTGCCGTGTTTGGACTCTTCAAAGATCTCGATCTGGGGATGGTCAGGCCCTAAATGACACTGGTCGCAGGCTTCCGGCATGCGGGCCTCGGCCACCGAAAAACGATGGCGGGTGTGACACGACGTACAGGCTCCCTTGCTGCCGTCCAGATTGAGCCGTCCGACGCCGGCATTGGGCCAGGTGCCCGGGTCGATCGTGCCGTTTTCGTCAATCTTGATCACAGTGCCGTGGCAGTTTAAGCAGCCGGTCTTGCGCTCGTTGTCTGAGTTCATGCCCTTGTTCAACCATGGATCGAGCTTCCAGATAATCTCGATTGTGTTGGCATGCTTGCTTTTACTATACTGGGTAGCCTCATCCGGGTGGCAACGGGAGCAGTCTTTGGGGGTCACGATGGAGGCGATGGGCATCTTGTACTTGGCCTCTCCCCAGGGCATGTCGGACCGGCTGTAATACTTTTCATGGTCCTGGGCGATATCCTGGTCACCTGGCTGCACCAAATGGCAGTCCATGCAGGTGATATTGGCATTGGCGTGGCGGCTTTTGGCCCAGTCGCCAAAAACACCGGGTGTCGTCACCTTGTGACACTCGATGCACGCCTGGGCCTCAGGCGGGACGCTGCGCTCGATCCGATACTCCTTGACCTTGGCGTAGTTGGGTTGCTGGGCCAGCGTGGCGGATGCAGACAGGCCGACAGCCAGCAAACCGATGGTTAGAAACAGTATTGTTCGCCTCATGGGTCCTGCTCCTTTCAATACTTGAAATATAACGACGGTTAAAACCCAATCATCACTTAGGGAACTACAGTTGTTTGAGTCCCTTTGCCTGGTAGGGGGTATTGCGCGTCTGACGGAACATGACCAGGCCCCGCTCCGAGTGGACCAGGTCATAATGACAGTCGACGCATTTTTTTTCATATCCTGCTCTGGCATACACCACTGAGCGGTGGGCCAGCATGGCGCCCCGCTTGTAGGGCATGTTTAGTAAATTACGGTGGCATTTCTGACATTGTTCGTTGTTGAAGGCCGCATAGGCCGCTTCACGCGATTTGTCTCGATCGTATCTACCGACGAAGAAATGCACGGCCACGTCTTTGAGGCCGTGGTAGCTTTTGGAAAAGAAGAATTCGAAGGTATTCTGGGGCGCCGGCAGGTGGCAGTCCATGCAGTCCACCACGACGCCCGAGGCATTGTTCGTGTGGGTCGAGGAGCGCCATGCCACCACGGCCGGCTTGATTTCGTGGCAAGAAGCGCAGAACTCGGGGGTGGAGGTGCGCACCATGGTGTAATAGGACATGCTGAACAAGGGGAAAGCGATGACGATGCCCAGCGCGACCAGTGCTGAAGCCAGGATCCATTTTTTATGCATTGTTGCCCGCCGGTGATGGTGGTGTGAAGAAGCTTTTAATGATTGTAACAGTCGAGAAAGTATTACCTCTAATAAAACATCAGTATGAATGAATATCAATCCTTTTTTTCAGTAGGACCTACTATTAAACTTCGAACACCGGTCGCAAATTGTTTCCTGGAATTGGGGCATCCGGGGATGCTCGCCATGGGCGTCCATCGAAATGGCCACGTCTTTTAATGCAAAGCAGATTTCGTTTCTCCGGCACACCGCAGATCACCTCCTCGGAAAAGATGACCCGTGGGATCGCATTGTTGCCGCCAATCAGCCAACCGCCTGCGATGGCTTGATTAATAGGCAAGGTGCGTTATGTTAATCCCATTCAGACGCAATCATCCCTACCCCAAGGAGCACCCCGATGGCCATCTGCGACAAGGAACTCGATGCCTGTAAAATTGACGCTGCTGCCTGTCAGCGCATGAAAGCCCGCGTGCCGGAGATTGCAGAGCTGATCATCGAGCACTGCCACGACGGCCAGTGCTATACCCATATTGAATATGAACCGATACCGGCCGAAGGTTTCGTGGTGGATTTGATCGACAAATTTCGCCAGTTGCTCTTTCCGGGTTATTTCAGCAAGGAGCCACTGGACCCGGCCAACATGAAGTACAATTTAGGGCAGACGGTTTCGGTGCTCTATGACCAGTTGTCCGAGCAGATCATTCACCATATCCGTCACGACTGCCTGCGTTACGATCAGTCGTGCAGCCACTGCGAAGAGAGCGGCCAGTCAAAGGCCTTGGCCATTCTGGAGTCCATCCCGGCCATTCGCAGCATCTTGGCCACCGATGTACAAGCCACCTTTGAGGGAGACCCCGCCGCAAAAAGCCACGACGAGATTATTTTCAGCTATCCGGGGATTTTCGCCATCATGGTACACCGGGTGGCCCACCGTCTGTTTGAACTGGGGATTCCGCTGCTGCCGCGCATCATGAGTGAGCATGCCCACAGCCTCACCGGTATCGATATTCATCCCGGCGCCACCATCGACGAGCGGTTTGTCATCGATCACGGCACTGGTGTGGTCATTGGCGAGACGACCCGGATCGGGAAAAACGTTCGGATCTACCAAGGCGTCACCTTGGGCGCGCTGAGCCTGCCCAAGAATGCCGGCACCCGATACAGGGGGAAAAAGCGCCATCCCACCATCGAGGACGATGCGATTATTTATTCGGGCGCTACCATTTTGGGTGGTGATACGGTGATCGGCGCCCGATCTGTCATCGGCGGCAATGTCTGGATCACCGAATCTGTTCCGCCGGATACCACCGTTTTTATGGAACAGCCGCGGCTCATTTACAAATCCGCCGCTGCGGTTGCCAAAGGAGAATAGCATGCGCATTTTTCAATCCGCCCAAGGGACCATGGGCCGCACCCCGCTGGTACGGCTGAATCGCATGGTTGACGATGCTTCGGCCGAAATCGTGGCCAAATTAGAATTTTTCAATCCTCTCGGGAGTGTCAAAGACCGTATTGCCGCCTATATGATCAATGAGGCCGAGCGTCTGAAGTTGATCGGCCCGGAAACACTCATCGTTGAACCCACCAGCGGCAATACCGGCACCGGGTTAGCCTTTGTTTGCGCGGCCAAAGGATACCGTCTGTGTTTGACGATGCCGGATACCATGTCCGTCGAGCGCCAGAAACTCATTCGGCATCTAGGCGCCGAAATGGTGCTGACCCCCGGCGCCGAGGGAATGAAAGGGGCCATTGCCAAAGCGGAAGAGATCTTGTCCGGCACCGACAATGGGTACATGCCCAACCAGTTCGAGAACCCTGCCAACCCCATGGCCCATCGCGAAACCACCGCCAGGGAAATCTGGGATGATACCGAAGGCGATGTCGATATTTTGGTCTCCGGTGTGGGAACCGGCGGGACGATTACCGGCATTGGCCAGGCCCTCAAGGCCAAGAAGCCCGGGTTCAAGGCGATTGCCGTGGAACCGGCCGACTCTCCGGTCTTGTCCGGCGGGGAGAAAGGGCCCCACAAGATTCAAGGCATTGGTGCCGGTTTCGTACCTGCCGTCCTCGACCGCTCCATCATCGACGAGGTGGTTACCGTGACGAACGATGCCGCCTTCGAAACGGCACGGGAGTTGGCCGCCTCGGAGGGGATCCTTTGCGGTATCTCCTCAGGGGCAGCCGTGTGGGCTGCCTTGCAAGTTGCCGGGCGCAAAGAAAACCGGGGCAAGCGTATCGTCGTTGTGTTGCCCAGCACCGGAGAACGGTATATCAGCACCCCGCTTTTTCGATAGGCTGCCATGAAGACCGGATTAATCGATGCATCTTCGGCCATCTTGTTGTACAAAGCCAACCTGTTCACCGCTGTCTCCGCGGCATACCGCCTCAAGGTGGCGCCTGCCGTACTCAAGGAAATCACAGTGGTGAAGCGGAAGGGGGCCTCCTTTTTTCGCAGGGCTTTCGACACCGGTAGCCTATTTCCGGCTGAGCCGGGTCCGGAACCGGACGCATCCAATTTACCTGCTCTCGGTGAGGGTGAACGTGAAACCCTGATGGCCTTCAGGAATGACCAGGGGGATTTCGTGATCATCGATGATGGCAGAGGGGCGGCGGCATGCCGTACCGATGCCATCCCCTATATCAATGCGCTGCTCTGCCCAAAGCTGCTGCACTGGGCTGGCGCCCTTGACCGGGGTGCCTGCGATGCGGCTTTCAATACAATTTTGGCTGTGGGCCGGTACTCGAAGCAGGTGGTTGATTATGTCGAAACCTGCACCCCGGACATGCTGTCCGGTTTCGCCCCGTTTGACCTACAGCACGAAATGACAAGATGCCACCTGCCGAATTTAGAAGCATTCATTAAATAATTGACATTTCGATTCATTGGGATAAAGTAGGCTGCATCTTTTTCACCGGATGGCATCTATCCAACTAACTGTCCGTTATTGAAATGTTTATCGAATGGGGCCGCTTGGCTGGAGCTGACGATCAGCGAAGATGGGGCCCTCTATAGGAATTGGAGAATGATCGGTATATGGGTATTCAGGAGCGTAAAGAGAGAGAAAAAGAGCGTCGGCGGCAGCAGATCATCGTAGCGGCCAAGCGGGTATTTTCAAATAATGGCTTCAACAAGGCAACCATGGAGGATATCGCCAAAGAGGCGGAGCTCAGTCCCGGCACTCTCTACCTCTACTTTAAAAACAAAGAGGAGCTTTACGCCTCATTATCGCTGCGAATTTTACAGTACCTGCACATCCGGGTTTCCCATGTGAACAAGGAACCGGGCCTCGATCCAGTTATGAAGCTCGATGCGCTGATGGAAGCCATGTATGACGTCTATGACTTTGATCCTCTGATTATCATCAATATGTTCCATCTGCAGTCCAGTGAAACGCTGAAAAATCTATCCGACGAGCTTCTAGAGGAAATCAAGGACCTTTCCCGAAAATCAATCGGTGCAATTGCAACGATCTTTGAAGAGGGAATTCAATCCGGGAATTTCACCGACCGACATCCCAATGCCCTGGCCGATATTTTCTGGGCTCTTTTTTCCGGTGTGGTGCTCTGGGAGGCCAGTAAAAAAATTGTGGACGCCAAGAAGGATTACCTCAAAGAGACCTTGAAGACAGCTTTTGACGTTTTCCGCTGCGGCATCCTGAAATGATCCATATTGCGTTTCGGGCTGCCAGTTTGCAGGTATCGGCGTTGGCTTAGAACACTGCCATGACCGTTGAACGAGACCACACTAAAAAACCCTGTCGCTGAGGCGACAGGGTTTTCATTTTAAATGATGCTCCGATTCACGTTAGGAGCCGTGCTACTCTTTGGGGTGACATGCATTGCAGCTGGTGGGACCGGATGCAGGCAACTCCTCTCCCAGCGCGGCTTTGGAAGCTTCCAGCAGCTTGTTCTGCTGTTTGATCTCCTTGTGGCAGCCGATGCACATGTCATGATAGGCCTTTTTGAAGTAGCGGATTTGTACGTCAGGGTCTTTGACTGGTTTGCCGTCTTCTGTTTTAGGTGCAGTTTCAAGGTCGTGGCATCCTGAGGTGGTGCAGCCGACAATGGGGGCTTGCCCGCCCCATTTGTGGTGGCAGGTCTGGCAGTTATAGCTGAAATGGACACCGTGTGGAAAAACGACTTCTGAACGCTTGCCCTCTCCGCCCAAGGGTTCAAGGGTGATTTCCCCCAAGGGTACGACCATCTCGTCGTCCGCGATTAAAAGTGAGCCCCAAACCAGACTTACCAAAGCAATGGTCACGAATAAAACAGACTTACGCATGCTTACCCCCTGTAGCGATAATCGAATCGATAGCTCTTCCTGTTCGTCTTCCAACCACGAAGGGAAAACCTATAGTATGTTCCGCTTAAAAATTCAATCAGAATTTCAACCGGACACCCACTGAACGGCAGAGCCAAGGTCAAGGCCTTGAATTTCGAACGACGCGAACGCTTCCGCATTCACTCTGCAACCGATTCTCGCTCTGGTAGATGGTTTCTTGCTTGGGCGTCACGATGTTGGCTACCGAGTGAAATCCTTTGGCGTAAGCCTCTGAACTCCAGTACCAGGGTGCGCCGCTGGAGGGGAAAAATGGGCTTTGTTTGTGAATGGCGGCCAGTTCACTGGCCGAAGGCATTCGCCAATCCGTATAGCCGCCGGTACGAATTCTCCGGACATAGGCCCGGGCATCTGCGTAGGTAATGCAGCCACCCAGCTCCTGCCAGCTGTCCAGAAGGGTCCACGTGAGCCCGGTGGTGCGGTCGGTGAAGGTCCCGTCGCCTTTGACAGCATAACGGGATGAAGAGCGCAGTTGCTTTTCGAGGGCTGTTTTCAACGCTAGAATGCGACGGTTGCGCTCATCCCGTTCTTTCCGTTCGCGTTCGATGCGGGCCTGCTCTGCCCGTCTTTGGGCCAGAAGCTGGTTTTGGCGTAGCGAATCCTGACGTTCTCTTTCGAGTCGGTCCATTAGATCCCTGGCATCACTGGCATACGCGCTGGAGAGATTCTTTCGGAGGTATTGGTCCAGTTTCTGGATGCGCTCAAAAACGCCATTGTTGGTGTTGGTCGCAAAAGCCTTGACCCCAAGCCATGTCTGCTGGGCCTTCAGCTGCTGACCCAAGGCGGCGATCTCTTTTTCAATGACCTCTTTCTGGGTGCTTTGGGGATGATTCCTGAGATAATCGCGATACAGCCGATACGCTTTCTGGTAGTCGGTTCCGGCATTATTGGCATCACTGCGCAGCTGCAGATAGTCGCGTTTATCCATGAGTTGGGCCTTCAACGCGATGGCCTTCTGTGAAAGTTCAAGCCCTTGGTAGGCGGATATAAATTTTTCGCTATGCTCGATGCAGGGTTCCCAGCGTCGTCGCTCTTCGCAGGTTTTGGCCTCTTCCTGGAGATACGCCAGATACTTCTCCCCCATTTCATTGATTAGGATGTCGACATCCCGTCGGTAGCTGCCGTCGGGAAATTGATTGAGATACTGTTTGTACACTTCCAGCCGCTTGGTAAAATCGAGCCGGGCGGCCCGCACGAGTTCCTCGTAGTAATACTGGTCCAGCAGGTTCTTGATTTCGGAGATGGAATCGTTGATGGCCTCGGTGTGACGGCTGTTGGGATAGTTGCCCAGAAATTCGGTGAACAATGCTATGGCTTTGGATTCATAATGCTCGTCCACCGGCAGTGCGCTGACTTTCAACGTCGTTTGATCGAAGTCGCGATCTTCGATTTTCTGCTTGATGTCGGCGATGTGCAGCATGATGAGTTTGGCGTGCACCGTGCCCGGGTTGGATTCCAGGTAGGATTGGTATAGCTTCAGCTTCTGCTCGAATTGTTCTGATTTCTCGACACCGACCAATAGCTCCTGGAAACCGTCTGACATCCGTCGGTTGTCCAGGTAATGGAACGTCGCCACCACGATGAGGGCAATGACGGCAAATACCCCTATGCCGATCGCCGTCAGGTTCAGGAGGGGTAGGCGGTTTTTGCGAATGCGCGGTTCCGGTGCCCGCTCGAGTTGAACCAACCGCTTGCCCGGTTTTCCGCGCTTCTTTTTCTTGGCTTTGGGTTGAGGGCGGCCTTTGGGCAACGACGGCGGTGTCTCCTGGAGCGCATTTGCCTCGTCCTTCATCTTCAGGCTTTCCATGAGGACGTGCATCAGCGGCTGCTTGATTTCGTTGGTTTTCACGGTGCTGAACGGTTCAATATCGATGGACACATCGTCCCAGCTGATGATGCGGTACGCTGCGGCGGTTCCGATCAGGGCATCGAATTCAGCCGCGATCAGTTCGCCATCGGACAAGTGCAGAGCGCCGATGCGGTGACGGGAGGTCACCCGCAGGGTGAAGGTTGATTTTTCCATCTCTGCCATTTGCAGGAAGGAGGGCAGGCTGATCCCGTGGATTTGTCCGCCGATATTGGCGTCCATCTGCTCGAAGACGCTGCGTGAGATTGACTGATGAACGAGGTTTTCCAGTTGCTGGTAGTCCTCGTCCGTCATCCAGTCCGAGCAGTATCCCAGGTGGATCTCGATTTTCGATTTGTTGCGGCGCCATGGCCATAGGGCACCGTAAAAACTGCCGGTTCTGAGGTTGACCAGAAAAAGGGCCTGGTCTTTCTGGATGCCGCCAAGGTATTTGACCACCGAACTTTTACGCAGCTTGCGGGGCAGTGATTTGCCGCTTGGCTTGACAGCCTGGCCGAAAAAGTTGGAGAGCAGTTTTTCCAGCGAGGCCATGTCCCGGCCAATGGCGGTTGTCTGAAACAGGCTCCGGGATTCCTCATAGAAGCGGCTGCTGGTTTCCGGCAGGGCATCGATCTGGCGCGCTAGATCAATGAAACCATTGAGGATCGGCAGGTTTGCGGTCAAGTCTGAAATTTCGTCGCTGTCGCTGGTCAAGGTGTCAGCTACAAGCTGTTCTTCCATCCTCAATGCTCCTTGGGTATATGCTCAGACCAGAATTAACCTGCTGAATGCTATTGTTTTTTGACCCGTTTAATATAGATAAAAATCGATATCATGTCAAAGCATAGATCAAACCTTGCCGCCGGTGCAGGGTTTTCCGGAGGCCAACGGTTACGCCATTGATCGCCGGCCTGCAGGCCTGCAAAACGCCGATTCTGCGTTGTTCCGGTCGGCAGACCAGGTAGAGGTGTTGATGCTTCAAATTGGGGGACGATTGAAAAAGAGGGTGTCAGGGGGTCAACACTGTGATGAATAAAAGGGCGCCCAGGGCACTGATGGAATGAAACAGCATCGACGGAAACAGGCTGTGGGATCGCTCGCGGACCATGCCAAGGGCAATGCTGAAAAGGACCGCAGCCGCCAGCGTTCTTGCCAAAAGCCACGATGCCCCGTCCAGTTGATGGGCCGAGGTACCGAATGTCATCAGTACCATGAACCCGGTATACAAAATAGTGCTGCCCAAATTCGGCCAGGAGAGGAACCAGTGGGTATCACTGCGTTGTATGCGGGCATTCTGGGTCAACAGTCCATGGGACAGGCTTCTGAACAGTATTTCCGACACCAGGGGCATGCCAATCCCACAGAGCAGCACTGCGTGGTGCCACGGGGCCGTTTTCAGCAGACTGGATGGCGCCCACACACCGCCGGCGCCGCCGGCAACAATGGCGACCGGTAAAATGAACCACCATTTGCGCCCCAATGGCACGATCCAGCCATACTGCCATGATTTGCAGTAAGCAATAAAGACCAGGGCCGTCGAGGTCAATATCAGCAGCGTGGCGATAAAACCCATCTGCGGGTAGACCAGCAGGGGGCTGAGGTCCCGCATACCCGACCATTTGACCGGGTTCCAGTAAAGACCGATGGTGTGGGCGATCAGAACGATAAAGCTGACCAGCGCCGCGGTGACGGCAAATCGGTAAACCTGCTGGCCTGTACTCAGACGTTTGGCGGCGTCCCTGCAGGACTGGACCATCTCAATCGGCCTCAGCAGGGTTCCGCTCTCCCGCGGCGACCCACCGATATCATCTGCACCGCCCCACTTGTTGGTTTGGGTGCGGCATTTGACCGCAGGGTCGAGGAAATTGAGCCGGTCGTAAATGTCATCCAGCTGGATGGGTAAAAAGGAGTCCATTCTCCGGACGGTGTAGGTGCTCTCTCCCTTCTTCAGAAATACCACCCCGAGCCGATTTCCATACAACTTGTTGAGGTGAGGTTCGATTTCATAGATCCCCATATCGGCTTCCACTACGGCGGCGATACGCTTTTCGGACATGTCGATTCGAGCCAGTTCTTCAATATCTTGATAATCCTCAAAATCACTGGGTTTGTAAAAGATCTGATCGATTTTATGCAGGATGGCGGCGGTATGCGCCAAGTAATCCGCTTCCGCCCAGCGGCCGTCTTTTTTTAGGACGATTTCCTCGCTGCGCAGATGATCGATCACCCGCTGGATTTTGCGGGCCAACTCCGGCGACAGTGCACTGAGTTCTTTTAATTCGAGCCCCAGGGCATCCACCACTCCCTCGTAGCGGACCAGGGCGAAGAGCAGTCTCCGCTGGGTTGGCTCCTGGCGGTCAATACGGGAGTGGTTGAGAATGATCCAAATGGCCAGAATGGTATCCAGGTCGGGCTCGTTGGCAAAAATATTCCACTCCCGGCCTTTAAGGTCCAGCCCCTTCATATACATGACCAGCGCCTGCTCGCAGGTCGCCAGCGTGAAGGCCCGCACACAGCCTTCATGGTGGTCCAGGTTGTATACCTGGCGTTCGTGGTCCATGAACGGGGCGCTTTGGGCGACGCCATCTAAAAATATGGTGCCCGGTGGTGATTTGCGGGCCATGGAGCCGGTAACCGAGAGGCCGGCCTCGATGTGGACATTCAGGCTGGGGGCTTCCTGGCAGATGAGGACACGGTCATTGTCGCTTTTTTTGATAATGTAGCGTTCGGGTAAATTACTGGGATTTTTTAAGTTGGTCCGGATCGGGGTCACCCGTGGCCGGGAATCTGCCGATATCCGATCAGTGG
>Ga0316201_10001790_pt1 | contig 14854 bp, 10 predicted proteins | sample CS6wburrow_MG_FD_204516 | JGI IMG/M metagenome (GOLD analysis project Ga0316201, IMG submission 204516) | Coastal sediment microbial communities from Delaware Bay, Delaware, United States - CS-6 worm burrow | ecosystem: Environmental > Aquatic > Marine > Coastal > Sediment | place: USA... | reverse complement strand
TGCTGTACTTCCGCACCGAGCTGCGCAAAATGCTGGTCGACTGGATTGCCTCGCTGGGTGGCAGGCATAGTGCAGATTCGAAACTGGCGTGGGCGGTGCTGGTCGGCACCATCCCGGTCGGGCTCGCAGGACTGTTGTTTAATGACTTAATCAGTACCAGCCTGCGCAGCCCTGGAGTGATTGAGATAGTCATTGCGATCACCACTATTGTGTTCGGCCTGCTGCTCTGGTTTGCCGATGTCCGCGGTGCGCGTGCACGCGACGAATACAGCCTGTCGTGGAAAGATGTGCTGGTCATCGGCGTGGCGCAGGCGATAGCATTAATTCCCGGGACATCGCGTTCAGGTATTACCATCACGGCAGCGTTGTTGCTCGGTTTGAATCGGCAGGCGGCGGCGAGGTTTTCCTTCCTGCTATCGATTCCGGTAATTGTGCTGGCGGGTGGATTCAAAACACTGGAGTATCTCGAAGTTGCCAGCATCACCGATATCAATGACATTCTACTCGGTGCACTTATCTCGGCACTGAGCGCATATCTATGTATACACTATTTCCTCAAGCTGCTCGAGCGCATTGGAATGCTGCCGTTTGTTGCCTACCGGCTGGTGCTCGGTGTTGTATTGCTAGCGTTGTTTATCTGATATGGAAAAAATAAATCCGGAATTAAAACTCCGCGGCTTCTGGCTGATGACGGGCTATGCACTGGTTGGACTGGTGGTATACCTGTCGATGACCAGTTCACCGGTAAAACTCAACTTTGGATTTATGTACCAGGACAAGGTGTTTCACGCACTGGCATATTTCGCCCTGATGTTCTGGTTTGCGCAGATATATCATGAAAAAATTCAGCGTAGAATGCTTGTGCTAATATTTTTACTGCAGGGACTGTTGATGGAATATCTTCAGAGCATGGATTCTGCGCGTACCGCAGAGCTCGCCGATATGCTGGCAAATACGGCCGGTGTGATACTCGCATTTGTTTTAACCCGGCGAACGCTGGGCCGGATACTGATAAACATCGAATCAGTTTTTTTCCGCCAGGACCATTAGCTCAATGGTCCTGCCGTTACTGGCGCTTATTGCTGCTGGTGGATCACTCCTGCTGAATCACAGCTTCCAGTTTCTCAGTATTGCATAAATACAGGTTGTCCCGGGTCTTGCTCAGGATATCCTTGCGTTTGAATTCCGCAATTGTTCTGCTGATGGTTTCAGCAGCAATGCCCGTCATCGCCGCCATGTCTTCACGACTCATTAACAGGAACGCACCTGTATCATCAGAAAAATGTTTTTCCATCACCAGGATTAGCTGGGCTGCACGCTGTTTTGCAGAGCCGGTGCCCAGTGCAACAATCCATTCATCAGCAAGATCCAGCTGCGTCTGTAACTGCTCTCTTACGTGCTTGCACAAAACGGGGAACTGGGTTTCGAGCAGCTTGACAGTGGCTACCGGAAGTTTACACAGGTCAACCTGGTTTACTGCTATAGCCGTATGATGATAGCCATTCGCGCCATCGAGTAATTCCAGGCCGATGGCAGCACCCGGGCCGAGCAGGCGCACGATACGCTGCGAGCCATCCTCCAGAACATGAACCAGTTTGACCATGCCGCGCCTGATCGAGTAGATGTGCTGTTTTTGTGTTGCTGCGCTGTAGAGTGTCGCGCCGGGTGGATACAGGAAATGATCCACGGGCTGCAGCAGACTGTCGAATGCTGATTCAGGTAATTCGGAAAAAAGCATCAGGTGACGCACATGGCATTTGCCGCAGCGCTCGCGTCCGACCCATGTTGCATCTGTACAAAAAGCCGAACTGGATGATCTGGTCATGATGCAGTGTAACTGATATTCGATTGTGGTGCTGCTCTCATGACTCAGGTCAGGTTGTTGATACCTGTATGGCCTAAAATGACCATAGTAGGTGTTATTTAATTCTGCGCGTTGTGTGTTGCTTGAATATAGTTGTTGTGCGTCCTGCACATTGTCCGTTTTAACCCAGCGAAATATTATCGAATTATTTACGCAGCATCAATACCTGTGCGTTGTTGATATGCATCATGTTCTGTTCTTAATTGTTATAAAAATGAGAATTATCAGGGTTTCCCGGAGTACGTTAATTTTAAAATAGGCGTACCGTAAAATTCATCATAGTAGTGGGAGTATTGAGATGAAATTCAGGAAACAAAAACTGGCGGTCATATTGTCAGCAGGTGTGTTAGCAACAACAGCGACTGCATCACAGATATGGCTTGACCGGACCGTAAGTCTATCTGCAGAAACTGGCGCACCCGCGGCCGAGAATGCAGCAAACAAGGGCAAGATTTTGCGTCTGACTGATGGCACCCTGGTGGCTGTGTATGCGGATGCCGTGGATTCAAATTTCAAGACCTGGGACTATGCAGGCAATGTATATTCAGCACGCGATGTATTTGTGACCTGGTCAAAGGATGATGGTGAAACCTGGACCGCGCCATTAAATGTGTCCAATACTGCATCACAGACAGACCCCGGTGCTTTTTACGACCCCGATGGTAATGGTGCCGACGGATCTGGCGGTCTGGATCCGATGAATTTCTACGGCGACTCGGACAAGCCGAATGTATTTGCGCCGGGTAATGGCAATAACATCATGGTCACCTGGCCCGATAAATATTGCCCGTCGGGGGTGCAGGGTGTGGTTGAATACACCGCGCCTTACCTGAGCCTTGATCCGGGCGTGATCCAGGTACCTTACAGCTGCATATATGCAGTGCGCATGGTGAATGCCGCCGACACGGTCAACCTGGTTGCAACAGACCGGTTGACTGATGCTTCACGCGATGCAAAAGGCGATGTCCCGCGTGGTGGCGGTGGCGGTAACGCCATCGTCTGGCAGGAAGACCCGGAAGGTTTACAACCGGGTGATGCCGAAGGCCCCGGCGACGGTGGCAGCGGTGCCAAGAGCAGTAACGGCACCGACGTCTGGTACAGCTGGATACCCAATGGCAGCTTTGCGACCGCTTCCTGGAGTACACCGGTTGCGGTAACAGATAATGCGCCGTCAAACCCCGGTGCTTCGCGGCCGAATCTTTTCCTGGGCAAGAATCCCGATTCCCCCGGAAAAGCCTGGGCGATCCTCGCCTATGAAGAACGTAAAGGCCTCGATGCCATCGCCGGCAAGTACGTGATCTACCATATGTTCGCCTACGATAACCCGAATGCGGGGCCTGTACCTGCGGGTGCTGGCGCCATCATCAGTGATCCACTCGAGAATGGCCGCCGTGTACGCTTTGTCGCCAAGGGAAGTGCAGGTCCGCAGGACGGTACTCGCATAATTATGCTGTGGAAGCAGGGTGTTGAAGACCAGGGTGGTCCATCAGACATCATGGCGCGCATAGGTTATGTGCCCGCGGACTGGGATCCGACCGTGACTGCAGGCTTTAACACCGGTGCCGGCTGGCGACCGCAGGATCTGTTGCCAGCCGTGGTTGGCAGTGGTGACCCGGTCACTGCGCTCGGCAATGCTGCGCCGCTGAACCTGAGTTCAGCCAGCCTGGATGACAGGAGTACTGATAATCCGATCGATGATGCGCGCGCACACCGCGCCATAGTGGTCGGTGACTTCATTGCCGTGGGGTATACCTATACACCCGATCAGGCCATCGCCCGCTTTACTACTGAAGAAAATTATGACTTCTATGTAAGGCGTTCGAAAGACGGTGGCAAGACCTGGGACGAAGCCCGCAACCTTTCTAACCTGCCCAAGGACCTCAATGTGAAGGAACCGCGCCTGGTCGGTACACCGGGTTCGGTAAGCAGCACCTGCCCGACGGGTGATCCGCAGGCGGCAGATACCACCAATAAGCACGACTGCCAGCGCAAAGAACTTTTCTATGTAGCCTGGGGTACCGAGCTGAACCAGCGTGAATCAATTTCCACGGGTTCAAAAGACCTTGATCTCTATATCTCGCGTTCGCTTGATTACGGTGCAACGTATGAACCGACTGTAGTGGTCGCGCTGGGTGGTGTTAACCTGGATGGCGATGATAACGATGACACCAGCAACGGTGAGTCACAGATTCGCATGACCCCGGACGGCTGGTATTCCTATACCAGCTGGATGCAAACCACGGATGAAGGCAAGGAATTCGATTTCGTTGCCGGCGCCTGGGTAGATACCGGTAGCGGTGGTTTCTGCTCTTACAATCCCAAAGGCAGGTTTGATCCTGTGCTGCCGGCATTAGTGCTGATCGCAGCGGGTTATATCGGCTGGAGAAGAAAGCGTCTGCGTCGGATGTAATTGCAACTGGTCGCGGGGCAGGATACCTGCCCCGCGAAAATAGAAGAAATTTTGTTGAACACGATTTAATAAGGAGTATATGAAATGAGTACCACGACACGAATTACAGGCAAGTTATTTGCGATGACTGCACTGACGTTGGCTGTGAACGGCTCGCTCTATGCTGATGTAGAGCCGGTATTGACACTGGGTGAAACCATTGACGTCACTGGCAATACGGATGCAGCGCCGACTACATGTGATACGTCAGGTTCGCCAGTACTTTGCGACAACTTGCGCTCTGCCGTTGCGTATGCAAATGGCAATGGCAATGGTGCGACGAATTATGACGTTATCAATCTGCCCTCCGGTGTGCACACCCTGACAGTATCGGGTGCGCCCGATGCATCAGCCGCCAGCGGTGACCTCGATATTAACGAGGCGGTCAATATTATCGGCGCCGGTGTTGCAGCCACCGAGATAAATGGTGGCGGTGCTGGTGGTATGAAAGAGCGCATTTTTTCGATCAACGGCGTAGCTGTCGAAATCTCTGAGCTGACCATGACCGACGGCTATGCCGAGCATGAACTCGGTGGTGCCATTTTTAATGATGAAAAAGGCAACCTGACCCTGACTAACTGTGCCATCACCAATAGCACGGCGACCTGGGATGGTGGTGAACTTACGAAGGAAACGCAGGGCAGTGGTGGTGGTATCTACAGCAAGGATGTCATGACTATCGATAACTGCGTATTCCGCGGCAACCAGGCATATAACATTATCGGTGAAGAAAAAGTGGGTAATGGTGGTGCGATCAATGCCAGTCAGTACACGGTGATCAACAACAGTACTATTGGTAGCGATGTTGCAATTGATGCTGATAGTAACAAGGCCATCAATGGTGGCGGCCTGTTCATGACCGGTGGTAATCCGCTGGAAATCACCAATTCTACCTTCAGTTATAACGATGCCATCAGCGGTGGTGGTATCAACAACGTTTCGCCGTCTGCGCCGACTACGATTACCAATAGTACGATCTCCGGTAATCATGTGACCGATAGCGGTGCGGGTGTAGAAACCAACGCGATCATGACACTGACCAATGTCACCATAGCCAACAACTTCAAGGATTCGAACAACAAGGGTGCCGGCTTCAATACCGGTCCCGGCAAGCAGGTGACATTCAGAAACGTGTTGCTGGATAACAATATGCACGATGCGACCTCGGGTTTTGTCGAGTCGTCCAACTGCGGTATCAAGAGCCCCGGCGTATTCAATATGAATTCGCAGGGCGGCAACGTCTCCAGCGATGCAACCTGTGAACTGGACCTGGCGAAAGGTGATCAGGAAGACGCGACCATCAATCTTGTCGCACTGGCTGACAACAACACAGGTGGTCTGCCTGGTACGACCTTGACGCATGCGCTTGTGCTCGGCAGTGCCGCAGTTGATATGGGTGTGAATGTCGGTTGTCCGAACAATGACCAGCGCGGCAGCATTCGTCCTTTCGATGCCAGCCTGCTGTTCACTGCTGTGTGTGACTCGGGTGCATTCGAGCTCTATATTGAACGCGCCGACCTGCATATCGAAAACATGACCGCACCTTCTAAAGTTGTGCAGGGCGATAATGTCACCATCGATATCGTGGTGGATAACGGTGATCCAGTAAACAACGCGGGATTAGCACAGCTGACGACAACGTTGCCTGCGCAGCTGACATACGTTAGTGCGACTCCATCTGTAGGGACTTGTGGTGAAGCCGGTGGCGTAGTTACCTGCGACCTGGGTGACATCACTCCTGCCGCTGAAGCCAGTGTCAGCATTGTAGCCACTGCAAGCACCATCAAGAGCGGTGTGATCGTAGGGACTTCAGTATCGTCAACCACGCTGGATCCAAACACCTCTAACAACAGTGCGAGTGTGACTATCGACATTGTCGAAGTCACCGACCTGTCATTGACCGCAGCTTCGGCTTCACCTGCAAGCCTGGTAGTGGGTGGTACATCGACGGTTTCAGTCACCGTGCTTAACCGTGGCCCGAATGCTGCCACCGGTGTCGAACTGAGCGGTGCGATACCTGCGCTGGTGAGCTTTGTACAGGGTGTTGGCTGTTCCGAAGCAGCGGGTGTTGTGACCTGTCTTGTAGGAGACCTCGCGAATGGTGCTTCAGCTAATGTTGTCTTCGATGTTAAAGGCGAAGCAGCAGGCACAGCGTCAGTAACCGCAACGGTTGATGCTGACCAGGTGGACAGTGATCCGTCTGATAACAGCGGCACCGTTAACATTGGTATCAATGTTGAAAGCGGTGACGGTGGTGGCTTCTGCGCCTACAACCCCAATGGCAAATTCGATCCGCTGCTGCCTGCATTACTGGCAGCTGCCATGGGTCTGCTGGGTTTCAGAAGACGCGCAGGTGCAAACAAGCGCTAAGCTCGCTTAGCGTACAGGGATGATGCCTCACAGGATGTGCCCCTCATGTAGAGGGGCACATCCAGCCGAGGGAGAAGGGATGCCGATACATAATTTAATCCTGGTTTTCCTGCCCGTCGGGCCAGGTAAAACCTGTTAAGGAGAATGAAATGCAACACAAGGTAAGTAAGCTGTTCAATACTTCATTGTTGGCATTGAGCGTTACTGTAGCGATGACAAACTCTGTCAGTGCAGCGCAAATTCCTGTTGATACGTTTGCAGATGAAATCAATACCAATGGCGCGTGTTCGCTACGTGAAGCCATTATCAATGCAAATAATAACAACACCAGCGGATCAACCGACTGTGTGTCCGGTGCTGCAGGGGTCGATGAAATCGTTTTGCCTGCCGGTACCTATACACTTTCAATAGCCGGTCGTAGTGAAGATGCTGCGGCCACCGGTGACCTTGATATTACCGATGTAGATACTACCGGTAACAGCCTGCTAATCACGGGTGAGGTTGACCTTAATGGCGCACCTGCGAGCATTATCGATGCGGGCGATATTGACCGGGTATTTGATATCTTCAGTCCAGCCAATAAAGCCAACCTTGACCAGGGCGCTAACTTTGACGGTGTCGCAGTTACACTGCAAAACCTGAAACTGATCAACGGCCATGCCGAAGAAACGGTTGTTGCTGTTGTTAGCCAGGCGAATGGTGGTGCGGTATTCAGCTGGCGCTTCAATGACCTGACGATTGACAACTGTGTGTTTGATAACAACCAGGCAGTCTGGGATGGCAAATATGGCGTCATCGATCCAAATATGATTCCAGATGATGGTGACGAAATAGAAGAGCGTACCCTGTCAGGCCACGGCGGTGCAGTCTACAGTCGCGGTGGACTGACTATCACCGACAGTGTGTTCAGCAATAATATCGCTTACACCACGAATGATGAAAACATGGATGGCGTCATCGAAGGTGAAAATGAAAAAAGCGGTAATGGCGGTGGTGTGTTTACCGCCTTCCCCAGCATTATTAGTAATAGTACCTTCAGTAATAACACCGCGAGTAATGGCGGTGGTATAAATACAACCGGCGGTGATCCGGCAATCATTCCCTTCGATACAGCAATAACTGCGAGCACATTTACCGGCAACTGGGCGGTGATGGGCGGTGGTGTGAATAATGTATCACCACAGGTCACGCTGGACATAACCAACTCAACGTTTTCTGCCAACTCAAGTACTGATATGGGTGGTGGTATTAACAGTGATGCTGCAGTTAACCTGGTGCATGTAACCGTGGTTGACAACCGGGTGCTTAATTCAGACCAGAAGGGCGCGGGCATCAATTACTTTGGGCCTGCCGGACAGTTCTTCCTGTCAAATACCCTGCTGGCAAATAACAAGGGTAAAAGTCTTGTGCTGAACTGTGGTTGTACAGGCGGGACCATACTGGCCTGTTCTACGCTGCAGGTGACATCGAACGGTGGAAACATCTCCAGTGATTTTAACTGCGGCCTGGATTCGGCAAATGGTGACCTGCAGGGGCCCAATCCCAGGATATTGCCGCTGGCTGATAATGGCGGGCCGACCATGACGCACGCCCTCGACTATGACAGCCTGGCGATTGATGCGGGTAAGGACACGGGTTGCGTAACTGCAACTCCGGCGGTGCTGGAAGATCAACGCGGTATCACACGTCCCCAGGACGGTGATGCTGATGGTACAGCGGCATGTGATATCGGCGCCTATGAACGCCAGGTCGCAAACACCGATCTCGTGCTCAACGGGCTTGTGCTCAGCGCAAGCTCCATGACAGTGGGTGAGGAGATAACCCTTACCGTGTCTGCCGGAAATACTGGCCCGGACACAGCGACATCCGCACGTGTAGATGTTGCCTTGCCAGCTCAGCTGTTATTTGTTTCGGGTGCTGTCAGCGGCGGCGCAAACTGCACGACCAGCGCTAACGAAGTGAGTTGTGCACTCGGTGATATGGCTGCATCTGCATCGTCGAATATCAGCGTTATCGCTACAGCGGTTGATGATGGCACGGTAAGCATTAGCGCAAACATCAGCGCACTCGAGGTTGATAGTGTCGATACCACCAACAACAGCGCACAGGCAGCGCTCACCATCAATCCGAAACCGGTAATCACAAGCTCGGATAATAGTGGCGGTTTCTGCGCTTATCACCCGAACGGAAAACTAGATCTCGTGTTACCGGCATTACTGTTTGTAGCGCTGGGTGCCCTGGGCTGGCGCCGTAAAGTTTCATAGGCTAAAGAGCGCTTACTACTGGCTGTTACTTGCTACATAATGCCTCTCATGTTCTGCAGAGGTGTTATGTAGCATGATCAAGCATCATCAAACAACTGCGCTGGCCGATGTTCTGCAGGAAGTCGGCCTGTCGCCTTGTGCGAAGTTCTACCGCGATCCGCACTTCCTTGTGGCAGTATTCGCTGCCGTCCCTGTGCTCTGGTTAATCCATGGCTGGGCGCCTGTTTTTACATCACGGCATGATTTCCACTGGGGCGTTCTGCTATCAATAATACTCTGGCAGCCATTTGTTGAAGAGCTGCTGTTTCGGGGTGTGATCCAGGGGCAGTTTTCAAAAACGCTGTGGGCGCGCCAGGCATTATTCAAAATAACCACTGCTAACCTGGTGACCTCGCTATTGTTTGTCGGCATGCACATGCTGAATAACCTGCCGACCTGGTCGCTGATGATTATCTTGCCGTCGCTGGTATTTGGCTATTTCCGCGACAGGTATAACAGTGTGTACCCGTCGATGGTGTTGCATGGCTGTTACAACGCCATGGTCATTGCCGGGTTGTGGCTGAGTGGTATGCTGGTGATTCAGCCCATGGCGTCGTGATGGGCGCGCCATGCCGTTGTCACTCGGCACTGGTTGATTCTCAGTGTTCAATCGTCGGGATTTTGTGCGTATTTTCCAGAGCTGCTTGATTATGCTCAATGAATCAGCTGTCTATATGTTATAGCGTCAATAGATGAGCAGATTATTCAGGCGACAGTTGGTAATCGCGTCGGCACGTGATGCGGTCAGGCGGCTTATCACAAAGCCAGCAAAGGTAAATGATTCTCACCACCGAATGGCCTGGTTGGCGGCCTGCGTTTTTGCACTGAACCTGGCCGGTTGCAGTAGCTCGGATGATGCCGTGGTTCAGCCTCCCCCGGTGATCCCACCAGTAACACCTTCAGCTGTCGAAATTGGTATCTATGACTCGACCGTGGTCGAAGGCGCGGACGATCTCGAATTTGTCATCAGCCTGGCGAAGCCTGCCAGTGATACTGTGATGCTGGATTATGCGACAAGTAACACTACAGCGATCGCGGGTTCGGATTATTCAGCGACCAGTGGTAGCCTGCAATTTGCGCCGGGCGAGGTGCGCAAGTTTGTTGTTGTTCCGGTGATCACGAATAGCGCAGCACAAACCGCATCCAGCAAGTCGATGCAGCTGGTGCTGAGTAATCCGCAAAATGCCGAACTGGCAAAATCTACAGCGACAGGTGTGATCGTAGACCGTGATGCCATCGCGGCAGACACTGCCTATGATCCGGGCTGGTTGCCGCTGCCGCTGGGTGCATTCACCAATGCAGCAAGCTGCAGCGCTGGTTGCCACGAATCGCAGGATCCCGTTATGTTTTTCAATGGTGAAGACATCAGCCCCAATACCCAGTGGCGACACAGCGTGATGGCCAATGCATTCATTGACCCGTACTGGCAGGCGGCGGTTGAAGATGAAGTGCTGAGCTTTCCACAAAACGCGGGTTTTATCGAAGACACCTGCACCAAATGTCATGCGCCGATGGGGCGCACACATGCCTATCATACCGGGACGGGTCTTGATGCCGATAACTTTTACCGGTTTGATACCGCCAACGCTCAAAATCATGCACGTGAAGGCGTGAGTTGTACGGTTTGTCACCAGATAGATATTGGTAATCTTGGCACTGCGGCATCATTTTCTGGAGGATTTGTAATACCTGATTCATCAAGTCCAGATTACAAAAAAGTGTATGGGCAATATGAAAACCCGCCAGGAAGTAACATGTTTACGCTGACAGGGCACACGCCAGTGTGGGGTGAATATGTCGCAGAATCTGAACTCTGTGCAAGCTGCCATACCTTGTACACACCGTCACTCGATCCTGATACCGGCATACCGACTGGAACAAGTTTTCTTGAGCAGGGTCCGTATTTTGAATGGCTAAACAGTGAATACGCGACAGGCGAAGCGCAGGCAGCGCAATGTCAGGACTGTCATATGCCTGAACCTATTGCAGGCTATTTAACAAAGATTAGTCTTCCACCACCAAATAACCTGTCTGATCGGACGCCGTATGGCCAGCATATCCTGGTAGGCGGAAATACGCACCTGCTGGAAATACTACGTGACTACAGTACCGAACTGGGAATTGCCGCATCAACGACGACCGCAGGCTTTGACGCACAGATAACGCGGACGCGGGATCTGCTGGGCAGTGTGGCTACACTTGCAATCAGCTCACCGGTTGTAGCAACAAACACGCTCAGCTTCGATATAGACATTACTAACCATGCGGGTCACAAAATGCCGACGTCGTATCCGAGTCGGCGCATGTGGCTGCATGTGCTGGTCAGAAATGGCGCGGGTGATATTATTTTCGAATCGGGCAAGCCGGATGCCCGGGGCTATATTTCAACCGATGCAGCACGTCTGAAAGCGGACTGTATGTCGGCGCACAAGCTGGATGGTTTTGATTCCAGCTTATGTTATGAGCCACATAGAGATGTTATTAATGATGCTTCGCAGGTGGCGATATATGAAACAGTATTAGTCGACGTCCATGGTGACATTACCCACACCTTGCTACAGGCTAGCAGTTACCTCAAAGATAACCGCATTCCACCTGGTGGCTTCACTAACAGCACTGCTGCAAGCATTGAAATACAGACGATTCCCGCTGGCGTGACTGGTGATAATGATTTCAACTGCATAAGTATTGCCGAGGGTTGTGGGGCCGACACTGTGCATTACCAGGTCAATATCGCAGGGCAGACCGGGGCGTATTCTGTGGAAGCCAGGCTGTTATACCAGGCAACCCAGCCGGGTTTTGTCGACGGTATGCACAATGATGGCGACAGCATTAACCGCTTCAAGCTTATGTACGACGCAGTGCCACCAAGCGTGGAAGTGCTGGCAACGGTTATCAAGTAATAAAATACATAAAAAATATCCACAGATGAACACGGATGAACGCGGATTTAGTGTTAGTGCGCCTGCGGCGCACTAACTAAACAAATTTTTTATCTGTGTTCATCTGTGTTCATCTGTGGATAATTAATTTTTTTCAACTGCGGAAACCAGCTGGACACGTTCTTCACGGATTTTGTTTGCGAGTTTTGCATGTTCATATCCCAGCGCGCGCAGCGCGGCAACATCGACTTTCAGGCTGGCCTGGAAGGTGCGTCTTAAATAATCGCCCTGTTTGAACTCGCGGGTTTCATAGCCCGGGCGACCGCGCGCGTCGGCTTCTGCTGCCAGCAAAAATTTTTCAAAACGTTCAGGCCGGCGGTAAGCGTCGAGCTCTTCCAGTGTTTTCACCACGGTGGCGGGTTTTAGTTCGAGTGCGCGGTGATAGTGCAAATGATAACGCGCAACACGTTCGGCAAGGTCGCGGTAATTATTGGGTATGCGCATGCGCTGGCACATTTCGAGTACGAGTTTCGCGCCGCGTGCTTCGTGTGCGATATGTTTCGGCCACTCGGCTTCAGGCGTGGTGCCCTTGCCAAGATCGTGTACCAGTGCGGCAAAGCGCACCTCGGTGTCAGCACTGAGTTTGCAGGCCTGTTCCAGCACCATCAGGGTGTGGATGCCAGTATCGATTTCGGGATGATGCTCAGGCGGTTGCGGCACGCCCCACAGGCGATCCAGCTCAGGCATGATTTTTTCCAGCGCACCGCAGTCGCGCAATACCTCGATAAACTTGCCGGGGTTTTTCTCGGCCAGCGCCTTGAGCATCTCCTGCCAGACACGCTCGGGCACCAGTGCGTCGACTTCGCCGGCGCTGACCATGGCGCGCATCAGTTGCAGGGTTTCATCGGCGACGCTGAAACCGAGGTGCGCATAGCGTGCGGCAAAGCGTGCAACGCGCAGGATGCGCACCGGGTCTTCGGCAAATGCCGGTGAAACGTGGCGCAGCAGCCGTGCTTCGATATCGTTTACACCGCCGAAAGGATCGACCAGCGCGCCATGGTCATCTTTGGCGATGGCATTGATCGTCAGGTCGCGGCGCAGCAGGTCATCTTCCAGTGTCACGTCGGGCGCGGCGTGCACAGCAAAACCTTTATACCCGGGTGCGGTTTTACGCTCGGTGCGTGCGAGTGCGTATTCTTCCTTGCTCTGCGGGTGCAGGAACACCGGGAAATCCTTGCCGACCTGCACGAAACCCTGCGCGAGCATGTCTTCGATGCTGGCGCCAACCACCACCCAGTCTTTTTCGTGGAAAGGATAGCCCAGCAGTTCATCACGCACTGCGCCACCGACAAGATATGTTTTCATGCCTGCATGTTGCCACATATGCGCTGATGTTTTGTAGCCGTGTGCGCAATTGAATTGTAGAAACCGATATAATGCCGCGAAACTTTTCAGCAGGAATATGACTATGCAAATACCCTGGTATATCGCCGCGCTGGGCGCCGCCCTGTCATGGGGGGTGCACTACCCGCTGGTGGGCTTTGCCCTGCAGCGTATTTCTTTAGTCGGGGTGCTGATACTGACGGTGATACCCATCCTGATGCTGATACCGTTTTTCGCCGGGCAGCTAAATACCGATGTGCAGACCATGCGTGGCCTGCCGCTGGCCGAGCAGGGGATGATTGCCGCGATCGGTCTCACCAGCCTGGCGGGTGCGGGCTTCGTGTTCCTGGCGATCGGCAGCAAGAACGCCACCCTGGCCAGCCTGATCGAAATTTCCTACCCGGTGTTTGTCGCGCTGTTTTCCTACCTGATGTTCAAACACGTGCATCTGAACGCGAGCGCGGCGCTGGGCGGGTTACTGGTGATGGTGGGTACCGGACTTATTATTTTAAATAATAAATAAAATTCTGACGCACATCACAATTTGAGTTTGCGCCCTGCTGTAGATCCACGGAGGTTAAATTGTTAACCAGTTTCCAATTCAATAGAGGGAATCTAAATGAATACAAAGCGACTTTTACTATGCGCGCTGCTCTATTTTGCCTCCGCAGCTACTCAGGCGGCGACTACTTTCTATGCTGATAACACAAGCTTTAACCTTACACTGGCTGGTGTTGCTACGGCGCTCCAGGATTTTGAGAGCTTTGCATACATGGCCCCGCTAGGTCGGCGTAAACGGGCCTGATTGTTTTTCACTCTGAAAAAAAGCCACCGCGAGGTGGCTTTTTTTGGCTTTCGCGAAAGCAGGCCTGTTTTGTGTTAACAGGCCTCGGCGTAATTATTTATTCAGTATTCGTTGAGCTGTTTTTCTTGCCTGTTATTCAAACAAATATAGGTGGATGGCGGCATCATACCGCAAGGCGTGATAATGATCGCTGGTGCTGGCTTAACCATTGTCAGCAAACAGTAAAGCTGAAGGCGACTGATCGATGTGGCTGAATCAGCAGGTTCATGGCAATAAATACGTTTTGATAAGGAGGGCTGAGAATGCTGGATTTTGTTGAAATCCCTGATGTGTGAGCTATAGACAGGCAATTGATTATACATAAGTTCATGTGTTGCAGGGAGTATGCCTTGATGTTACGCCGAATAATTACAGTCCTATTGATCGCCTGTTGTCTGCAGTCCTGCAGGGATGACAGCGCATTCTACGTTTTGCCCGATAGCGGTTCGACTGGTGGTGCGACCGGGGGCACAGAGCCGACGACTGATTTCAGCAACATTGCATTGAAAACGCATGTTCCAAAAGAAATTTCTGACGGTGCAGGTGGAACATTAACCGTTGTCTTTCGCGGATATGATATGGGTAATTCTGATGCCTCGATAGTGTATGAATTGTCTGCATCTGACTCTACTTATCATTTATACAGACCTGATGCTGCCGGTCCAGTAGAACTGGATTCAGGCACAGACCTGTACTCAATAACGGTCGCCGGGGGCGGCAGTAAGGTGTTATCTCATAACGGCGCGAGAGACGTCATAG
>Ga0316201_10001789_pt1 | contig 14857 bp, 8 predicted proteins | sample CS6wburrow_MG_FD_204516 | JGI IMG/M metagenome (GOLD analysis project Ga0316201, IMG submission 204516) | Coastal sediment microbial communities from Delaware Bay, Delaware, United States - CS-6 worm burrow | ecosystem: Environmental > Aquatic > Marine > Coastal > Sediment | place: USA: Delaware... | reverse complement strand
TCGGAGTGGAAGCAGGTGGCCCCCAGAGTCGGCTGAATCGCGACGGCGTCCGCGCTCAATCCACCCAGTGCAGGACATCGCGTATGATCGACCAGCGGTGTTCGCTGGCGGTCTTTTGCTTGCCCAGTACCCACCGGTCGTAAAGCGTATCGATGGTGCCGTTTTTCTTGTTCAGATCGATCCACAGTCCGAGATAGTCCGCCCAGGCCTCTTCTCTGTAGGGCACGGGAAGGGCCAATGGCAGTTTGCTGGTGTTCGTCGGCACCACCACGGAATACTCGGGATACAGCAGGCTCCAGGCGGCGGCCTCCTGCGCGGGCATCACCATGACATCGAAGGTCTCGCCCTGATCTTTGATGAAACGCAGGGGTGATGTGACGTAGCGTATTTTGGCCAGAGGTAGCTTTTCCCTTATGCGCACTTGGAAATATTCTGACTCCTTGAACGCAACTGAGAGCCCGTGCATTTTAGCTACCGCATCCAGGTCGTAGAAGCGATTGCGCCGGTGATCCGGTACCAGGAAGGCGGCCACCAGGTCCAGGTAGGGTTCGGAGAAGGTCAGTTCGGTAGCCAGATCGGGGAATGCCAGCATCCCCGTCCCAAGGTCGCAGTCGCCCAGGTTGAGGTGCACTGCCACCGCCTGCCGATAGTCAACGGGCACAAACTCGAGTTGGACGTCGAGGCTCGATGCGAGCTTGTGTATCAAGGCGATGTCGAAGCCGACCAGTTCGTCGTTGCCGTTGAAGTACGAAAAAGGCATTTGCTTGCCGTCGTAGCAGACGCGCAGTAAGCCCCGCGACTTGATGAGCTGCAGGCGGTCCATGTCTTCGGGCGCCGGCGGAATATCCACCGGCATGATCCGGTAGACCTTGTCAGGCACCGAGCGGTCCATCAGATACATCCCGGCAATGATCTGATCCTTGTCGTAGGCGTTTTCCATTGTCAGGGTGAACACGGTTCGCAGCGCCGTGATCGTCAAGCCCAGGGCGACCACGCTGATCAGAATATAGCGGAGTATGCGTCGCGGATTCACGCGCATCAGGCCGTTCATGGAGAACGCGCCCAGAAGAGTCAGGGTCAGGACGAACATAGCCGCCAGCAGCGTGGCAAATCGGCTATTGATCACGCCGGTGGCGAGGAACAGCTCGAAAAGGTCGCTCGGTACCCGGGCGGTCTCCATGATGAACGGTACCGCGATGGAGGCGCTGGCAAACAGGCTTGCGAGGCCGGCCGCGGCGACCGCCGGAAAATCCTCGATCTCGACCGGATAGCCCGAATACCATCCGGCGAACAGGACAAAGGTCAGGGTGAAAAGCTTGCCTGCATGAGGGAAATTGAACGACACAGGCACGATAACCTCGATCGCGGCCTCTGCACGCTCTTTATCCTGCGCGTACCGAGCGATCAGCTCCTTGCTCTTCTCCACCAGCATCGGCAGGACCACGAACAGACTGCCGGTCGCGAAGGCGGTCAGCAGTGCATTGCGGGTGGCTCCCACCACCTGGCGGTAGCTCAGCGGCGTGAGACATGTAACCAGCCCCGGAAGTATCCACAGGGAGGTCAGCAGCGAAATGCCGACGTATGCCCAGATATAGATCCCGAGCCGTTGTATCTCGGCAAGCTGCATGGTGCCTGCCGCCGCGGCAGTGATCGCAAAAACCCCGACCGGAGTCAGCTTCACGATGAAGTCGGCGACCCGCATCAGCGCCTCCATCATGATTTCCATCCCGTTCAGCAGTGTCTGCTTTTCGTCGATACCGATTACGGCAACCCCGACCGCAACGCTGAAGACGACCACCGCCGGCACCAGGTTGTTGGCCAGTGCATGAAACAGATTGGAGGGCACATAGAGTCCGAGAAAATCCACCGGTGGCCTCGGGTCGGCCAGGGCATTGCTGAAGAATGAGGAGCTCTCCCAGCTTGGAAAAGTGAACGGGAACACGAACACGATCGCCAGGCTGATGCCCCAGAGCAGCAAAAGCATCAGGCCGGCCTTGCGCGCCAGCAGCAGCGCATCGGCATAGTCGAGGCGCCCCAGGCCCGTGACCAGCGACAGCATCACGTAGGGCAATACGGTCATCTGCAGCAGTTTGATCCAGATTTCACCGATGACTTCGAGAAAGGCCACCATCTCGCCGAAGAAAAGGCCGGCCAGCACGCCCAGGCCGAGGCCCATGAAGATCATGGTCGACAGGCTCAGGCCTTTCTTGATCGGTGCGGCAAGTTCGCGATCGGGGTGAGTCAATGCGGATTATCTCTTGGTTTTGCTGTTGCGCCTGTCGGGATTATCAAGTCCGCCACAACCGAGTTCACTATACAATTTCCTTGTGATCCAGTGCCTGTCGGCGAAGATGCCGGTCGATCCCGGATTGCGGACTTTGCTTCAGGTTTAAGGCTGTTGCGAATTGTTATACTTTACCTCCTCGTATGGATTTCTAAGGAAAGCTCGATGAAACAGCTCTTGCCAGCCCTTTTTTCCGGTCCGCTGGTCGCGACGCTAATCTTTTCAACCTGCGTAGCACGAGCATCAACCGAAGCGCCGGCTGCCGCGCCCTCCCAGGAATATCGGCAATGGATCGTCGATATGAAAACCGCGGAGCGTGGGCCGTTTTCCCGGTTGCGCTGGTTTTGTACAGACGGACGGGTTACCCCGCCCAAACCTTACGTGTGCGGTGACGAGGGCGGTCACCAGCATGGCGAATGGAGCCAGCAGACCAAGGAATTGCGCGGCAAGGGCTACAAGATCGCGAACCTGCTGGCGGGTGCCGATGGGAAAGAGCTGATTGCGCAACCCGGTTTTATGGAACTTTACAACCAGATGCTGGTTGAGAAATATCTGGTTGCCGCCGATGACGGCTGGATACTGCGCCGGGCCATGTTCTACCGTGGCGCGATCCAGGAAGAGGACGAGGCCGAGGGCGGACGAAATCTGCTGGTGGCGATGAGTGCCCAACCTGAGTGGATCGGGTTGCGTTTCCCGGCACTGCGCATGGGTGTTCGCCTGCTGCCGCACGGTGCGGAGACCGCCTCGGTGCAGAAGGTCCGTCAGGTCTCGGCCTCCCTTGCCGACCAGGACGAGGGTTTTCAGGGCCTTCGGGGCAAGATTCACGGCACCCCGGATGCCGGTGACGCACAACGGGTACGTGACTACGCGGCAAAGGTTTCTGATCCGGCCCTGAAGGCAAAGTATCTGGAACTGGCTGAAGAGATCGATGGGGTCTACCAGGCGGGGTCCCTACCCGAATTGCTCGAGTCCAGTGCCAAACGCTATTCAGGCGGCCCCTGGTTACAGAAGCTGCTGCGGGATGCAGCCAGTGCGTATACGCAAGATGCGACCGCCGACAACCACTACAAGGTCACGGCTTCATTGCTGGCCGAACTGCGTGACGCCATGCCGAAGATCAAGAGTGCCTCGGCCCGGCTCAGCGTGATGGATCTGAGTCTGGCGGTCGAGGCGGATAACTTCCGCGCCAGCGCCGAGCTGCGCGAGCAGCTGCCCAAGGCAAACCGTCATCGGCGTGTGGAATGGCTGCATGCCGCGATCGATGCCGCCTACGGCACTGGGGCCATCAACCAGCGCGGACGCCAGGAACTGCGGCAGGCGCTGGCCAGCCTCAGCTCCGACAATCTCAGCCTCGGCGTCTACCTGAAGGCGCTTGCTTACCTCGGGCGGGTGCCGGGCTGGGGTACCCAGGGCCTGCGCTTCCAGTTCTACGAGTCGATGCAGAAAATGTCCGAGATCGAGCCCCTGGCCCTGCATTTCATCCAGGACCAGTTGCGTGGCTCGCCGCTGCTGTTTTTTTCGCAACTGCTCGACAGCCTGCAGCGTGACGCGAACAAGCTGGCTGGGGTGCGTCACAAATTGTTCGGCGAGGAGATCGGGGTGGGCTTCCGTGCCCTCAACCCGGGGCTGGCCCGCGGTACCCTGCATGCCCGCCCGGACCTGCAGCAACTTGGCGCATTCGCGGACGACGGCATCTATCTCTTGCCAGAGACTGTCTCGGACCTGCCGCCGGTTGCGGGCATCATGACCGCCGGTGAGGGCAATCCCCTGTCGCATGTGCAGCTGCTGGCCCGTAACCTGGGTATTCCAAACGTCGGTGTGGACGAAAGCCTGCTGTCCGTCATCCAGGGGCACGATGGCGAGGCCGTGGTCATGGCGGTCAGTCCTGCCGGACTGGTCGAACTGTCCAAGGATGGGGCCAACTGGAATGGGGTGTTTGGGGAAACGGAGGCCAGCCAGGATGTCGTCATTCGGCCCGATCTGGAAAAACTCGATCTCGGCGTCAGGGACTTCATCAACCTCGACCAGCTCAGCGCATCGGATTCGGGACGCACGGTCGGGCCGAAGGCCGCCAAGCTGGGAGAACTGCGCAAGCACTTCCCCGAGGCCGTGTCGCCGGGTGTGGCGATCCCCTTCGGTGTGTTCCGCGAGGTCGTGCTGGACCAGCCCTACCGGCAGACAAAGCAGACGGTGTTCGCTTGGATGGTGGAAAACTACCGCAACATGGAAAAGCTGCCGGCCGGCTCGGCGGAACGCAAGCAGACCGCAGAACGCTTCCGTGCGGAGCTGTATGACCTGATCCTGCAGTCGCGCCTCGATGAAAGTTATCAGGAGCGGCTGCGATCGGCCATGCAACAGGCCTTCGGCTCCCTGGACGGCCTGGGTGTGTTCGTCCGTTCCGATACCAACGTCGAGGATCTGGCTGGTTTTACCGGGGCCGGTCTGAACCTGACACTGCCCAACGTGGTGGGCTTTGACAACGTCGTCGACGGGATCGCCAAGGTCTGGGCCTCGCCCTTCACGGCGCGCGCATTTGCCTGGCGCCAGTCGCATATGGAATCGCCGGAAAACGTCTATCCCGCGGTCTTGCTGCTCAAGTCGGTGCCAAACGACAAGTCCGGCGTGATGGTCACCCAGGATATCGATACCGGCGATCGAAACGTGATATCGGTCGCGGTCAATGAAGGTGTCGGTGGCGCAGTCGACGGACAGTCGAGTGAGTCTCTGCGGATTGATACCCGCGACGGTTCTGTGAAGGTGCTGGCAATGGCTACGGCCCCCTGGCGGCGCAATCCTGCCCCGGGCGGTGGGGTGGACAAGCTGCCGGTGAGTGGCGACGAAGCGGTATTGAAGCCGGACGAAATCAAACAGCTGATCCGGTTCGCCAAAGAGCTGCCGGATCGTTTCCCGCCGATCACGGACGATCAGGGTAATCCCGCGCCGGCTGACATCGAATTCGGTTTCCTCGACGGAAAGTTGCAGCTGTTCCAGCTGCGGCCCTTCCTGGAAAGCCGCAAGGCCCGCGGTATTGGCTATCTGAGTGAAATGGACAAGTCGCTGCAGGGGACGATGGACAAGACGGTCAACATGCTCGAGGTGCCAAATGAATAAGTTCATCCATCTCGGTGCGTCCCTGGCACTGTCTGCACTCATCGTACCTGCCGTGGTTCAGGCCTATCCGATAGATGGTTATGCGGATACCGGCATACGTCGGGTGGAGGGTGCACGCCTGGTCGAGGAAGGAACGATACCCGGCAGGAAACAGCCACCGGGTGCGCTGTTGCCGACGGCAGCGGTGGATCTGCGCTTGCTCGATTATCCTGACCTGGAGTTGCCGGCACCCGACCCGGTCTTTACAAAGGATATCCTCGGGCTGCTTGGTGGTCAGGCCGACAAGTACGGTATTGCGGTTCTGGATCTGTCCAGCCGGGAAAATCCGCGTTATGCAGAACACCGCGGTGACTACCGCCAGAACGTCGGCAGCGTAGGCAAGCTGGTGGCCGCGCTCGGCCTGTTCCAGGCGCTGGCCGACGCCTGGCCGGATGACATCGAGAAGCGCCGACAGATACTGAAACTCACCGTCGTAACCGCGGACGCGTTCAGCCAGAGCGACCACCACAAGATACGCATCTTCGACGTCGACTCCGGAAAGCTGATCCGGCGGACCATGCAGGTCGGTGACCAGGGTTCCCTGTGGGAGTATCTGGACTGGACCCTGTCGGTCAGCTCCAATGCGGCCGCCGCCATGATCATGCGCGAGGCGATGCTGCTGCGCCACTTTGGCAAGGACTACCCGGTACCCGAAGTCGAGATCGAGCGTTTCTTCAAGGAGACGTCGGGCAAGGAACTGACCGAACTGTTTCAGCAGACCTTTTTCGAGGCCGTTACACGCAACGGCCTGGATCTGGAGCAGTTGCGCCAGGGCAGCTTTTTTACCCGTGGGGGTAAGAAAAAGGTCAACGGCGGAGGCAACAGCTATGGTACCGCGCGGGAGCTGATGAAACTCCTTCTGCGCATGGAACAGGGACGCCTGGTCGACGAGTTCTCAAGTCGACAGATCAAGCGCCTGATGTACATGACCGAGCGGCGTATCCGTTACGCGTCTTCTCCAGCGCTCACCGATTCCGCGGTCTACTTTAAGTCCGGTTCCCTCTACAGTTGCAAGGAGGAGGCAGACTTCAAGTGCGGCGCGTACAAAGGCAATGTCAAAAACTACATGAACTCGGTTGCGATCGTCGAATATCCCCCGGGCGAAAACCGGCTGTTCTATATGTCGACGCTGATCTCGAACGTGTTGCGCAAGAACTCGGCAGTCGAGCACCAGACCATGGGGACGCGGATCCACCGACTTATCCAGAAAGCCAACCCGGAGACTCAGCCGTCAGAGGAGGCCGGGGAGGCCAAGCCGGCATCCTGACGGCACAGCGATTCTGCATGTTACGCGGTCTGTTTCATCTGCATTTTTTTCGTTGCTGGCGGATTGAGTCGATAACGCCGATTCATGAGTTGATGCTTGCCGGGCAGTGTGGATGCGCAGGCCAGTCATGCTGATGCGGAACTGTCGCCATTTTACAGTCGTTGCCCCGGGGCCTTCGGGGGCCGTCCGTGCAATCTCGTGCCTGCTCCTGGTTACGCTGACGCTCTGGCTGTCTGGCTGTCAGACCCGGCAGGCAAGGCAGGGTAGTCACGAGGCCCTGAGTGCCGTCTTGTGGGCGCAGACGTCGGCGGAATATGCGGCCAGTACCCTGCAGGCGTATCGCCTCGCAGCCGTGAATCTGGATCTGGCGCTTGCAGACCCGCACTGGACAGCGGCTCTTGAGCAGCGTGATGCCTATACTGGTTTGCCGCCCGCCGTCGTAATCGACCTGGACCAGACCGTGCTCGATACCAGCCGCTACAACGCAGGTATCATCCTGGAGTTCGGGGGTCATTCGAACCGGCGTTTCGCCGAATGGTGCCGGGACTCGACGGCGCCGGCCATCCCTGGTGCGAAGGGGTTCCTCGATCACGCGGTCGAGCAAGGTGTCACGGTGATCTATATCAGCGCACGAGCGGAGGCGTCACGCGACTGCACCACGAAGAACCTGCAGGCGCTCGGGCTGCCGCTGGCAGGGCAGCAGCATCTTTTGTTGAATGACGGTACTCCCTCAACACGCAAGACCTTGCAGCGCGCCAGGGTTGCGGCGCAGTACCGCGTGCTGCTGCTGGTGGGGGATGATCTGAATGACTTCGTGACTGGTGCGAAATCTGATCCCGACACGCGTCGCGCACTGCTCAATGCGCACGCAGGTCGGTGGGGCAGAGAGTGGATCGTCCTGCCCAACCCCATGTTTGGCAGTTGGGAGGCGTCACTTTACGGGTTCGATCACAGCCTGCTGCGTGACGAACGCCTGCATCGCGTGTTGCCACAGCTGCAGCGCTGATCCCGCTGTCAGGCCGTCGTCGGGCGGGAGGCGGCATCGGACGCGCGACGATGTTCCCTGACAAGCAACACGCCTGCCACCAGCCAGCAAAGCACCAGGAACACGTTGAATACGAAGAATTGCTGGGTCGCCAGGGCCAGCATGTGCACGCCGACCAATACGGTGATCGCGGCCAGACCATCGCCGAGGCGCACATACAGGGTATCGATGGCGGGCTTGCCGTGAAACTTCATGGCGGAGCTGACGGGCAGCCACAATACGTGGCGGGATGTGTTGTTCAGTGAATAGTCGGTTGCATTCTCTGCAACCTTCATCATTTTGACGATCGCCAGTATCGGCAGCAGCGCCATGACCGTGTAAGACGTGAGGGCAATGACCGGCAGGATCAGAAGGATCGCAGCAAATCCACCGTACTTCAGCAGGCGCGAGGCGACGAAGGCCTGCAGCAATAGGGCCAGACTGTTTACCCAGAAGTAGAAATTGCCGTAAAAGGCCGTGGTGCCGTCGCGCACGAACGCCAGCAGCTCACGGCCATCTGTGAGGCCTTGACCCTGCGCCTGCTCTGCCAGGGTCTCCTGGACGACTCGGAACAACAGGTTTTCACCGTTAGTGTTGACCCAGTTGGTGAACAGGGTCACCAGGGCCGCCAGTAGCAGAAACCTGCTGACCAGCACGAGTTTTGCACCGCTCCAGATGCTTGCCTCCTGTAATTCCTGTTCAGCAGACGAAGCCTCCCCGGGCGCAGTCGTCTCGGCCGTTTCGCTCCGTTGCCGCTGCTGCCTGTCAACCTGGCGCACCAGCAGTATGGAAGCAACAAGCGGTGCGGTAGCCGCCAGCAGCAGTGCCTCGGTCGGCACAAGCCCTGATTCGACCAACCGGTCCACCATCCAGGAACCCGTGGCGGCGCCGGCGGTCGCACCCACCGCGATAAATGGCAGCATGCGCTTGCCGCGTTCGTCGGTGTAGACGTCAGCGCAGAATGTCCAGAACTGGGCAACCACGAACACACCGAACATCCCGACCCACAGGTAGTAAATGATGCCTGACAGCGGCAGTTGTTCGAAAAAGAAATTGGGTTGCAGAAACCAGAAGATCACCATGTTGGATATGCAGAACAGCGTTGCGCGGGTAAACAGTGTGACCCTGTCCCAACGCTCGGAGAGTCGCGCATACCAGCCGACGACGAACAGCAGGATGATGCTTTGTGCGAAGCTGGAATAGGCCTTGACCTCCATCTTCGACAGCCCCTCGATATCCGATATTGCGATCCATCCCTCGCGCAATGGCTTGATGAAATAGTAGGCCAGCAGGATCAGGAAGACATTCGCGAACATCATCAACGCCGTTCTGCCTTCACCCGGTTTCACCTCGGTGAACAGGCGAAGAAAACGTTCAGTCGTGGAGAGTTGAGTCATGTTGCCGGTAAGAACTTGGTTCGTAGAAAAGAGGGACACAAAAACTGCTTGATGGGCAACCATAGCAGCCTTTCAGGCAACATGGTCGGGCTGAAATTCGGCAAACACGAATGATTGATTTCGATATGTGCCAAGGCGTTCTGTATCTGGCAAGTGCCCGCCGGGCAGTTATCACTGCGATTATCAGAAATACCGCCCTTCCTGCCCGGTGCAGCCAATGCGTCGGCAGACGTTGCAGCAGGGTGAGTCCGGCCCAGGGTCGACATGCCGCCAGTGTAGAGGTTTATTCCGAGGATCCCAAGACAGGGCCGCTCAGTCCAACGGCTGCAGCAGTTCCTGCAGGTCGGCTTGGGTGAAGCCGAACTTCTGATCGTCATGGCCGTCGCGGTACAGGTCGCTGGCGAGTGCCGCCTTGCGTGCCTGCAGAGCGAGGATCTTTTCCTCGACCGTTTGTTCGGTGACCAGTTTGTAGACGAACACGGTGTTCGTTTGGCCGATGCGGTGGGCGCGGTCGGTGGCCTGGTTCTCTACCGCTGGATTCCACCAGGGGTCGTAGTGGATCACGGTATCGGCCTCAGTCAGATTGAGACCGACGCCACCGGCCTTCAGGCTGATCAGGAACAAAGGCGCTTCACCGCCGCGGAACTTGCCGATCACCTGTTCGCGTTTGCGGGTCTGTCCGGTCAGCTTGATATAGGCGATATCAAGGCGTTTCAATTCGGCTTCGATCAGGGATAGCATCGACGTGAATTGCGAAAACAGCAGGATGCGTCTTCCCTCAGCGAGAAGTTCCGGCAGCATCTCCAGCAGCAGTTCAAGCTTGGCCGATTGCCGCACCTTGTGCGGGCGTTCGAGTTTGAGCAGCCGTGGGTCACAACAGATCTGGCGCAACTTGAGCAGTGCGTCGAGGATAGTGATGTGGCTGCGCGCCAGCCCCTTTCGGGTGAGTGCCGTGCGTACCTTCTGATCCATGGCCGCACGCACGCTCTCGTAAAGACCGGCCTGGGCGCCATCGAGGGCAACGGTGCGCACGATCTCGATCTTGTCCGGCAGTTCGCTGGCGACCGCCTGCTTGGTGCGTCTCAGCAGGAAGGGGGCGATACGTCGTTGCAACGCCAGGCGCCGTTCCTGGTCGCCACGCTCCTCGATCGGCACGCGGAAAAGTCGACGGAAGCTCTGCATGTCCCCGAGGTAGCCGGGGGCGAGGAAATGAAACAGGGACCATAGCTCGCCAAGGTGATTTTCCATCGGCGTGCCGGTCAGGCACACGCGTTGGCGCGCGTCCAGCTCACGCACAACCTGGGAAGCTTTGGCGCGCGGGTTCTTGATAGTCTGTGCCTCGTCGAGAATCAGGCAGTGGAACTGTTGCGAACGCAACACATCTTGATCGCGCGTCACCAGGGGGTAGGTGGTCAGAATGAGGTCGAAGTTGTCGATAGCGTCGAAGTGCGCTCTGCGTTGCGGTCCATGCAGGGTTAGTACGCGCAATGATGGTACGAAACGCTCTGCCTCATGGCGCCAGTTCGCCATCAGGCTGGTCGGAGCTATGATCAAGGCCGGACGGTCGAGGCGGCCAGCGAGCTTCTCGACCAGCAGATGGGCCAGGGTCTGTACCGTCTTGCCCAGGCCCATATCGTCGGCGAGTATCCCGCCAAAACCTGTCTCACGCAGGAACTGCAGCCAGGCCAGTCCCTGCAGTTGGTAGGGGCGCAGTTCGGCCTGTAGTCCCGCAGGCGCGGAAATCGGCGGAATCCCCTGCAGTTCGGCGAGCCGCCGCCCGAGCTCACGCAGAGCCTCGCCGCCGCGCCACACGATGCCCTCATCCAGTCTTTGCAGGCGCACAGCATCGATGCGGCTGAGCTGCAGGGTCTCGGCACCAGGTGGGGTACGGTCGAACAGGTCGAACAGGGTCTCGAGAAACGGCTTGATGCGCGCGGCCGGCAGCTCCAGCCACTGCGCCTCAGTGACCTCCAGCATCAAAAGCTGCTCGTCGGGCAGCTCCTCGGGCCGGTCTACCTGCTCGGCCAGTCGGGCGAGCAACGGCACCAGGTCGATGTGCCGGCCTTCGATCTCGACACTTATGCCGAGGTCGAACCAGTTGCCGTGTTCTTCGATGTTGACGGCGAGGTCATCGGCGCGCACAAAGCGAAGCGCGAACGCATCATCCTGCTCGATCAGCCAGCCATCGGCGCGCAGCTTCGTCAGCTCCTGGTCGAGGAATTGTTGCCAGAGCCGCGCCGAATCACCGCTGTGCTCCGCGGGTAGAAACAACGCGGGCTGCGATGGATCGGTGAGGTGCCAGGGCTCGAACCCGAAAGCGAGCAGACGGTGCAGGGCGGAGACCTCGCTCTCCGTGTCGCGCACGATGCGCGTCACCCCGTCGGCATCGCTCAGTTGACTGACCGGGTCGAACGGCAGGCCCACCCGCCGGCCTGCGTAGTCGAATTGAAGCTTTAGCAGATGCACCGGCCGCCCGTTTTGCGCATCATCGCTGCGCTGGGCGGTCAGCTGCAGAACCGGTGTCGGGGCCAGATCAGTCAGTTCCTGCACCTTGCGTGCGGCGGGTAACGGCAGGCCCATCTCCGGGAAAGCCTGCAGCAACTTGTCGCTGACCTCATCGGCGAGTGCCGGGGATAGCGGCGGGGCCTCGAGCAGTGCATCCAGGGTGCGGTGATCCAGACCGGCGTCCAGCTGTAACGGACCGACCGTTGCACTGTGTGGGTCGATATAGGCGGGCGGATCGACAATCAATGGGATCGCGCCGGCAGGCTCGGTATCCAGGCGCAGCTGAAGACGATCGCCCTCGGTGTGCCAGGCGGCGCGCAGACCGCGCGGTTCACCGGGCTGCAGTGGCGGACCTTTGATGCTCTGCCAATAGGTACGGCCAGTCGCGAGCATGCGCACCAGGGCCATGGCGCCCAGATCACCGCGCAGCTCCAGCGCAGAATAGCCTTGCATGCTGGCGAGCAGGCGGACGATCGCATGGTCGACCGGCTGTGCGACGTTCCGCAGGCGGGCCCCGTGTATCTCGTAGAATGGCAAGGTGCGTGGCTTGCCGAAGCCCTTGCCGTTCTTCAAAACGCGCGTGATCAGCAGATGGACCTCGACCTTCTGCGGTCTGTGTGTCGCCGGCGCCAGCACATAGAGCAGGGCCTGTTCCCCCAGCCCGGGACGCCATTGTTCGGGTTTGCGGGCATCGGCCAGACGGTTCATCCAGTGATCGATCTGCTGGTGGTGGCGCGCGAGCGGCTGTGCCTGCGCGTCATCCTGAAGGGCGATCAGGACCGCGGCAACGTGCTTGCAGTTGTAGCCAACCGGGCAGGTGCACTCGCCCTCGATTTCGATGACGTCCATGAATTGACTGACATGGATCTCCTGGCTGTAGATCGCGTTGCCGCGCACGCGGCTGTTGACCTGCAAATCGGTATCCGTTTCCTTGAGGTCGATATCCAGCACACGGTGGTTGCGTGCATAGTCGAGGCCTCGGGCGTAGGCGCGGTCGCCGCAGGCGCCGCGTATGTCTGCTTTGCTATGGGCCAAGGCCATGGTAGGTGCAGCAAGTCGGAATAACCGTGCAATTCTATCATCCGGTCTACGTCGTCCGGCTGCTCGTCATTGCGCCATAACCAAGCATGGACTTGAAGAATGCATACTAAGCTATTGTTTAAAAAAACATTAATTGCAATGCTGAACAATCCTGTTTCGAGTCTCGAGCCGATTGCGGGCTGGGCGCAGGTTCGCGTTACAGGAAGATGGCGAGCGGACCTGGTCGACCAGCGTCTTGGTTGACGTGGCGAAGCCATGAGCCGTATTGAGTGATTCCAGAGTAAATTCGTCGGGCTGCCTGCCCGGTGTCGACGTGCCCTCGATTACTCCAGGATCGGGCTTGGGAAAACTGTGGCCTGACAGTTGACAGCCTGCATCGGCCCGCAGGATCTTTGCAGCCCAAATTTTACCGCCCGGTGGTACGGGGAAAACGGCCCATTAAAGAGAGTACAGCCATGAACTGGAAAACCGCGCATCGTTCCTTCTACTACCAGGATGCTCCGGAGCCTGAGAATCTTGTGTTACCGCCCGCCGAAACGGCTTTGTTGTGCATCGACGTGCAAAACTACGGTTTGGCTCCCAAACTGACCGACGCCGACCGCGGCCGTTGGGCTCCGTTCTACAAGCGTATGGGTGAAGTCGTGATCCCAAACATGCGCGCTCTGCAAGAGACCTTTCGAAACAGCGGTATTGACGTCATTCACGCCCGTATCGCCTGCTTACTCGAGGACGGACGCGACCGTTCGCTCAGTCAGAAGATGCCGGGGTGGAACAACCTGCTGATGCCAAAAAACGTCGAGGAGTCGCAAATAATCCCGCAACTTGCCCCTCAACCCGGCGAGATTGTCGTCACCAAGACGACCGACAGCGCGCTGACCGGCACAAACCTGCGCCTGGTGCTCGGCAATATGGGTATCCGCAATGTCATCGTGACCGGAATCTACACCGACCAGTGCGTGTCATCGACCGTGCGCAGCCTGGCTGACGAGAGCTTCAATGTCGTCGTTGTCGAAGACTGCTGCGCGGCCGGTACTGACGACCTTCACTACAGAGAACTCGAGATCATCAACATGATTTATTGCCATGTCCTCAGCAGGGCCGAACTGCAAGGGATTATGGGTTTGGCTTGAAAGTGCGGGTTAGACGCTTTGGTCCGGCGGCGATCTGCGCTCAATCACCGGACTTTCGCACCGGCCTTGCAATATCACCAGCGCAGCCGGGGTTCATTTCCACCGCTGTTTCAACGCACGCAGCGTGTTTTTTTGATGCCGCATCGAAGAGACGGTCACAAAGGTCCAAGCCGCCGTTGAAGCGGTAATAACAGGCCTGCATCGCGGTAAGCTGCTGCTGTGCCGATTGCTGTTGTCTCAGGAGTCGAGTCTGTTCCTGCTGTTGGCGAACCTGCTCCTGGAGTTGTCTTTGCTGGCGTTGCATCTGATCACTGAGGCGATTCATGTCTTGCCGGAGTCCGAAATTATCATGCAATCCATCGATATCGTTCGGATAGTAGTGTCTGTTTGGGTAACCGAACCTATAGTCCGCTGCTTGGGTCCCCGTTATACATGCAGCAAATAAGAGAATGACGACGATGCCACCGACAAGTCGAGGTGGCGTTCTCAGTGTGTCTTGCCGCATCTCGTGTGCCTCCTGGAGCGGGTTCTCAATTTTCCAACTTTGGATATCCATGTGCGAGCCTCAATTTTGCGCCCATGGAACGCTGGGGGTCATACGGATACGTTCCGTGTCTCTCACCGGGGCTTGCGTTTGTCGATCTCGGTCGTGCATCCCAGCTGCAATATTCCCTTGCCGAACCGGTCTGTGGCACGGTCGAGGGTCGCCAGCAGTCGCTCGTCCCGTTCGCTTAACTCGGGTTGGTTGAAAAGGTCGACCTGCATCGAGTCGGCCCGCTGCCAGCCGCTGATGCCCAAACCGATGAGCCGCACTGGCTTGCGCGGCAGCTTGCCGTGAACAAAAAGCGCCCAGGCCTCCCGCAGGATCACCCGTTGATCGTGGGTCGGGGCCGAAAGCTTGTGCTGGCGGGTGTGGGTCTCGAAGCCCGTAAAACGGATCTTCAGTGTAACGACTGCGCCGGACAGGCCTTCGTGGCGTGCGGTTGCGGCGACCTCGGCGGCCAGTCTGTGCAATACATCGTGCAGGATGCCCGGTTCACGGACGTCCTCCTCGAAGGT
>Ga0316201_10001788_pt1 | contig 14859 bp, 13 predicted proteins | sample CS6wburrow_MG_FD_204516 | JGI IMG/M metagenome (GOLD analysis project Ga0316201, IMG submission 204516) | Coastal sediment microbial communities from Delaware Bay, Delaware, United States - CS-6 worm burrow | ecosystem: Environmental > Aquatic > Marine > Coastal > Sediment | place: USA... | reverse complement strand
CGGTGGAATCCATAGCGCCCGACACCAGGTTTTCATATATCTGGCCGCCCGGCAGCGACACGGTCGACGCGCCCAGCTTGGTCAGAACCTGACCACCAAGGCCCGGAATACGCATCTTCAGACCTTTGAAGTCATCCGGGCTTTCCATTTCCTTGTTGAACCAGCCACCGGCCTGTGTGCCGGTTGAACCACAGGCAAAGGCCTTGAGGCCAAATTCGCCCGAAAGCTCGTCCCAAAGCTCCTGACCACCGCCAAACTTGATCCAGGCGTTCCATTCCGGCGTGCTCATGCCGAACGGCACGGACGTGAAATAGTTGTAGGCCGGGTGCTTGCCGCCCCAGTAGTAATCGGCCGCGATATAGGCCTGGCTGTTGCCGCTGGCGACTTCATCAAAGCTGTCAAACGCGCCAACGCGCTCGCCCGCTGCGAAGTATTCAACGTTGAACGCGCCATCACCCAGTGTTGCGATGCGGGCGGCCAGACGCTGAGCCGAGGTGCCAAGACCGGGGAAGTCCCGCGGCCAGGTCGACACGATTGTCAGCTGTTTGCCACCTTGGGCAAGTGCCGGCGTTGCCAGCGCGGTTGCACCAGCCCCAAGCGCGGCGCCTTTCAGAAATTTACGACGTTCCATATAGTCTCCTCCGAGTGTTGTTGTTGTCGTTGAGTATTGAGCAGGCGCATATTTGCACCCGCCAAACGGCTTAAAATGTTCAAATTCTGTGCTGGATGCAGACGTGCCTCCCCCTCGCACTGAATCGCTCCGTGGAAGAACATACTATGCGCGCATAGAAAGCAAGCAATTTGGATCACTTACGGGCTTGTGCTTAACTTTGTCACAGGTCCGGACGATCATTGGCCCGAATTTTTGGCACCGACTGCCATTTTGGCGCACTCAGTATCACGCTATGCGTGTTTTTCCCCGTCTTCAGTCTTGTTCTTGTCCGCGCCAGCAAAGGCCCATTGCAATTGTCCTTTGGTTTCCACGGCGCAATCGCGCAATGCCCGCAGCCGGTTCAGCGCCTCAAACCGGTCCTCTCCGGCTTCCACCATCAGCCGCAACGCCACCATACCCGAGCGGCCGCACCCACCACGACAATGCACGATAACCCGCCCGCCGCCCTTCAGAGCCTGCAGCACACTGTCGCTGATCTGAGGCCATTGTGCCTCCACGTCCGGCCCCGGTGCTCCAAAATCCGTCACTGGCAAATGGTGCCAACGGCTGGCCATGGTCTGAATGTCCGAGCCGAAATTCTGCCCGCCCACTTGGGCAAGTTCCTCTTCTGTGGTCATAGAAATGACGATGCCGGGTTTCCATTCATGAAACACCTCCAGATCGCTGCGATAGTCACCGCCGCGCCCGGGAAGCGAGGCCATGGCCAGCGTACCGCCGCCGACAGGCAGCGCATAAATCACCAGCCCGGACATGACAGGACCTCAGGCAAATTATTGCACTCACCCCAATTGAAAATTTTCATACCCCCCAGGAACAACACTCTTCACAATTGAAGCGCATTGAACGTGTCACAGGCGCTCGGATCGCCGGTTTCATATCCGGTCGCAAACCAACGCTGCCTCTGTTCGCTGGTGCCATGGGTGAATGTATGCGGTTGCGGCGTCCGGCCGGCCTTGCGCTGCAATGTGTCATCGCCGATCTGCCGCGCGGCGTTCAGCGCTTCTTCCATATCGCCCGGCTCCAGCATGCCCCCCACTGCGCGCGCCCAAACCCCGCTCAGGCAATCAGCCTGCAATTCCAGCTTCACGGTCAGGGCATTGGCCTCGACCTGGCTGGCCTGCTGGCGGGCGGCGTTCACCTTAGGCAGAATGCCCAGCTCATTCTGCACATGATGCGCCACCTCATGAGCAATCACATAAGCCGCCGCAAAATCACCCTGCGCGCCCAGCTGGCGCGCCATCGTGGCAAAGAAATCGGTGTCCAGATAGGCTTTCCTGTCAGCTGGACAATAAAACGGGCCGGTTGCCCCGGTTGCACCGCCACAGGGGCTTTGCGTCACGCCACTGTAAAGCACCAGCACCGGAGGCGTATAGTCGCGTCCAAAAGCCTTGGGAAAAACTTGCCCCCAGACCTGTTCGGTGGTGCCCAGCACTTTGGATGAGAACTCCGCGGCCTTCTGCTCCTCGGCCGACAGCTCCCTTGGCGCGCCCTGCTGGCCGCCCGCCGCCCGCCCGTCAAGCAAAGGCGTCACATCAAATCCGGCAAAATATCCGATGGCCAAGACCACCAATAGTCCGATGCCGCCAATTCCGGCCCCGGCCTTGCCGCCCATTCGCCGCCGGTCTTCCACGTTCTTGCTTCTCCGCACACCGCGCAAACGCATGCTTCGTCCTCCAGTTCACCGCTTTACCTTCCCACCCTGACTGATTCTGCCCTGCCTTGCCAAGCATCATGACCGGGCTTGGTATCATTCTCTGGTCAATCAGATTTTGGCACCCGTCTCCTGCCGCTCTCGCTTCGTATTCGCACCCAACCTGGCCCTGCGGCGCGGGCGGGCGGGCGACACTTCCAATCCGGTAGACGCGCCGCCCGGCTCGGCATAGGTTACCGGGCGAGCCACTCAATCGAATCCCGCGAAGGCCCAAATGACCGATACGCCCGAGAAAACCTATCAGGTGCTGGCCCGCAAATACCGGCCCGAAACCTTTGCCGATCTGGTCGGGCAGTCGGCGATGGTGCGCACGCTCAAGAATGCGTTCAAAGCCGATCGCATCGCCCAGGCTTTCATCATGACCGGCATTCGCGGCACCGGCAAAACCACCACTGCGCGGATCATCGCCAAAGGGATGAACTGTATCGGCCCGGATGGCACCGGCGGCCCGACCACCGAACCCTGCGGCGTTTGCGAGCACTGCGTGGCGATCATGGAAGGCCGCCATGTCGACGTGATGGAAATGGACGCCGCCAGCCGCACCGGCGTCGGTGATATCCGCGAGATTATCGACAGCGTTCATTACCGCGCCGCCTCGGCCCGCTACAAGATCTACATCATCGACGAAGTGCACATGCTCTCGACCAGCGCCTTCAACGCGCTGCTGAAAACCCTGGAAGAGCCACCCGAACACGTCAAATTCATCTTCGCCACCACCGAAATCCGCAAGGTGCCTGTGACGGTACTGTCGCGTTGTCAGCGGTTTGATCTGCGCCGGATCGAGCCGGAAGACCAGATCGCCATGCTGCGTCGCATCGCCGATGCCGAAGATGCGCAGATCGCCGATGATGCGCTGGCCCTGATCACCCGCGCCGCCGAAGGCTCGGCCCGCGACGCCACCTCGCTTCTGGATCAGGCAATCTCGCACGGCGCCGGTGAAACCACCGCCGTGCAGGTCCGTGCCATGCTCGGCCTTGCTGACCGGGGCCGGGTGCTCGATCTTTTTGACATGATCATGAAAGGCGACGCCGCAGGCGCCCTGTCCGAGCTTTCCGCACAATACGCTGATGGCGCCGATCCGTTGGCGGTGCTGCGCGATCTGGCCGAGATCACCCATTGGGTCAGTGTGGTGAAAATCACCCCCGAGGCGGCCGAAGACCCCACCGTTTCCCCCGATGAACGGGCCCGCGGTCAGGCGATGGCCTCTGCCCTGCCAATGCGGGTTTTGTCGCGCATGTGGCAGATGCTGCTCAAGGCCCTTGATGAGGTCGCCCAGGCCCCCAACGCGATGATGGCGGCTGAGATGACGGTGATCCGTCTCACCCATGTCGCCGACCTGCCGACGCCCGAAGACCTGGTGCGCAGGCTCAAGGATGAAACCCCGCCGCCTGCCGCGCCCACCAATCCACCCTCAGGCGGCGCGCCCGCGCCCGGTGGCGGCAGCGACATGTCTGCTGGCGCCCGTACCGTTCAATCGGCGGCCTTGCGACCTTCGGGCTCGGGCGGCAGCCCTTCTGCCGCGCGGGCACAAGACCCAGAAGCCGCGCTGGCCCATTTCCCCACGTTCAACCATGTGGTCGAACTGATCCGCGCCAACCGCGACGGCAAACTGCTAATGGATGTCGAAGCCGATCTGCGGCTGGTCAGCTATCAACCCGGCCGCATCACGTTTGAGCCGTCCCCGACAGCGCCTGCCGATCTCGCCCAGCGCCTCGGCAGCGCGCTTCAGCGCTGGTCTGGCAACCGCTGGGCAGTCTCGGTTGTCTCCGAAGGTGGCGCCCCGTCGATCCAGGAGGTCCGCAACGCCGAAGAAGATACGCTCAAATCCGAGGCCCTCGATCATCCACTTGTACAGGCCGTGTTCACCGCCTTCCCCAAAGCCAAAATCAAAACCATCCGCTCCGCCGCCGCTCTCGCCGCCGAGGCTCAGGTGGACGCGTTGCAGGAAGTTGAGGATGAGTGGGATCCGTTCGAAGAGGATTGATTGCAAGGACCCGGCAGTGACGGTGGCCCACCCTGGGCGACAGCCTCATCAGATCTGCGACATCCTATAGAGCCCTGGAATCAACCCTTCGGCCAGAGACTTCAGTTCTTCGGGAGATGTGCCCGGTGGCTGCACCGGCCCGTAATACACATCATAGCTGCCGCCCAGCTTGGCCAGAAGTTCCGAGACATAGCGCAATGACGCCACCGTGCGCCCGAAAGCCTCGTTCCCGCCACTGAGGATCCGGGCCAGTTTCCGGGTCCGGTAGTAATGCCGCGAGTTGCGCAACTCTGCCGAGGCCGGTACGATCGGTGCCTGGCTGAAGGCGGACATGCGTGTGATGCCAGAGCGCCATGGCGGCTCATACAGCAGGCCATCGGCCATATCCGACACCCGCCCCGATCCAAACACCAAAAGTGCGCCACCATCCTGCAAATGCGCCTGCATTCCGGCAAGGGTCTGGCGGGCGGACAGAACCTTGTCTTTCTGGTCCAGATCCACCGCGATGATGCGCTCGGACCCGAGAAACCGCTCGGCTTCGCGGTTGGCCACGACTTTCAGGTCGGGCCGATGATCCAGAAGAGCGCCCGCATGGGCGATAAAATCAAAAGTGCCCACCGGGTGGGTGGCGCCGATGACAACCGGGCCATGGTGCGGGATGTTCTCAAGCCCGTGCGCGGTGATCCGGGTGCCGCCATTCCTGGCCAGAAGTGCCCGCACCAGGTCTGCTCCGGTGCGACCGTCGAGATCGATCAGGACCTGTTCGGTTTCGCGCAGGGCAAAGAAGGCCTGCCCTGTCACAATCCGATTGAACAGATCCGTGGCGTGCATGCCCAGCCGCAAAGCCTTGAGCCGCAGATCGGCGCCTTCTGCGATTCGCAGCCGTGCGCGCAGAAGCTCGTCCATCGGGTTTTCTTTTTCGTGCCTGGCCAAGATGTGCTTTGGATGTAAGTGTCGGATTTCGATGACGCTATCACGCCTTCCGGTGATCTGCACCCGATGCCTGCAGCGCGGTTGTCTGTAAGGTGCGATGATCAGGCAGCGGTCAGACATCCAAGGTCGTCGTCTTTGCGTGCGTACCAATTGCCCGCATGGCGGGCATCACGTCTACCGCGCGCCTCTCTTTCAACGGACAACGCCTCCCGGCGCTCAATTCCCCCAATCCCCCAACTTCTCCTTCAGAACACGCATCAGCTTCAGATTCGGGTTTTGTGGGCCGGTGCCATACTCACAAAGATATAGCCCCATCGCAGGCCCGCGATAGACCCATAGCGCAAAGCTGGTGTCATGCGCCTGTACGATGTCCAGAATGTCCGCAATCCATTTCTCACCACCTTTGCCGTCGGTTTCAAAGGTCTCAAGGATCGTGCCAAATTCCAGAACCGACATCGGCACATTATTGGCGACACCGAATTGATACATTTCCAGAAATTTGGCCTCAAGATATGCCTTGTTTCGGAACAGAAAGGCCGGGTCATCACCGGATGTTGGATCTGAATAAAAATTCAATTCCAACCCGGCGAACGCCACCTCATCTGACTCAGATTCGGGATAGCTGACACCCGACCCCTTCATTTTTCCGGTGATCTTGTAGAGATTTCCCGGCGTCACCCGGAACCAGAACTTGTCGCTGCTCCAACCCAGATACTGCTCCGGGGTGGTGCGCGCATCGATCTTCAGGCTGTAGCGGTCATTGGCGCCGCCAATCTCGGCGCGCGCCAATGCGGTCGAGGTGCTTGCCAGGTCGGCATTGCCCCAGCCCCACCATTGCCAGACACTGTCTTGGGTGATCGGCGCGCTCACCGTCTGTTTCAGCTGAGCACTTGCTGCATCGTACTCGATGACCTGCACATCATCGAAATTCACGGTGCCGCCCGCACCAGAGCGCATCACCATCGTCGGCAGCCCGGCAATGGCGGTCGGGTCCGTCAACTCGACCCAGTCGCTTTCATACGGCAACCAGACTGTATCGGCTGGGCGCAGGCGCTGACTGCGAATGCTGCTGTCCGCAAGCAGCACCTGCTTGCCGGTTGGTATCGGTGTCTCGTTGTCAGGATAGGTTCCGCCATCGCCCATTGGGGTTTCGATCCAGGACGCGCTTTGATGGGTGTATTCAATGGGATGGTAGAAATGAAAATCATACATCACGTTGGAATCATCGACCAGAAACAGCGAATCCCTATCCTTGGTCCGATAGTGTCTGTCGGTCCCATAAAGCGCCCCGACCACCAGAAGATGGTTGCCATCCACCTGCCGTATGGCCTGCACCATATCCTGGGCCAGGCTTTCCCATTGCGCACCGGTGGCATCATCGGTGACAGCTTCGTTCAGAAGCTCATAAGCGGCGATCGCCGTGCTGTTCTTATATCGCGCGGCAATCGCACGCCACATTTCGATATTCTGCAGGCGGAGCGCCTCATCCGTCCACAGGCTGAAATCCAGTTTGTCGCTGTTCGGATCCAGCCAGAATCCACCGATCGGAACATGCAGATCAAGCGTCAGCATCACCTCATGCTGCTCTGCCCATTTCACATTCTGGTCCAGCCACCGCCAGAAAGCACGCGGATTTTCCCGATACCAGTTGCCGTTGAACGCAAACCGAATGCTGTTGAATCCCAGATCGCGCACCCGCTCAAAGTCAATCTCCGAATGATGGCGGCTGGTTTTCAGATCGAACCCGAATTGACCCAGATCCATCCAGTAGAAGTTAGAAAAATTCACAGCCCTCAGAATAACCGGCGCGGCATGTTGCACCAACTGGCGCCCGCTCGCCCGGACATAGGCATCGGAATCGGGGGGCTTGAATCTGATGACAACCACCCACGCCGCAGCGGCCAGCGAAGCCAGCAGAAGAGCAATGAGGGCGAAAGATCTGGCAGAACGGGTGATGAAAATTCTTTCTTTGGTGGTCGTGACCGCCAGCATGCCCTGGGCAATTGACAGCCTCGCTGGCCGATTTTGTTAATCGACATCGCGGCTTCTGTCCACAGGTGCGACATTCCAATTGCAAAACCCACGCGCGGCCTGCAACGTTCTGTCGACATATCTCGACCCGGGGTTCTACAAGATGCACAGCTCTCCTCTCCATCCCGATTTCGGCCTGATCATCCACGGTGTCGACCTTCGCGAGGTCACTGCCAGCCATCTCTTCCCTGACATCCGGCGGGCGTTTGAAACCCACTCCGCCCTGCTGTTTCCGGCACAGGCGATGGATGACGACACCCATCTGCGCCTGGCCCGGCTGTTCGGCCCACTGGAAAACCGCGACGCCATGGCCGCCGGGCGCGATCTGGCGTTTGAAATCTCCCGGGTGTCCAACCAGACTTCCCAGGGTGTCACCGCCGCCAATGACCTGCACACGCTCAACCTGCAGGCCAATATGCTGTGGCACACCGACAGCACCTTCCTGCCCATACCGGCGCTGATCAACATCCTCACCGCCCGGGTCCTGCCGCCGTCGGGCGGGGGCGAGACCGAGCTGGCCTCGACCCGCACCGGCTGGGCCACCATGCCCGCCGACCTGCGCGCCAAACTGCAAGACGCCATCATCTGGCACCGCCTCAGCCATTCCCGCGCCCGCATTTCCCCCGAGCTGGGCGCACTTCCGGAAATGAACAAATGGCCCGACCGGCCCTGGCGCGCGATCTGGCCCAACCCGGTCACCGGCGACGAAGCCCTTTTCATTGCCTCGCACAGTTTTTCCATCGAAGGTCTCGGCCTCGCCGACGGGCAAGCGGTCATCGATGCTGCCATCGCCCATTGCACCACGCCCGAGAGGGTCTACAGCCACACATGGCAGGTCGGCGACGTGCTTTTGTGGGACGAACGCGCCTGCCTGCATCGTGGCCGCCCGTGGAATTATGACGAACCACGCACGCTCAAATCCATCTGCTGCTCAGTCACCGAAGCCGACGGCCTGGCGGCGGTTCGCATCGTATGATCCGCAGCGCCGCCTTTTTCTGGCTCTTGCCTACCGCCGCCCTGGCCGAGGTCTGCGACAAAGAACGCCCCGACTGGGCCCCGGCCCATGGCCCTGCCACCGGGTTGGATGAACTGGTGTTTCTGTTCACATCGCTGCCCGGTCTCGGCATCCTTGGCGCCTTCACCCTCGCCGTGCTGACGGCACAGAAACGCTATTTCGCCATCACCGCTGTGTTTGCCACCCTGGTCGGCGCCGCGCTCTGGCTTACGGCCACCGCGCCGGATGACCTGACCCGCGCCGCCATCACCGAAGGCTGCGTCGGCCCACAAACCCTGCCAATCGCCAGTTGCGTCGTCATCGCCGCGCTTTCGATCGCGGTTCTTGCCCGGCTCTGGTTGCGCGACCGCGCCGCCACACGTATCTAGACACCAACACCGCCATCAAAACGGAGACAGAGATGTTCAAAGGACTGGGGTCCATGGGCGACATGGCCAAGATGATGAAAGCCGCCGGCGAAATGAAAAACAAGATGGAGCAGTTACAGGAAGATATGCACACCATCATGGTCACCGGCTCCTCCGGCGCCGGTCTTGTCACGGCCACCTGCACTGCCAAAGGTGAACTCAAGACCCTCGATATCGACCCCTCGATCTTCAATCCGAACGAAAAGGAAGTGGTCGAAGACCTGATTCTCGCCGCGATCAAGGATGCGCAATCCAAAGCCTCTGAACGCGCCCAGGCCGAAATGAGCAGGATCACAGAGGAAATGGGCCTGCCGGCGGACATGAAACTGCCGTTCTGACTCTCCCCTTTATCTTGCCAAAAATACTCCGGGGGTGCGGGGGCTGGCCTCCGCCGCCACAATCCGCGATGATCCGGCCAAAGACAGCGCCATCACCTGCGCCGCACGAAAGAGCGACATGAGCAGCACCCGCGATATCGAAAACCTGATTGACCTGATGGCCAAGCTTCCCGGGCTGGGCCCGCGCTCGGCGCGGCGCGCGGTGCTGCATCTCATTCGCAAACGGGCCGTTTTGCTGCACCCCTTGGCCGATCTGATGCAATCGGTGGCAGTAAGTGCGCGCGAATGCCTCAATTGCGGCAATGTCGGCACCTCCGATATCTGCGATATCTGTGCGTCTGAAAAGCGTGGCAATGGCGAACTTTGCGTGGTCGAGGATGTTGCCGATCTCTGGGCGATGGAACGCGCCGGTGGTTTCAAAGGCCGCTACCACGTACTGGGTGGCACGCTGTCGGCGCTTGATGCTGTCGGGCCCGACGATCTGCGCATCCCCAAACTGATCGACCGGATTGCCACCGAAGAGATTTCAGAAGTCATTCTTGCGCTCAACGCCACTGTCGATGGCCAGACCACGGCACATTACATCGCCGATCAGCTTGAAAGCGCTGTGCCGGTCACCACGCTGGCTCAGGGTGTGCCGATAGGAGGAGAGCTGGATTATCTTGATGATGGCACGATTTCCGCCGCCCTCAAGGCCCGCAAACAGATCTGAACCCGGGGCAGAACCCAGCCTAGAACCGGGTCGGTGCAAGGCTGGTGTGAGCCGAGATATTGCGCCATCCGCCCCAGCTTACCGGTTGCAAACCGTGATCGCGCGTGATCACCATATCGCCCAGTTGCAAATCCTGCGCCTCGCTCATCACCTGCGGCGCCACAATCCGGATCGCCGAGGATATAGAGACGATCACGTCTTCGGTTTCCGAAAAATTGAAAGCCGACCCAGCATTCAGTCCCACGTTGCCGCTTACCCCCTCAGCAATACTGAGCCTGGTGTTGCCAAAGGTCAGAATGTCCCACTGGCTCAGACCCAGAAAACCGCGACTATTGCCCGGGGTTTCATCAGTTTTTTGGTCCATGATGCTGGCAATCAGGAACAAAGCATCGCCATCGCGGCCACGGACCCGGCCTATTTCGCCGGTCCAGATCATGTCGTCCCCGTCACCGTCACCGTCGAACAGGGAATCATGCCTATCGTATTCAAACACTGCATCGTTGCTGTCGCTGACAAGGTAAAACGCATCCATATCCCCGCCCCGGATCGCGCTGCCAACCGATGACCCTTGCGCCTCCGCCGCGACAATATGGGTTGACCTGATCCCGGTGATTTCGGCCGAACACATGCCAGCTTCGATCACATCATTGTCGAATCCGCCTTCGACGAAGCAGATGTCGTCGCCAAGTCCCGCCCAAAGATGGTCATCCCCGGCACCTGCAAACAGCTCATCGTCGCCGTTGCCGCCAAACAGTGGCTCTGTTTCGCAACCGCGTTCGATGGTGTCATTTTCCGACATCGCCATTACCGCTGCCCTCCTACAAAACTCAGCAAGGAAAGCGGGCCAATGCGGTCCCAAGACGTGTTTTTCGGGCTAGTGAATTCTCGATAGATCAGTTGCATGGCTCGTGCTCCTTCGTGTCACAAATCTTCGCCATTGGGCGGCATTCACTCCACATCAAATCGAAGGAACCAGGTCGCGACTCCCTTGATATCTAAGCCCATAGAATCAAAACGGCTTGGCCCTAGTTGGGCCGATCTGTGGCGGTTTTCGTCAAAACCGCCTGGTCATGTGGCATAAGAAAGGAATTTTGACCCATATTTGGAAACAATGTGACCCACAGCACATTATTGTTAACAAAATACCATAATGATCAGCGGATCACGATCACCCGCAGATCGTTTACATTGGTGCCGGTCGGCCCGGTCACGAACAGATTGCCGATCGCCTCGAACGCGCCCCAGGCGTCGTTGCGGGCCAGAGCCTCTGTCGGGTCGATTCCCGCCGCGCGCATCCTTTCGGCGCACTGCCCATCGGCAAAAGCTCCGGCATTGTCTTCGCTGCCGTCGATCCCATCTGTATCCGCCGCCATCGCGGCAATACCGTCCACACCTTCAATGGCCAGCGCAAAGGCCAGCAGAAATTCGCTGTTGCGCCCGCCGCGCCCGCCGCTTCCGCGCAGCGTCACGGTGGTCTCTCCGCCCGACAGAATGGCCACCGGTGGCGTAAACGGGCGCCCGCGCCTGCGCACTTCGCGGGCAATCGCGGCATGCATCTTGGCTACGTCGCGCGCCTCTCCTTCAATGGCATCTGACAGGATCGCGGGGGTGAATCCCGCCATCCGCGCCACCTCTGCCGCCGCTTCCAGCGATTTGGCGGCGCTGGCAACCACATGCACCTCATTTCGGGCAAAGACCGGATCACCCGGTGCAGGCGGCACCTCGGCCTTGGCCAGCATCGCCGCCACTCGGTCAGGCAAGACAATGGAATAGTCCCTGATCGCCGCCAGCGCCGCCTCGCGCCCGCCTGATCCGGGCACCGTCGGCCCGCTGGCCACTTCCGCCGGGTCATCCCCCGGCACGTCCGACACAATCAGGCTGACCACTTTTGCAGGCGCCGCCGCTGCCGCCAATCGCCCGCCCTTCACCCGGCTTACCATCTTGCGGATCGCGTTCATGGCCCCAATCGGCGCCCCACTGGTCAGCAATGCCTGATTCAGCGCGATCTCGTCACTCAGATCCAGCCCCGGGATCGGCGCGGCCAGCAATGCCGATCCGCCGCCCGAGATCAACGCCACCACCAGATCATCCGCACTCAATCCCTGCACGGCCTCCAACAACGCCGCGCTTGCTGCCTCACCGGCGGCATCCGTCACCGGATGCCCGGCTTCCAGGATCCGGATGTTCCGGCATGCGGCGCCTAACCCATAGCGGGTCACCACAACCCCGCTGAGCGGCCCGTCCCACAGCGCCTCAAACGCCGCCGCCATTTGCGCCGCGCCTTTCCCGGCCCCGATCACGACCAGCTTGCCTTTGGGCTTGTCCGGTACAACCCGCGCCATCGCGGCTCCCGGCTCCGCCGCCGCCACGGCGGCCGCAAACATCCGCTCCAGAAGTTCCTTGTCACCGTCCTGCATGGCTCCACCCTTTCCTTCCATTCCTCTCCCGGCTGACGCTCGAATACCAGCCCGGGACTTCATCTTGCTGAAAATATCCCGCCGAACGCGCCCGACCTCAAAGCTTGAACTGCCGCCTGGCCTTACAGGCATTTTCAACTGGCCCTATCGACTCCGCGTCATTTCAGGCTGAGAATAAGGTCAGAACTGTGTAACCACTGCGTGCCCGGTCGATTCTTCCGTGGCCCATTCTGGAGATATGTCATGGACGGACACCTCAGCGAAAACGATATCAGCCATGTGGTCGATGCCGACCGCGCCCATGTCTGGCACCACCTGACCCAGCACAAAGCTTTCGAGACCAGCGAACCGCGGGTCATCATCGAAGGCAAGGGCATGCGCGTCTGGGATCAGCACGGCAAGGAATTCCTCGATGCGGTCTCGGGTGGGGTCTGGACCGTCAATGTCGGCTATGGCCGCGAAAGCATCGCCAACGCGGTGCGCGACCAATTGATCAAACTGAACTATTTCGCCGGTTCCGCCGGTTCAGTCCCCGGGGCGCTTTTTTCGGAAAAGCTGATCTCGAAAATGCCCGGCATGACCCGGGTCTATCACACAAACTCCGGCTCCGAAGCGAATGAGAAAGCCTTCAAGATGGTCCGCCAGATCGCGCATAAACGCTATGGCGGTAAAAAACGGAAAATCCTTTATCGCGAGCGTGACTATCACGGCTCGACCATCGGCGCGATGAGTTGCGGCGGTCAGGACGAGCGCAACGTGCAATACGGGCCCTTCGCCCCCGATTTCATCCGCGTGCCGCATTGCATGGAATACCGCGCCCAGCAAGGCTGGGATGCGTCTTGCGAAAGCTACGGCGAATGGGCCGCCAATCAGATCGAAGAGGTGATCCTGCGCGAAGGCGCCGACACGGTCGGCGCGCTCTGCCTTGAGCCGGTGACCGCTGGTGGCGGTGTGATCGAAGCGCCCGAAGGGTATTGGCCGCGGGTGCAGGAGATCTGCCGCAAATATGATATCCTTTTGCATATCGACGAAGTTGTCTGTGGCGTCGGGCGCACCGGCACCGAATGGTTCGGCTATCAGCATTACGGGATCGAACCCGATTTTGTCACCATGGCCAAGGGCGTTGCCTCGGGCTATGCCGCCATCGCCTGCTGCGTCACCACCGAACGCGTGTTCGAGCTGTTCAAGGATGATGCCAGCGACCCGCTGAACTTTTTCCGCGATATCTCCACCTTTGGCGGCTGCACCGCCGGTCCGGCGGCGGCGCTGGAAAACATGCGCATCATCGAAGATGAAAACCTGTTGGAAAACTGCACGCTGATGGGTGACCGGATGATGGCCAACCTCACTGCGCTGATGGAAAAACACAAGGTGATCGGTGACGTGCGCGGAAAGGGGCTGTTCCTCGGCGCCGAACTGGTGGCGGATCGCGCCACCAAGGACCCGGTGAGCGAAAAAGAGGTGGCGCAAGTCGTTGGTGAATGCGGTGCGCAGGGCGTGATCATCGGCGCAACCAACCGCTCGGTTCCGGGCTTCAACAACACGCTGTGTTTCTCTCCCGCGTTGATCGCCAAACCCGATGATATCGACGCGATCACCGATGCGGTCGACAGGGCACTAACGACAGTTTTCGGCTGACATCGCAATAAGGTTTTGCGCCGCCTCACGGCGTCGCCAGGGGGGGCCTCGCTACACTCGGCCCCTCCCAAACATCCCACCGGATCTCTCGATACCGGACGATTCTCTTTTTGCTTGTGTTTTCGCCGCGGCTTCGGCCTCCTGTTGCTGACGCAACCTTTCAGGGGGCCCGCCGATGCTCCGCAACCTCGCTCTTACCATCACCACCTTCGCTCTGCTGCTCACCGGCCCATTACGCGCCGATATCCTTCCACAAGGCAGTTTCCTGCTTGGCACTTATATCTGGTCTGACAAGCTTTTGCCCCGCTATGTCAGCCTGACCATCGACGGCAATACCCTGTCGCTTGATTTTTCCAGCCCATTGCCGCTTGATCATGATGCCTGCGACAGCGAAGGCGATTGCATCTTCCGCACCCGCGCCGCCACGGCGCAGTTGCTTCTTCAAGACCAACGGATCGTCCTGACCGAGGTCGACATCGACCAAAACGCCCGGATCGATCCCAGTGCCGAACGCCATGCCGGGTATCCCGCCCATGACATCTATACCTGGCCTCTGGTCTCCATGCTGCAGGGCGCCCTGCTTTCCGAAACGCCAACCGGGTTCCGGCTCGACACCGGTGGACTTCAGCTCGATTTCTATCGCGCCGATCAGGTAGCCCAAAACGCGGCCCAGGCCATTCCGGTCGTGTTCGAGCTTTCCATCCGGCGTATGGCCGGATGCGAAGTGCGCAGCATCGCACCGCTGTTTCTCAATCCCTCACCAAACGTCAGGGAGCAGCGCTTTCTCAACGTGCTGCATGGGCTTGTGCATCAGATGGCTCTGGATCAGGAGGGCCGTCGGCTGACCCCTTACCAAGGCAATCCAAGCCCGGACCAAATGGCGCGCGGCAGGATGGTTGCCATGGCGATGCGGCTTCCCGCAATGATGGCCAATTTCCATCCTGATCCCGGCAGCGCATTCGTTGAACCCTTCTGGGATAGGGTGGGTAAGAAAGCGTTC
>Ga0316201_10001787_pt1 | contig 14860 bp, 6 predicted proteins | sample CS6wburrow_MG_FD_204516 | JGI IMG/M metagenome (GOLD analysis project Ga0316201, IMG submission 204516) | Coastal sediment microbial communities from Delaware Bay, Delaware, United States - CS-6 worm burrow | ecosystem: Environmental > Aquatic > Marine > Coastal > Sediment | place: USA: Delaware... | reverse complement strand
GCGACCTTTTTTCTTTGGTCTTTTCCTGCTTCTCGGCCTGGCGTTGACAACGACAGCCGCTATTGCGCACTCGACGGGCGAAAATTACGTTTGGATAAATGTCGTCGAAGACCGTCTCGAGGGTAGGTTCGAAGTCCGTCTCGAAGATCTGCGCAACAAACTCGGGCTCGAGTTGGCCACCGGGTACGATCGCGCCAGCGAACAGCTACTAAAGGCGTCGCCACAGGTCGAGGCCTATATAAGATCGCGCTTCACGATTCGAGCCGGAGGGGCTGAGATCCCTTACGAGTTCACTGAGACCAAGCTCCTCGAGTCGAACGCCTTCGGGCATTTTGCGCAGTTCTACTACCGGACCGCGCCGGCTGCGGTTCCTGATGTCCTACAGATCAGCAACGGATTGTTCTTCGAGAACGATGCGTTTCACCGCAGCCTGCTGCTGGTGGAATACGATAAACGTGCCGGTAAGGTGTATGGACCCGAGTCGGCGGCGTTGATCTTCAGTCCGGCCAATGACACGCAGGAACTGGACTTCAACGACATCCGTGGCCTGCTGAGTAACCGCGAGTTTATCTGGCAGGGCATGCTGCACATCTGGATTGGTATCGACCACATCCTGTTTCTCGTAGCATTGCTGCTGCCCGCGGTACTGGTCCGGAAAGATCGGGGTTGGGAACCGGTGGCCAATTTCCGCACCGCCTTCTGGAACACGCTGAAGGTCGTGACGGTTTTCACGATAGCGCATTCCATCACGCTGGCGCTCGCAGCGCTGGAGATCGTGCAGTTGCCATCGCGGTTGGTCGAATCGATTATCGCCCTGTCGATCATCCTCGTCGCCCTGAACAATATTTTCCCGAAGTACCGCCAGGGAACGCTCCTGATCATCTTCGTTTTCGGCCTGTTTCACGGGTTGGGGTTCGCATCCGTGATGGGACAACTGCCATTCCGCATGCAGGATCTGATCTGGGTGCTGATCGCGTTCAATGTCGGTGTCGAAATCGGCCAGATCGCCATCGTTGCGGTGATTGTTCCCCTGATCTACTGGATGCGTGAACAGGACTTCTATCAACGGGCCGTCCCCATCTACGGGTCGTTGGTACTGGCGACGATAGCGGCGTACTGGTTGATGGAGCGGGCATTGGGGTGGAGCCTATGAGCACCTTGTTACTGTCGCACGCCGATCTGCAGCGAGTGGTTCAACGCGTCGGTATCGATGCTTTCATGGATGAGATGATAAGCCGCCTCGATACCGCACTGAGCGACTTTGATCCCGAGGTCACTGAGATCCCCATCAGGGATGGCTTTCACTACGAGTCACCGGTTACCGGACTGATCGAATGGATGCCATTGCTCGAAAAACACAAGAGCGTCGTGATCAAAGTGGTGGGTTATCACCCTGACAGTCCAGACACTCTGCAGCTGCCGACGATTCTGTCCAATCTGAGCAAATACGACCCCGCCACCGGGCGCCTGCTTGCCCTGGTCGATGGCACGTTTCTGACAGCGATGCGCACCGGCGCGGTTTCCGCCGTTGCCAGTCGTGTGTTGGCAGACCCGGGCAGCACAACGGTCGGCCTGATCGGTTGTGGGGCACAAGCCGTCACGCAGCTTCACGCATTGACGCGTTGTTTCCCCGTGACCGACGTGTTGATCCGCGACGCCGATGGCGCGGCGATGAACAGCTTCCCGGACCGCATTCGGGCGTATGCGACGCCTGGCATGCGCATCCGCGAAGCCCGGGTCGGAGAGATCGTTGCGACTGCCGATATTTTGTGCGTGGCGACATCCGTCGGGATTGGACATGGGCCGGTGTTCACCGAGTTGAACACGAAACCGACGCTGCACGTGAATGCCGTCGGATCGGATTTCCCTGGCAAACTGGAACTGCCGAAGCAGCTGCTGCTCGACAGCTATGTCTGCCCCGATACGCTCGAGCAGGCGATGCGCGAGGGGGAATGCCAGCAGCTGGCCCGCGAGCAGGTGGGTGTCGACCTCGTCACGCTGATCCAGAACCGGGAAGACTTCTACCAGTACCAGGCGGCGAACACGGTATTCGATTCGACCGGTTGGGCACTCGAAGACCAGGTGGCCATGGACCTGATCCTCGAATACGCGAACGCGTTTCAGATAGGCACGCAGGTTCAAATCGAATGCGTCAGTGTCGATCCGCGCGACCCCTACGAGTTTCTGCACGACGATGCGGCCGATGATGCCAATAATTCGCACGTGCCGATCGGGGGCGTGGCGTGAAATTGCGGACTCAAACGAGGCGTCGATCACTGCGATTTTGCGGGATCCCGTGCATCCAGACGCGATGTTCCGTACTGAAACTTCGAGTTTCGTTCGGTTCCGGGTGAAGCGTGATTTACCTGCTGCATCAATCGATAGATCACCTGGCTGCCCGGGACCCGGATAAAGCGGCTTTCTGCATCCCCGGGCAGAGTCTGAGCTACGGTGAGATGGCCGCCAGCACCAACCAGCTGGCGCATCTGCTCGCCGAGCATGGTGTGGAACGCGGAGACCGCGTCGGCATATTCACGCCGCGCGGTCTTGAGTCGGCGATCGCGGTGTACGGCATTCTCAAGGCAGGTGCCGCGTTCGTTCCCATCGACCCGCAGCTCCCAAGCACCGCACTTGCCAGGTTGGTGGACGACTGCGGGATACGCGTGCTGGTGACGCACAATGCACAAAAGCAGGTCATCAATGCCTATGCGGCTGAGCATACTGCCCTGGACCTGGTGGTTGGTCTGGATTCGGCGGTGAACGGGATTGCGACCCTGTCGTGGTCGCAGCTCGACCAGTTTCCGGCCGCAGCGGCTCCGTCGGTACGCGCGACCGAGGGTGATCTTGCCTACATCATGTATTCGTCTGGTTCGACCGGTACGCCGAAGGGCATCATGCATACGCATCGCAGCGGCCTTGCATACGCCCGCTTGTCGGCGGATGTCTACGGCATATCCGGAGACGATCGCATAGCCAATCATTCGCCGCTGCATTTCGACATGTCGACCCTCGGGTACTTCACGGCCATGTATGCCGGTGCGACCACGGTCATGATACCGGAGGCCTATACCAAGATTGCGGCAAGCCTTGCCCAGCTGCTGGAGGCACAGGGTGTCACGATCTGGTATTCGGTGCCGCTGGCGCTGATCCAGCTCCTGCAGCGCGGACTCATTGAAACGCGGGATCTGAGCAGAATTCGTTGGGTTCTGTTTGGCGGAGAACCATTCCCGGTAAAGCACCTGCAGGAGCTGATGCGGCGCTGGCCGCAGGCGCGTTTCTCGAATGTCTATGGGCCGGCCGAAGTCAACCAGTGCACCTACTATCACATCCCGCGTGACAGCGACGGCGAACCGCAGATCGATACCGATCAACCTGTTCCGCTCGGGGCTGTCTGGCAGAACACCGAGGGGTTGATATTGGCCCCCGACGACACGCCGGTCGTGCCCGGCGCAGAGGGCGAGCTGGTGATCTGTTCGCCTACGATGATGCATGGCTACTGGGGCCGTCCGGAGCTCAACGCCCATGCGTTCTATCGTCAACCCCTGTACGAGGGCTTCGACAAGGTTTATTACCGCACCGGTGATCTGGTGCGCACGCGCGAAGACGGTGAATTGTTGTTTCTCGGGCGCATGGATCGGCAGGTGAAGGTGCGTGGTTATCGCATCGAGCTCGATGACATCGAGCATGCGCTCACGCTGCATCCCGGCGTCGAGGAAGCAGCCGTCTACCCGGTTAAGGCTGATGGCGGCGTCAATCACATCGAGGCATCTGTGCTTGCCAGGGGCGGGGGCTCACTCGAACCGGAAGCACTCAAGGCCCATCTGGCGCAGCGTATTTCAGCGTACGCCGTGCCGGGCAGGATTTGGGTCAGAAAAGAGTTTCCGCGCACGACCAGCGGCAAGATCGACAGGCGGGCGCTCCAGGCGGCCGCCGAGAACCCGACCACGGTAGGTACCTGAACGTGGAGCAGATTGAAGTACAGAACAACCTGATTGACTTTGTTGTCAGCGAGCTGCTCAACGATCGTACCGATGTGGATTTGCAGCCGCAGGACGATCTGCTGAGTAGCCAGCTGGTGGATTCGCTCGGCGTGATGCGGATCATTGCCTTTCTCGAAGAACGCTATGGCATACGCATTCCGCCATCTGATGTGACGATCGAAAATTTCATCGACGTGCAAACGATTAGCACTTACCTGGTGCGTTCGAATGGCTAATCTGCAACCCCAGGTCGAGGGCGGTCGGTCGAACGGCCTGCCTCTTACCCAGGGTCAGCAACTCATCTGGAGTGGTCAGCAGCTGCATCCCGAGTCGCCGCTGTACAACATGGCATTCATGTTTACCTTGAGCGGGTCGCTGGATGCAGATGTCTTCGGTCGTGCCTTTGGAACCCTGGTTTCGCGATGCGAGGCACTGCGTACGGTTATCGTGAGTGAACAGGGTGTCCCGGCGCAGCATCTTCTCGAGTCGGTTGCGGATGGTCATCAACTGCTGGATTTTTCGTTTGAAACCGATCCGGACCATGCTGCGCACAGTTGGGCAGTGACGCAATGCGCCGAGCCGTTCGACCTCGCAAAGCGCTTGTTCGACAGCGCGCTGATCAAGCTGGGTGAACGCCGTCATGCCTGGTTCTTCAGCCAGCATCATGTGGTTTGCGACGCCTGGTCAATCACGATAATTTTCCGCGAACTCAGCGAGATCTACGCGCGGCTTATCGAGGGTGCCCGGCAATCAGGCCCCGCCATGCCTTCTTTCGCAGACTATGTCGCCTACGAAAGTCAGGCGCGCATCAAGGGGGTTGCCGCCGGGTACTGGGACCAGGTTCGGTCACAGGCGCCGGCCCCTGTCGCGCTGTACGGCCGTAATCCAGGGCGTGTCTCAACCCGCAGCGAGCGGGTCGTGTTCGAACTGGGCGAGGAGCGAACCGCGCGCTTGCGCGAACTGGCACAGCTGCCCGGAATACGCACGCTGTCGGTGGATCTGGCCCTGTTCAATCTGTTCGCTACGTTGGTGTTTTCCTTTCTGTACCGGGTCAGCGGTCAGCGAGATCTGGCTATCGGCGCTCCCGCCCATAATCGTCCGACGCCGGCATTCAAACAAACGGTCGGCTTGTTTACCGAAGTCTATCCGTTACATGTTGCGCTCACCGACGGCGACACCTTTTTCGACCTTCACGCGAAGGTGTCGGCGCAGACGATGATGTTCTTGCGGAATGCATTACCCGGTGCCAGTCACCCCGGGAATAACGCGGGCTGCAACACCGTACTCAATTACATCAATGCGGCCTTTGGCGATTTCGCCGGTGAACCCGTTCAACCATTGTGGCTGCATTCGGGACACAAGGATCGCGAGCATCATCTACGTCTGCAGGTTCAGGATTTTGCGGCGACTGGCCGGTTTACGCTGTACTTCGATTTCAACTGTGACGCCTTCAATCGCACGCAGCGGCAGGCGGCTGTCGCGCATTTCGGCAGGCTGCTCGACGCGATGCTCGGTGACCCGGCGTGCCCGATCGACGACGTTCCGCTGCTGGGCCCGGCTGAGCTGTCGTGGCAGGTCGATGACTTCAACCAGCCGGGGCAGGGTCGTAGCCACGGCAACAACGTGCTGGCAAGGATCGAGCAGCAGGCACTTGCCACGCCAGCTGCGACGGCCCTGTCATGTGCCGGCCAGAGCCTGACCTATCGGGAACTGAATCTGTTGGCCAGCCACCTGGCGCGAAACCTCGGTTCGAACCTGACCGACAATGAGCGCGTGGTGGCGGTGTGTACCCGTCGGTCGATCGAAACGGTCGTCGGCATGCTGGGTGTCATGAAGACCGGGCGGGCCTACCTGCCGCTCGATCCCGATTGGCCGGCCGAACGACTCGCGTTGGTGATCGAAGACGCCGGCGTAAGCACCGTGCTTGTGCCGGCGACAGGAGAGGTGCGGCTGCCACAGCATCTCCGAATCTTGCCGATTCCAACCGGTCTTTCAGATGCGGGTGCCGAGGCCAGGGATGCGGGCTCGGCCCTGCAAGCCGGCGATCTTGCTTATGTCATGTACACGTCGGGCTCGACCGGCAAACCCAAGGGCGTGATGATCCGGCATGCTTCGCTGGCCAATTACGTTGGTTGGGCCTGCGATCATTACGTCCGTGGTCGTGTGCTTACCTTTCCGCTATTTACACCGCTGACGTTTGATCTGACCGTGACGTCGATATTCGTTCCCCTGGCATCAGGCGGGGCAATCGCAATCTATCCGCCGTCTCCCGGGCAGGCCGATCTGGCGCTGCTGGACGTGCTCGACGACAACTGTGTGGATATCGTCAAACTGACGCCGTCTCATCTGGCCCTGATACAGGGCCGGGATCTGCGCGCGTCGCGTATCAGGCAACTGATACTCGGTGGCGAAGACTTCACCGTCGCGTTGGCGCGGCGGGCACGCGAAATATTCGGTGAAGATACCCTGTTGCACAACGAGTACGGGCCCACGGAGGGGACCGTCGGTTGTATCGTGCACACCTTCGACCCGGTGAGTGACATTGAGAGTTCGGTGCCTGTCGGCGTGCCCATAGACAATATGCGCGCCTATGTGCTGGACAGGAAACTGCGCCCTCTGCCACGTGGTGTGGCCGGTGAGCTGTATATCGGTGGTGTGGGGCTTGCAGACGGCTATCTCAATCGCCCTGAGCTTTCCGCGGAGCGCTTCGTGCCGAATCCGTTCCGGGTCGGCGAACTGCTCTACCGGACCGGTGACCTTGCGCGGTTCAACGAACGCAGCGAGCTCGACTACCTCGGCCGCGACGATGACCAGGTCAAGATTCGGGGGGCGCGCATCGAGCTTGGTGAGATAGAGAAAGTCATCACATCACATCCCGCGGTGGCCAACTGCGTAGTCAGTGTGTTCGAGCGAGACGTTTCCGGGGACCCTTCAGAGGATGTGGTGTGCTGCAGTCGTTGTGGTCTGCCATCGAATTACCCCGGCGCCAGTTTCGATGAGCAGATGGTCTGTAACCAGTGCCGCGCATTCGAGCGCTACCAGGACAAGGCGACGAATTATTTCCAGAGTATGGATGATCTGCACGCGATATTCGATGCCGGGCGGGCTGACGGGAACCGCGACTACGACTGCCTGGCGCTGCTCAGTGGTGGCAAAGACTCGACCTACATGCTGTGCCGCCTCGTGGATATGGGTCTCAGTGTGCTCGCCTTCACGCTGGACAATGGTTATATCTCTGATGGCGCGAAGGCCAATATCGGACGCGTCGTGAAGACGCTGGGTGTAGACCATGTGTTCGGGTCCACGCCGGCCATGAATGAGATTTTCGTCGACAGCCTGCGGCGACACGCGAATGTGTGCCAGGGCTGTTTCAAGACCATCTACACGCTGAGCGTCAACCTGGCTCTTGAGCGTGACATCCCCTTCATCGTCACCGGTCTTTCACGCGGTCAGTTCTTCGAAACGCGCCTGACCGAGGAAGTGTTTACGACGCCCGGTTTTGACGGCCGGGACATTGATGAGTCGACGATGCTGGCGCGCAAGGCCTATCACCGCGTGGATGATGCCGCGAACCGTCTGCTCGATGTCGAGGTGTTCAAGGACGACGATGTATTCGAGAAGGTGCGCTTCATCGATTTCTACCGCTACTGTGCGGCAGACTTGCAGGCGATGCTGGACTACTTGGATCGACGCGTGGCCTGGGTGCGTCCCGCCGATACCGGACGTTCCACGAACTGTCTGATCAATGACGTCGGCATCTTCATGCATCAGCGTCAGCGCGGTTATCACAACTATGCGCTGCCCTATAGCTGGGACGTGCGCATGGGGCACAAGACACGCGAGGCGGCGCTGGCCGAGCTCGACGACGAGATCGACGTCGCCAACGTCGAGCGGATACTGCAGGAGATCGGCTACGACATCGACGTGGTGGCGCGGCCTGGAGAGAAGCGCCTTGCCGCTTACTTCACTGCGCACGGCAAGGTCGCCACTGAGGATCTGCGTGCGTGGGTAAAATCCGAGCTGCCGGATTTCATGCTGCCGAGCCATTTCGTGCAGCTCGAACGCATACCTCTGTCGTCCAACGGTAAGGTCGATCGTGATCGACTGCCGCCACCGGATGCCGGTCGCCCGTCGTTGGAAGCGGCGTTCGAGGCGCCGCGAACGCCGGTAGAACGTCAACTCGCCGAAATCTGGTGCAATGTCTTGCGCGTCGATCAGGTAGGCATCCGCGACAACTTTTTTGAACTGGGTGGCGATTCGATCATGGCGATACAGATCGTTGCGCGCGCCAGGCGTTTTGGTCTGCATGTGCTGCCGTCACAGCTGGTGGACAAACCGACGATCGCCGCGCTGGCGGCATCGCTCGGATCGACGGCCGCGGACGCACAGGATGCGCCGATGGCGGCTGGCGACGACCTCGTACCGATGCCGATGGCACACTGGTTGTTCGAACAACCGCGTCACGTGGTCGCACACTGGAACCATGTGCTCCGACTTAGGCCAGCGGCAGGGTTGTTGCCGCAGCAGATCGAGCAGGGTCTGCAGGTCGTTCTGGATCGCCACGAGGCGTTGACCATGCGTTACCGGCACGACGCCGGCCGCTGGCTGGCCGGCCGCCGGAAAACCGCACTGCGGGTGGAGCTTCGCGAGCTGAACGCCGGTGGCGACGACAGGCCACAGGAAGACCGGCTTCGATCCGCAGCCGAAACACTGCATCGCGACATCGATATCGGTGAGGGGCGGCTGCTGGCGGCGGGGCTGTTGTCGTCGGACAGCGGGATGTCTGAGCTGATGCTGGTTATCCACCACCTGGCGGTGGACGTGGTGTCCTGGGCGGTGCTGCTCGAAGATTTGTCCGTGGCCTGCGCGCAGATCCAGGAAGGCTTGCAGCCCACGCCGGTACCACAGACGGCCTCGCTGCAGCGCTGGGCCGCCGCGTTGCAGGCTCATGCCAACAGTGAGCATGCGCGTGCCGAACTGGGCTACTGGCAGGACGCCCTGGGTGTTGCCGGCGGCACGGGTGTTGCGGATTTGCCGCAGGATGCAACGGCAGACAACACGCCGATGGAGCCGCTGCGCAGGTCGCTGACGGCGGAAGACACCAGGGCACTGCTGCAGGAGGTCCCCCGTACCGGAAGGATCTCGGTGGTCGAGTTGTTGACCGCCGCGCTGGCCCGTACGCTTGCCGATGCTGACGGGACTTCGCCTGTCCGCTTGTTCCTGGAGGGCCACGGCCGGCAGTTGACAGGTAGTCCGCTCGACGTGTCGCGCACGTTGGGTTGGTTTACCAGTCTTTACCCGGTTTCGATTCCTGTGCCGGGGGACGACCGAGCGGCGAGCTGGCTACGCGACGTGAAGGAGGCGCTGCGCCGGGTGCCGTCAGGTGGCACGGTGTTCGGTCTGCTTCGGTACCTGAGCGACGACAAGGCTACGCGTCTGGGACTGGTCGGCGGTGATGCGGGCGCCGTGCTGTTCAACTACCTGGGCAACACCGATCAACTCTCCGCACCGGATTCGATGTTCAAGGTGCTGCAGCCCCTGGCGCTGCATCGTCATCCGGATGCGCTGCTGCGTTACCGCGGCGAGGTGAATGCGATGGTGACCGGTGGGCACCTGGTCGTGGACTGGTCTCATGGATCGCGCGCACGGTCGAGCGCCGACATCGAACGGGACCTGGGTTGTTTCCTGGACAACGTGAGAATGCTGGTATACGCCGCGCTCGGTAGCGATTCATCGAGTCTGAGCGAGAGTGATTTTCCGTTGGCGAATCTCGACAAGAATGGCCTGGACAAGCTCGCCTCATTGCTGGGTGGCAAGCCGGGAAAAGCCTGAGATGGAGAACGTCGAGGACGTCTATGCGCTGGCGCCCATTCAGGAAGGGCTCGTCTACCACACGATCCGGTCTACCGGGTCCGGCGTGTTCGTCGATCAGGTCGGCTGCGTTATCCGCGGTGACTTCGATATTGCAGTGTTCAAGCGTGCGTGGGCATTGCTGACGGAACGTCACGGCGCATTGCGCACCGGCTTCCTGTGGGACGGGCTCGACGAGCCCCTGCAGGTGGTTCGTCAGCACGTCGATGTACCGTGGGTCGAAGAAGATTGGCGATCATTGACACCAGCAGAGCGTGGTGAGCGTTTCGATTCGGTATTGTCGGCAGACCGGCGTCGGGGATTCGAGATCGACGAGGCGCCGCTGCTGCGCATGTGCGTCATCCGCCTGGGCGAGAACGAGTGGCGCTGGTTGTGGACGTTCCATCACCTGATTTCGGACGGGTGGTCTACCGCAATTCTGGTCGATGAGGTGTTCACAGCATACGCGGCGCTTCACCGCGGTGAAGCGCCCGATCTTGGGCCGACATTCAAGTATCGCGACTACATCGCCTGGCATGCCGGTCAACAGCGCGCGGAGGCGGAGGCATTCTGGCGGCAGGAGCTGGCTGGGTTCGTGTCACCGGGCATACTGCAGCCCCTGGCGCCGCCGCACAACGCCGCAGCGCCGCAGCATGAGCAGCTGGAATGCTGTGCATCGCCGGCAGTCACGCAGGCTATGGTGGCGTTGGCGAGCAGCAGCCAGGTCACCCTCAACACCTTGTTCCAGGCCGCCTGGGGACTGTTGCTGAGCAAGTATCTGCACGATGATGACATCGTATTCGGTATCACCACCGCTGGCAGGCCACCCGACCTGCCGAATGTCGAGCGGGGCGTCGGTCTGTTCATAAACACCTTGCCGCTGCGCCAGGTCATCGATCCGAAGTTGCCTTTGCGCCGATGGCTGAAGCAGCTGCAGCAGAAGCATTTCGAATTACTCGGCTGGGAGTCCACGGCGCTGGTAGACATTCAGCGCTGGAGCGATGTGGCGCCAGGGCAGGCGCTGTTCGACAACATCCTGGTGTTTGAAAACTATCCGCGGGTGGAGCCTGCCAGTGACGGTGGTGGTCTGCAGCGGGGCGAACTCGACATCATTGAACACAGCAATTACCCGCTGGCCGTTCTGGTGGTGCCCGGCGAGTCGCTGCGCTGTATCGCGGTCTACGACACGGCGCGATTCGACGCCGCATTCATCAACCGGCTGTTGGCGCGTCTGCTGGGACTGCTGGCGTCATTCGTGGCAGACGCGGACAAGGCGCTTGGTGCCTACTCGCTGCTGGCACAGTCCGAATTGGCTGAGATCGTAAGCCGCGACGGCGTCTCTTCGGGAGGCAGCCGACCGCGCTCCACCGTACTGGAGCAGATTGCCGATAGCGTCGCCAGGTGCCCGGATGCCGATGCCGTACATTTCGCCGGCGGTGTGCTGAGCTACCGCGCGCTGGATCAGCAAGCCAATCGCGTCGCCAGCGCTCTGCGCGCCAACGGCGTGACAAAGGGGGCGTATGTCGGGATCTACGCCAATCGCTGCGCCGAGATGGTGGTTGCGATCCTGGGAGTCCTGCGGGCCGGTGGCGCCTACGTGCCGATGGACGCCAAATACCCCGAGGAGCACACCCGCTTCGTCATCGAAGACGCCGCGTTGGACCTGGTGTTGACGACCGAGGCCCTGTTTGAGCAGGCACGCGGACTTGGTGCCACCCTGTTGTCGATCGAAGCGCTTGCCGACGATGCGGTGTCTGGGACGGGTGTCGCGCCCAGTCTCCCGGCGGCTGACGATCCGGCATACGTGATCTACACCTCCGGTTCGACGGGAAAGCCCAAAGGCGTCGTTGTCAGTCACGCCAATCTGTTGAGCTCGAATACCGCACGTGCCGACTTCTATGGCGCTGCCGGACGTTTCCTGCTGCAATCGTCGTTTGCCTTTGACAGCTCGGTCGCCGGAATCTTCTGGTCCTTGAGCACCGGCGGTTCACTGGTCCTGTCTGCCGACGGCATCGAGCAGGACATGCAGCGACTGGTCGGGTACATGCATGAAAAATCGGTTACCCATACCTTGTGCCTGCCGTCGCTTTACGACCTGATTCTCGATAGCGCACGTGAGGGGCAGCTGGATGCGCTGCGCGGCGTGGTCGTTGCCGGTGAGGCCTGTTCGGCAGCGGTCGTCCAGCGGCACTTCGAGCAGCTGCCCGGTGTCGGGCTGTTCAACGAGTACGGTCCGACCGAGGCGACGGTGTGGAGCACCGTGCACCGCGTCAGCAGGCACGATGCCGGCGCTGAGATACCGATTGGCACGCCCGTCGACGGTGTCGAGTTGTGGCTTGTCGATCAGCATGGTCAGCCGGTGCCTGATGGCGTGGCGGGCGAGATATACCTTGGCGGGGAGGCACTAGCGCAGGGCTATCTGAACCAACCTGAGCTGACTGCGGCGCATTTTGTCGATTTGGCCCCGTGCGGTCTTCCAAGTCGCCGGCTGTATCGGACCGGCGACCTGGCCTGGCGGCGTGAAGACGGCTGCCTGATGTTCCTGGGGCGTTCTGACAGTCAGATCAAGATCCGTGGTTTCAGGGTGGAGTTGCGGGGTATTGAACAGGTTCTGAAAACGCATCCGGCAATCGTCGATGCGGCAGTGGCAATGTCAGATTCACCGGATCACGGTGCGCGCAGGCGGATCGTGGCGTTTCTGGTGTCTGGGGCCGATGCATCTTCCGAAAAGCTGTCCGTAGATGCTGTCCGCGCATTCCTCGCGCAGCGCCTGCCAGATTACATGTTGCCCGATAGTTTCATGGTACTCGACGGGATCTCGAAACTCCCAAACGGCAAGACGGACTATCGCGCCCTGCCCGTGAACGAAGCGCCTGTGTTGCGGAGCCAGGGAAAAGGCAGGCCGCCGACTACCGACGATGAAATTACGCTCGCCGGGATCTGGAAAGATCTGATGGGGCTTGAAAGCCTGAGCGTTGATGACAGCTTTTTCGACCTCGGTGGTGATTCGATCATCAGTATTCAGATGATATCGCGGGCACGCCAGGCCGGCGTGGCGATTGACCCGCAAGACCTTGCCCGTTACACAACGATCGCCGGGCTTGCCTCGTTGGTTCGCGACTGTGGTGAAAGAAAGGCCGGTAACCTGTTCACGTTCCGCCAGACCGGCGAGCGCCCGCCACTTTTCTGTATCCATGCAGGAGGTGAGTTCGCGTTGCCGTACCGACATCTCGCGCGATGCCTCGGCGAAGCGCATCCGGTGTACGCGGTGCAACCGCCGGGGCTCGATGGTGAGGTTAGACCGTTGCAGACAATCGAGGAACTCGCCGAGCACTACATCAGCGAGATCCGCAGCGTTCAGTCGCGCGGCCCCTATTATCTGATCGGCTACTGCATTGGGGCGACGGTGGCACTGGAGATGGCTCGCCAGCTTGAGCGTGCTGGCGAGCGTGTTGCCCATCTGTTTGTGCTCGATTCGGGCTTTTGGTGGCATGAAAGGGTTCCTGTGTCAGTGTTGGCCAACGATGGCACCCCGCGCGTGAGAAAGGTCATGCGCAAGATCGGGCTGGTGCTTCAGCGAGATGGTGCCCGGGTACTGTACGAGCTTCTCGCCCGAAATATCGCGCATGTCTACCGCGAAAGCTCTGCATCCTTGCAGCGTCGCTGGCGACTGCGTTTCGGGGACGAGGAAATACGCCGCCAGATCCTGCGCGATCATGTCCAGGCAGTCTGCAACAGCGCTTTTCAGCGCTATGATCCGCAGCCGTGCGGGGTGCCCGGCACTTTGATAAGAACCACTGAGTTCCTGGAAATCCCGGAGAAAGAAAGACATCTGCGTTGGCGCGACATGTTGTCCACGCTCAACATCAGGGTGGTCGACGGACTGCACGACACGATCCTCTCCGGCCCGGAGATCGCCGACGTGGCGCGTATCGTCTCTGATAGGATGCGCAGGGTGGAGGCAGGCGATCCTGATGTCCGCTAGGGACCCGGCCGCGTCGTCGTTCGCGGGCCTGTCGACGAATTTTGTATCACCGGCGGGCGGACAGGTAGCGTGACCCGCGCGCCGGATACCCAGACCCACGTGTTCCGCCATTGCCCGGATTTTCCGGCCGAACGCGAGATCCTGTCCGCCTTGCTGCGCCCCGGCATGCGCGTGCTCGACGTGGGAACGGCGGCCACCGGGCGCAGTGCCCGGCTGTTGCGTGAACTCGGTGCCGACGTCGTGTCGATCGATTTCAATCCTGCCGCGATAGACGAGTTTGCGCAGACGGGTGACCGCCGGCTTATCCAGCTCGCCGCCGCGGACCTGTGCGCGCTGCCGTTTCCGGCGCGCTCGTTCAGCCTCGTCCTCGTCGCGTTTCACGGGATGGATTACCTGCTCGACGAAGAAGCGCGCCAGCAGGCCTTCCGCGAAGCCTACCGTGTCCTGCAACCGGGCGGCAGCCTGGTGTTCAACGGCTTCAACCGTCTCGGCCTGATCCTGTCACCCGATTACCTCGACGTGCCCAAGGTGCGGCGCCTGCGAATTCGCTACCTGCTGCGTGCCGGTTTTCTACGCAGGACCCTGCGTGACCCTGCAGGTCTGGAGCTCTACCAGGCCTCGCCGCGCGAAACCATCCATGCGGTCGAGGCAGCGGCCGGTTTTCATTTCCGTTTCGTGACCGATCTCAAGGGACGTTCACGGTCGCAACTGCGTGTGAGTCTGCTCGCCACCGAGCCCTATTACGTGTTTCAACGGGATTGAAGCGCGGTCAGCCTGCCGGTAGCGGGGACTGGCCGTTGTGCTGCGCGGCCTGGTCCACCATGAGGCGAAATGCCGCGTTTCCTGCATAGAGTTCGGCGAAAGTGCCGCAGCCTGCGACCCGGCCTTGTTCGATAAGGTGAATACAGTCGCACTTCCGTACGGTGGAGAGCCTGTGCGCCACCATGATAATGGTCACGCCGGGCAGGTGTTCGCGCAGCGCCGCCATGACGGCGTTCTCGGTAACGTTGTCGAGCGCGCTGGTGGCCTCGTCGAGCAGCAGCAC
>Ga0316201_10001786_pt1 | contig 14861 bp, 13 predicted proteins | sample CS6wburrow_MG_FD_204516 | JGI IMG/M metagenome (GOLD analysis project Ga0316201, IMG submission 204516) | Coastal sediment microbial communities from Delaware Bay, Delaware, United States - CS-6 worm burrow | ecosystem: Environmental > Aquatic > Marine > Coastal > Sediment | place: USA... | reverse complement strand
TCCGTTTGGGGAAGGTTATGGCCATCAGGATCGACGATAATCACCAACATGGATGGATTAGAGTGGAAACGATCCAAATACAGCAAATATGTTAGAAAATTTTTAAAGTATGCTGAAAAATTAGGTGTAAAAACTAGCGATTTCTTAGTGTCTGATTCGATTGGAATACAAAACCATATCAAAGAAAAATACAGCAAGGATTCTACCTATATAGCTTATGGTGCCTATGTTTTTCATAATCCTGACGTACAGACCTGTGACAAATACCAGGTAAGACAATTTGAGTATGATATGCTGATTGCCAGATTAGAGCCCGAGAATAATATTGAGGTCATATTAGATGGTGTCGTCGAATCAAATACTGATACAGATTTTTTAGTAATTGGTAAGCATGAGACGAAATTTGGAGAATATTTAAAAAGCAAATACAAAAATCAAATGAACATTCGCTTTTTAGGAGGGATTTATAATCAAGAAGACCTTAACAATCTTAGGTTTTATTCCAATTTATATTTCCATGGGCATTCTGTTGGAGGGACTAATCCATCCCTTTTAGAGGCGATGGGTAGTAATTCTTTCATCATCGCCAATGACAATATCTTTAATAAAAGTATTCTAGGGCAAAACGCGTTTTACTTTAAAAATAAAAACGATGTAATCAATCATATCAAAAACAAGAAAAAGGCTGATTTTCAAGAATTAATTGATGCAAACAAACAAAAAATATTGACGGATTTCAAATGGGACTTGATCAACAATAAATATGAAAAATTCATGATAGAATGTTTCGAAAAATAGCAACAAATATTTATTGAAATAGATTTGTACACTTATTCAATTAACTGATAAGTTCTCTTTTTGTTAAGCAACGAAAACCTATCAATTTAGCGTATATTTTTAAAGCCCAAAAGATGATATTGAATAAAGCTAATAGGTTGATTTTGGCATAATTTCCCTTATCTGATATTGATTTGTAAAACATGTGTTTTATATTATCTTTATTCCAAATTATAAATGAATGAATATTAGAAATATATGTTGCATTGGAGCTGGTTATGTTGGAGGACCAACCATGGCTGTAATTGCACAAAAATGTCCACATATAAATGTAACCGTTGTTGATATAAATGAAGCACGAATAGATGCTTGGAATTCAGATGACCTTAAAGAATTACCCGTATTTGAGCCAGGCTTGGATGCGGTTGTCAAGGAAGCTAGAGGGCGAAACTTATTCTTTTCCACTAATGTGGATAAGGCAATAGAAGAGGCCGAAGTGATTTTCATTTCCGTGAATACGCCAACCAAAACATATGGAAAAGGCAAGGGTATGGCAGCAGATTTGAAGTATATCGAATTATGTGCCCGACAAATTGCAAGAGTTTCAAAAACAGATAAGATCGTGGTTGAAAAATCCACGTTACCAGTAAGAACGGCAACCGCTATCAAAAGTATTCTTTACAATACAGGAAATGACGTCAAGTTTCAAATTTTATCAAATCCAGAGTTTTTGGCTGAAGGGACAGCGGTACAGGACTTATTGAATCCGGACAGGGTATTGATAGGAGGCGACATGTCTTCTGAAGAAGGAAAGAAAGCCATTGATTCTCTAGTTGGAATTTATCAAAATTGGGTGCCAAATAATCATATATTGACTACTAATCTATGGTCTTCAGAGTTATCGAAATTAACTGCTAACGCATTTTTAGCACAACGTGTTTCTTCCATAAATGCCATGTCAGAAATTTGTGAAAAAACAGGAGCAGATGTTAACGAAGTTGCAAAAGCCATAGGAATGGATAGTCGAATTGGACCAAAATTCTTGAAAGCCTCAGTAGGTTTTGGTGGATCGTGTTTTCAAAAGGACATATTGAATTTAGTGTACATCGCCAAATCCTATGGATTGGATGAGGCTGCCAATTATTGGGAGCAGGTCGTTATTATGAACGAGCACCAGAAACAACGTTTTTCAGACAATATTGTCCAGACTTTATATAATACTGTTTCTGGCAAGAAAATCGCTTTTTTAGGATGGGCGTTCAAAAAAGACACCAATGATACAAGAGAATCCGCTGCAATAAAAGTTGCTGATAGTTTATTGAACGAGCAGGCTAAAATTTCGGTTTATGACCCAAAAGTAATGCCGGAAAGGATATATGCGGACCTTGATTATTTAAATACGAGATTTTCTGAGGAAAACAGAACTCTTCTGAGTGTTGTCAAGGACCCTTATGAAGCATGTGAGGGAGCACATGGTATTGCAATTTTAACCGAGTGGGACGAATTCGTTGATTATGATTGGAAACGAATTTACGATGGAATGAAAAAACCGGCATTTATTTTTGATGGCAGGGCAATTTTAGATAAACAACATTTAGAGGATATTGGGTTTAATTATTATAGAATTGGAAGTGGTGAGTGATTTTCAATAATTATAGCCATGGACTTTCAACATACCTAATTTATTTGGATATTAAAGTATAAATTTAACGATGATGCGAATTCTTATAACAGGAGCTGCAGGTTTTCTTGGGTCTCATTTATGTGATAGATTCATTAAAGAGGGATACCATGTAATTGCCATGGATAATTTGATAACAGGTTCCCTGAAGAATATTGAACATCTTTTTAGGCTTCCTAATTTTGAATTTTATCACCATGATGTATCTAAGTTTGTTCACGTATCTGGGGAACTGGACTATATACTCCATTTTGCATCACCTGCGAGTCCCATAGATTACTTGAAAATCCCTATTCAAACCTTAAAAGTTGGTTCATTGGGCACTCATAATTTACTTGGTTTGGCGAAGGAAAAAAGGTCCAGAATCCTTATAGCATCAACCTCAGAGATTTACGGCGATCCTTTGGTCCATCCACAAACAGAGGAATATTATGGCAATGTAAACACTATAGGCCCAAGAGGGGTTTATGATGAGGCAAAGCGTTTTCAAGAATCCATAACCATGGCGTATCACAGGTTTCACGGACTTGAAACAAGGATAGCAAGGATTTTTAACACGTACGGTCCTAGGATGAGACTTAATGATGGAAGGGTTGTACCGGCATTTATGGGTCAATTGTTACGTGGTGAGGACTTGACTATTTTTGGGAACGGTCTTCAAACGCGATCATTTTGTTTTGTTGATGACCAAATTGAAGGTATTTATAGATTACTATTGAGTGATTATGAATTGCCTGTAAACATTGGTAATCCAGATGAAATTTCAATAAAACAATTTGCTGAAGAGATAATAGAACTATCTGAAATACAACAGAAAGTCATCTATAAAGATTTACCCAAAGATGACCCTATGCAGAGGCAACCGGATATTTCCCTTGCTAAAAAAGTCCTCGGATGGGAGCCAAAAGTAAATCGAACTGATGGCATGAAAATCACCTTTGATTATTTTAAATCATTGAGCGCTGAAGAATTACAAAAGAGGGAGCATAAGGATTTTACTAGTCATATAAAGAATTGATTTGAGCTTATTTAAACACGGTAGATACTCAGGATATTTAAGACCTTTGTCTTACATAATTGATCTTTCTATTATAGTTGGTATAGCCTTCACCTTTTTCTTTAAAAATATCGACCCTATTATTTTTGTTCTTTTTGCAACAATAGGATGGGTAATATTATCTATAAATTCTAAATTCTATGAAGTATATAGATTTACGCGTGTTGTCACAATATTGAATTTAATAATAAGACAAGTTGTCTTGTTCTCTTTAATGATATTTGCGTTTTTCGGATTCTATAGTGACCTAAATATTAGGCCTTTGGTAATAGTCAAGTACATAGTTTCGGTATTTGCACTTATATCCTTAATCAAATTCACCGTATATTATTTATTAAAAAAATATAGAAAAGCCTTTGGGGGAAATTACAGGAATACAGTCATAATTGGGAAAAACCCTAAAACAGATTTGTTAGAAAGACTTTTCAATTTCAATCAGGAATATGGTTATTCACATAAAAAAACGTTCGATTTAAAGGATAAGGAGCATACCAACTTAGACGCTTGTTTTAAGTATATACTGGATAATCAAATAGATGAAATTTATTGCTCAATTTCAGAGCTTTCAAACAAACAGATCCGGGAAGTGATTGATTTTGCGGATAACAATCTCAAGATATTGAAGTTTTTACCTGATAATAAGGACATATATTCAAAGAAATTAACCTACGAATATTATGATTATACGCCAATTCTTTCCTTAAGGGAAATACCTCTTGAGGACCCTATTAATAAAATCGTCAAAAGGTTTTTTGATATAGTTTTTTCTAGTTTGATAATAATATTTATTCTTTCATGGTTAACCCCTCTAATTGCAATTCTAATTAAATTGGAATCTAAGGGACCAGTGTTTTTCAAACAATCTAGAAATGGGATTAATTACAAAGAGTTTGATTGCTATAAATTTCGATCAATGATGCCTAACAAAGATGCTAATTTATTTCAAGCAACACGTGGGGATCAAAGAATCACGAAAATCGGGAAGTATATAAGAAAGACAAGTATTGATGAATTACCTCAATTCTTTAATGTACTATTTGGAGACATGTCAGTAGTTGGCCCAAGACCTCATATGGTAAGTCACACAGATATGTATGCGAAACGGATTGATAAATTCATGGTTCGACATTTCGTGAAACCTGGAATAACTGGAATGGCTCAAATAAAAGGATTTCGTGGAGAGATTGAAACTGATAAAGACATCATAAATAGGGTTAAATATGATATTTTCTATATTGAAAACTGGTCGGTTTTACTAGATTTGAAAATCACCTTCCAGACATTTTATAATGCTATTAAAGGAGAGGAAAAGGCTTATTGATTCTTAATGTCAAGTATATCGATTAGTTTTTTGTTCTGCACATCAAAGTTGAATCTCTCAATAGCAGTTCTTTGAATGGCACAATTAAGTGTCATATTCAAATCTTCTAACACTATTTCGTTAAGCACCGTATTCAAGTCATCATAATTTCCTGATTCTGCGACCCATCCCAAATCATTCTCCATGACTATTTTTTCACCTTCACCGCCACCAAAATACAATATTGGCAATCCTAATCGCGAATACTCAAATATTTTTGAAGGCACCGAACCATATATTCTTTTTAATAGGGGTATAATGGTCAAGTCATACTCAAGTAGCAAGTTGTGTAATACTGTACGTTTCACTTCACCGTGATACACAATGGGCAGGTCAGGATTCAAGGTCATAAACTGTCGTATTGCATTGGTTTCTGCCCCAGCTCCATAGATATGGAATTCTATATTACTATAGTCCAGATGTTGACAGAGTTTATGAATACCTTGAGCAACACCTAACAGACCAGCGTAAACCAATCTGATTTTAGATGGAATAACAGCTTTTTCAATCAACTTCGGAGGTGCGAAATCTGGATAATTTCGGTAAAGGAAAACTTTTTTGTTAGGCACCAATTTAGATACATGATCGAGGATTTCATTACTTTGCCCAAGAACCATGGTAGCCTTTCGGCAATTGAATCTTTCAATACGTTCTAATATTCTATAGCTGAAATTTCTTTTAAAAGCCCCTAACTCCAATCCAGCAAAAGGCCAAAGATCAGACACGTTCAAGATCAATTGACGTTTCCTACTTAAGAAAAGCATACATGTAAAGGCTACAATTAGAGGAGGGGATTGAATAATTATTTTTTCTGGTAATTTATTAGTAATGAAAAACCAGATCAAACTCAACGAATAGGACAGCATGGCAAATAATCTCAAGACCTTATTCTTAGAATTGCTTGCATAGAGCCATAAACGATGGATCTTGATATCATTCTCAACTTGTGTTTGGCTGAATTTACCCTTGTACTCCAAAAATATTTTACCAAAAGGGTAGTTGGGTAAAGGCGTGACGACAGAAACACTAAAACCATTCTTCTGAAGTCCTTCTGCGAGGTGATGAATCCGGTTGGAGGCAGCTCCAGTTTCTGGAGGAAAGTAACTTGTTATAATAAGTACTTTCTTCATCAAAGGCAGTTAATGTTAATTAATTCACTTACTATTCTTTTTGCAGTATGACCATCCCATAGTTCAGGAATTTTTCCGTTCTTCCAATTTCCAGAAATCAGGATACTAAAGGCTTCCGAAATCTTTTCAGGAGACCTTCCTACAAGTATATTCGTGCCTAATTCACAGGTTTCAGGACGTTCTGTAGTATTTCTCAATGTGATACATGGCACATTCATTACCGTGGTTTCTTCAGTAATGCCACCAGAATCCGTCAAAACGGCAAAAGCCTTCTCCACAAGATAATTAAAAGACAAATAACCCATAGGGTCCACGTAGTGAAGATTATCGAAGGCGAGGTCCAATCCTTCTAGTATTTTTTTGGTTCTTGGATGTACGGGGAATATTATTGGATAATTTTTTCCAAGATCTGTTATCTGTGTAATTAGGGTTTTTAAGCTCTGCTCTTCATCTACATTGCTTGGTCTATGAAGTGTCATGACCATGTACTTCTTTTCCTCAAGACCTAATTCATTCCAGACACTTGGAGGATTGAATCTCGATTTGTTTTTAAGAAGCGTATCTATCATGACGTTACCCACAAAAAAAACGTTCCTATCCGGAATGCCAAGAGATTTAAGATTTTCATTCGCATAAGAAGATGTTGTAAAGAAATAATCGGTCAAGCTGTCGGTAACGATTCTATTTATTTCTTCTGGCATGCTCATATCGCCCGAGCGAATTCCTGCTTCAACATGAGCAACATTGATTCCTGCTTTCTTTGCAACTATTGTACAGGCCATTGTTGAGGTAACATCACCAACAACCATTACCAGATCGGGAGGATGCATTTCCAGTTCCTTCTCAAATCCGATCATAATGGCGCCAGTTTGCTCCGCTTGCGTGCCACTTTTTACATCTAAGTTAACATCAGGAAAAGGGATATTCAGTTCATGAAAGAAGGTATCGCTTAAATTCTTGTCATAATGTTGTCCGGTATGTACAAGACGATAATCTATTTTGTGACCCTCTTTCTTCTTATCGACAATTGCCTCTATAATAGGCGCAATTTTCATGAAATTCGGGCGAGCACCAGCTACAATGGTTATGAACATGCCTAATTATTTGATTAAAGATGAAAACTGTTTCAATTTACCGCTTTTACTGCGTTCTAAATATTCTTTCCTTTCAAAAGTAATATCCAATCCACTTTCTAGATAGGCTTCCATTTCTTTTTTTATTATTTTCATTTTCTCTTCTGAAAGTATTTCATTTCCAACATATACGATCTTGAAATGGGATGGACTATGTTGTTCGATAATGAACTCCTTGACTTTACCATCATTTTCTATCACACTTTTTGTGATGTAATAAAATGTCAGTCCTGCTGCTTTTTTACCACTAGGCAAGATGGCAATGTCATTAGTTCTTCCTATTAGGTTTTGTAAGATGGGTTTTTGAATCGTACTATCTACAGATAGTACCCCAATATCGCCAATGTCATAACGAATGAATGGATGTGCCTTGTTGTACAAAGAAGTGATCACAATACGACCTTCTTCACCATATGGCAGGACTCTGTCATTCTCATCCAAGACTTCCACAAATAATGTTTCCGAGTTCACTTGCCATTGATCATCGGTATTTTGAAATGCGATCAAATCCAATTCCGAAGCGCCATATTCATTGACAACAGGTATACCGAATCGAGACTCCATGAGTGCCTTATCATCATCAAAAAGCATTTCGGAAGTCACGACACATGCTTTAAGTGTTGGACAAATATCCTTAAGGATGATATTCCTGTTATTCAGGAATTTTGCAAATTGAACAATAGAACTAGTATATCCATTTATATAGTCGAACTGGGTGGATTTAAAATTCTTTAAGTGCGTCTCAAAAGCGGCATCGCTTAGGTCGAAAACCGAAAATCGATGCCGTTTACTCAGGAAATCCTTGAATCGTTCCTTATGATACCCCTTTTTATCAAGAGGAATACCATAAAAACGAGCTTGTTTGGAACTGTTGAAATCAAGCTCGAACCATCCGAACCTATTTTGTATCACTGCCCAAGTCATGGCATGACAGAATTTGTCCTTTGCAAATATGAAAGGCTCCCCTGAGGCGCCTGATGTTTTGTTTACATACACGCTTTTCATCGAATAACCATTACTCAAACGTTCCTCCAATGGTAGTTGGAGATCGCTTTTGGTCATTACGGGTATTAATGGCCAATCTCCTGCATTAGAAGTTGGAGCAAGAGTCTTATAGTACTCATTATGATTAAGATGAAAAGAGATGATGTCTGCCTTTTTCCGAAATACATAGTCTTCAAAATCAATTGAATTCATCTTGTGCGTCCTGTCAAGGGTTTGCCGTGCTTTTCTAATTGGAAAGCCATTAAGTCGTAAAGAGATATCGAATAAATTCAAAAGAAGAATGCTTCAGCTATGTTTGTGTAAATTAATTATTTTTTGAACGTAAAAGCAATTATTTTTGCTTTTTAAACAAAACAACCAATATGAATATTTTAGTTCTTGGTTCTGGAGGAAGAGAACATACATTTGCTTGGAAACTGGCGCAAAGCGAAAAATGCCGTAATCTTTTCGTGGCTCCTGGTAATTCAGGAACTGCTCAAATAGCGATAAACATCCCTGTAAATGTCAATGATTTTCAAGGAATCAAGGAAATTGTATTGAACCATGACATTTCAATGGTTGTTGTTGGCCCAGAAGACCCTTTGGTTAATGGAATTCACGATTTCTTCCTTAATGATGATGCACTAAAACAGGTCAATGTCATAGGTCCGCAAAAAGCAGCAGCGCAACTTGAAGGCAGTAAGGAATTTGCCAAGAAATTCTTGTTTAGACACAATATTCCAACAGCTGCATATGGCAGCTTTACCAAAGACACTTTACAGGAGGGGTTTGCATTCTTGGAGACCATGAGCCCACCCTTTGTATTGAAGGCTGATGGGTTAGCTGCAGGAAAGGGTGTATTGATAATTGACGACATTATTGAAGCCAAACGCGAATTAAAGAACATGCTTATCGAATCTAAGTTTGGTGAGGCAAGTGCCAAGGTGGTCATTGAAGAATTCCTGAGCGGCATTGAACTGAGCTGTTTTGTCCTTACAGATGGGAACAACTATAAAATATTACCTACTGCAAAGGATTACAAAAGAATTGGTGAAGGTGATGTGGGCTTGAACACTGGTGGTATGGGAGCCATATCACCTGTGCCTTTTGTAAATATAGAGTTCATGCAAAAAGTAGAGGAAAGGATAGTAAATCCAACTATTGAAGGACTTAAAAAAGATAATTTACCATATAAGGGTTTCGTGTTCATTGGCTTGATAAAAGTAGGTGATGATCCTTTTGTCATCGAATACAATGTTAGGATGGGTGACCCAGAAACTGAAGTTGTTTTACCACGGGTACAAAATGATCTGGTTGAGATCTTCGATGCCATGGGTAAAGGAACGTTACACAATGTTGAATTGGATATTAATCCGCAAGCGGCAACAACAGTAATGATGGTTTCTGGAGGTTATCCCGAAGCTTATGAAAAAGGCAAAGAAATAACCGGTTTAGAAACCATTGAGGGATCTATCCCTTTTCATGCAGGAGCTCAGTTGAATAATGATAAGGTCGTAACCTCTGGAGGACGCGTTATGGCGATGACGTCTTATGGCGAAACTTACAAAGAGGCCATAAAAAAATCTTACCAAAATATTGAAAGAATCAACTTTGATAAGATGTATTATCGCAAGGATATTGGTTTTGACTTATAAATATGAGTGAGAGGTAATGCTCTTATCCTCATCTCCATTTTTATCAAAGGACCTTAATTGCATCATCCAATAAACAAATGCAACCAATCCAATTGCCATGAAAATCCATGACATGATGTTGGCGCCGAACCAACTATCCAGTTCCAATGCTCTCAAGGCATCAAAAGGAGAAAACAGATAGTCCACAAATAAATCTTGTATTGCGTAGAAAAAATCTTTCATTGGTTATATATTTACAAGGCAAATATACAAAAGGTCTAAATGATTGCAAGGATTTTTGATAATTCAAAACCCATTAATTTTATTATAGCGTTCTCTATAGTGCTTATGGCCTTTTTTTTCGAGCAGTTTAAGCTATTTAAGGGGGAGTTTAGATTGGAATATGTGCTTATTCAAATTGCTAATTTTGCATTATGTTTGGTAACAATGGCATTATTTAATTTTATTGTCAATAAAAATAATTTGACCCAAAAAAACAGCTACAAAATATTATTATTCAGCCTATTTTTTGCAATGATTCCATTTACAATGAACAATTCGAGCATTTTAATTTCTAATTTGTTCGTTTTAATGGCAGTACGCAGAATCATCAGCCTTAAATCATTGCTGAAGGTCAAGAAAAAACTTTTTGACGCCTCAGTTCTTATTGCGATAGCCTCTTTATTTCATTTTTGGAGCATCTTATTCATTCTATTGGTCTTTGCTTCGCTTATGTTCTATTCGGAAAACAAACTAAAAAACTGGATAATCCCTTTAGTTGGACTAGCCGCGGTTACTCTGATTTTTGTTGCTTATCATATTGTGAGATTTAACACTTATGGAGATCCAATGACCTATATTGATGGAGTGGATTTTAATTATGAGAATTACAATTCCTTGAAAATGATCATTAGTATTACACTTTTGCTTTCTTTTGGGATTTGGGCCCTGCTCTTTTATATTCAAAGTCTTAACAAGAAATTGAAAACGTTCAGACCATCGACCATTATCATTATGATAATGGCGATTATTTCGGTTTTTGTAGCGATCATAACCCCGAGAAAAGACGGCAGCGAAATCATTTTCTTATTTGCACCACTTGCCATAATTATTACGAACTACATTGAAATTATCGAAGAGAAGTGGTTTAAGGAAGTCTTGATAGCCATTTTAATCTTGACACCTGTTTCTTTTCAGTTTTTCTGAGAGGACCTTCTATAAGAATTCATTGTATCTTTGCGCCAATAAAATACATACAGATGTTTACAGATATAGCCAATGCAATTTTCAAGGAGGTGATAGATAAATATCACATCATAAATACAGTTGACCAACCATTTAAGAACATATATGACAAAAGTAAGATGGCAATAGAGCATCTTCTTTATAGAAAATGTTGGATTGATACAGTTCAATGGCATTATGAGGATATTATTCGAGACCCGAATATTGATCCTATTTCTGCTTTAAAGTTAAAACGACAGATTGATGCTTCCAATCAGGATAGAACGGACATGGTGGAGTATATTGATAGTTATTTCCTAGATAAATATAAAGATGTAAACACTAAGGAAAATGCAACAATCAATACCGAAAGTCCGGCTTGGGGAATTGATAGGTTATCGATATTGGCGCTGAAAATATACCATATGAATGAAGAAGCAATCCGTAAGGATGCTTCTGATCAACATCGTGAATCATGTCATAAAAAACTAGAGGTCTTGTTAGAACAACGCATGGATCTGTCTACCGCTATAGACACCTTGTTAAATGATATTGCAAAAGGAGATAAATACATGAAAGTATATAAACAAATGAAGATGTATAATGATGATGAACTGAATCCTGTGCTTCGCTCTCAGAAGTAAGTCATTTATTCTTGAATGTCGATCAAACCAAAACATATACTGGTGATTCGCTTGTCTGCCATGGGAGATATAGCAATGACTGTTCCAGTTTTAAGAGCATTTTCCAGGCAACATCCTGACACAAGGATTACTGTTCTCACAAGGGAATTATTCGCTCCTTTTTTTAGGGGCATTCCAAATGTTGAGGTTCATAATGCTGAAGTAAAAGGGAAACACAAAGGGATTTCGGGATTATACCAACTTTCAAAGGAATTAAAAGAACTTAACATTGACTCAATTGCTGATTTACACAATGTCTTACGAACCAATATTTTGAAGGTGTTCTTGAGAGGATTGCCTTTCGTTCAGATCGATAAAGGACGAACAGAAAAAAAAGCATTGACTTCAGGTAAGGCATTCAGGCAACTTAAAAGCACACATCAACGATATGCCGATGTTTTTGAAGCATTGGGTTATAAGATTGATTTATTAAATCCAGTGTTTCCAGAAAAGAGTGAGCTTGCAGATGAAATACAAACAAAACTTGGTGTTAAGACCCAAAAATGGGTTGGGATTGCCCCTTTTGCACAATATGAATCCAAGATGTATCCTTTGGTAAAAATGAAAGAGGTAATCAATACACTTAATTCTTACAAGGATATCAAGATCCTATTATTTGGAGGCGGGGAATTTGAAGTTTCACAATTGGATGACATTCAATCTAATTATGAAAACGTTATCAATGTCGCTGGGAAATTCACGTTGGATCAAGAACTTGATATCATTTCAAATCTTGACCTTATGTTATCGATGGATTCCAGTAATGCCCATATTGCAGCGATGCTAGGGATAAAAGTAATTACCTTATGGGGAGTGACACATCCGTACGCTGGATTTTATCCTTTTGATCAAAATGACGAATGGGCAATTTTGGCAAATAAGGATGAATTTCCGAAAATCCCTACTTCGGTATATGGAAATAAGTATCCGAAGGATTACGGTGGGTTAATGGGAAGTATTTCTTCAGTTGAAGTAGTGAAAAAGATAAAATCCCTACTATAAAGAAGGCCCCGCAAAAGAGCGGGGCCTGAATTTAAACGTATTCATCTTTAAATAGATAATCCCAAAATCTAAAGCTACGTCTAAAAGTGGCATAAAAATATTCGTTTTAATTTCAGTAAGACTTTATTGCAAGAATATCTTCTAAATATTCGGTGAAATTCATATTTCATCGACGAAACAACATTTTATTCAGGTAAAATGAACATCATGTAGAATTAATCGGGAATAAAAAGAGCTAATTATACATCATCATAATCCACTCTTATCATGGCAGAAGTAGGATGTGCTTGACAAGTTAATATCAAGCCTTCATCTACCTCTGCGTCTGTTAAGATATTATTTTGGCGCATGGTTGCCGTTCCGCCAGAGATCCTTGCCAAACAACTACTGCAAATTCCTCCTTGACAAGAATATGGGACATCGAGATCTTGATCCAAGGCAGCTTCTAAAATGGTTTGTTTTTGAGACATTTCGAACGTATTTTCCCCATCGTCAACCAGAATCGTAATACTTGTTTTCCCAGTATTTACGACCTGTTCTTTGATTTCGCTGGGCTTTGCTGCTTTAAAGAGTTCAAAGAAAATGGCTGATTCTTCTATCTGATGTTCTGTTAAAACATTTTTGACAGTATGTATCATGGCTTCTGGTCCACAAAGGTAAAAGGCATCAATGGTTATATGCTTGTACTCGTTCTTCACCACAAAATTAACCGTGCTTTTCTCGATACGGCCAAATAAGGCGTTTTCCTCTTGTGCTTGACTGAATACAAACTTAATGGTAAAACGGTCCTTATATTGATGCTGAAGTTCTAAAAGCTCGTTCAAGAACATTGTGTCTTTAGTAGTTTTGTTTCCGTAAACCAATATGACCTTACTGTGTACTTCCTCTTCTAAAGCACATTTTATAATGCTCAATACCGGTGTGATTCCACTTCCAGCTGCAAAGGCCGCTATGTTTTTGGTTTTTTTATCGTTAGGTTCGAATACGAATCGACCTTTAGGAGGTGCAACTTCTAGAATATCTCCTTCCTTCAATTGATTATTAGCATAAGACGAAAAGGTACCTTCGTTCACTTCTTTTACTGCCACAGTCAGTTCTCCACTTTTAGGAGATGAACAGATGGAGTAATCGCGACGTACTTCGTTACCTTTGATAAGGGTTTTTAAGGTAATATATTGACCAGATTTAAAAGAAAAAATGTTTTTTAAATGCTCTGGAACATCAAAACTAATACTTACTGATTTGTCGGTTACTTTAAGGATGTTCTTTATCGTGAGTTCGTGAAATTGAGCCATAATTATGTTTTCGACAAAAATACTAAAGTGCTACATTAAAAATTGTTTAGTTGTGTAACAAAAGCACTAGTTTTATTACTTATTCTTTAATCCAAACCTAATTACACTATGATCAAACGCTTTTTGGGCTTAGAATGGAAACAATATTTTCGATCTTCTTACTGGCAAAAGAGCATGCTATTGAACATTTTGCTCGCTTTTTTTGCTCTCTGGATGGTTGCCTCATTTCTAATACTAGGACTTGCAGCTTTTCCCTTGATCAAAAAGTTATTTCCAGAAAGTGATCCTTTCATAGTCTTTAATGGTTTTTTGTTCTTTTGGATCCTAGGAGATCTTTTTGTAAGATTCTTTTTCCAGAAACTACCGGTAATGAGTGTTAAACCATTATTAACACTTCCTATTAAGCGAAGTAAGGTTGTTAATTATGTACTCGGAAAATCGGCATTTTCATTTTTTAATTTCCTCCCATTATTTGCTATAATCCCCTTTGGGATCATGCTGATATCCAATGGTTATCCAACAACAACAGTTCTGGTTTGGATACTGACCTTGATGGTCATAACGCTGATCATTAATTTTTCGAATTTTATTATTGAAAGCCTGTCCGCAAGGACGGAATTGTCTTTCATTCCAATAATGATACTTGTAGGGATTCTTTACGGTTTGAATCATTTCGAAATTGTTTCATTCTCGAGCTTGGTTGGTAATGGAGTCACTGCGATTACCAGCAATATTGTTTTACTTATCATTCCTTTGGCAATTCTCTCAGCACTTTATATTATCAATTTCAAGGAACTACACAAGAAATTGTATTTGGATAGCTCATTGAAAACAAAAACGAAACAAGCCACGTCAACAAACCTTGCCTGGACCAAAAAATTTGGGGATATCGCCCCGTTCA
>Ga0316201_10001785_pt1 | contig 14861 bp, 16 predicted proteins | sample CS6wburrow_MG_FD_204516 | JGI IMG/M metagenome (GOLD analysis project Ga0316201, IMG submission 204516) | Coastal sediment microbial communities from Delaware Bay, Delaware, United States - CS-6 worm burrow | ecosystem: Environmental > Aquatic > Marine > Coastal > Sediment | place: USA... | reverse complement strand
TGGCGCACTGGGTAACGGTATTCAACAACCCGCTGTTGATCGACAGGCTGGTAGCCCACGCTGTCGGGAAGTCGGTGACGACGCCCTATGTGGCCGCCAATGTGTTGGAGGCCCTCGCCACAATTCCGGTAGCCGATCGCTATGTGCAGCGGCTGCAGGCCAAGTGGATGCTGAAAGCCCTGCTGCAACGCAAGGTGCCCACCTACCCAATCAACCAGCGCAAACTCGCTACGGCCTTGCCCTGGGAACGCTTCTATCGCGATGGCCCACTCACCGGATTCTGGGATCGGTATGAGATGCCGGAGATCTTTCAGGGTCGTCACAAGGATGAGCTCATCCACCAGCCCAGCATCCTCACCTGGAACGCAATGATCTACGCCGTGTGGCAGGCTCGGATCGAGAAGAATGCGGACCTAAGGCGGCACCCCGCCGCTCTCAGCGGTATCTACCCGATTGGCCCGTCCGCAACACCGGGCTGATCCGCGCCTGCGTAATGCGCCTTCAATACCCTCCGCTGCAGTGTGAACCTGGCCAGCCCCTGGCCCAGCCGTCCGATCGGCCGGGCAAATGCGTCGGTTACACCTGCCGTTAGCGAAGCGATGAGCATGATCGGCGAAATGGCCCACGAGATGGTGGTCAGGGTTTTCTCTCGCTTGGCTCCCATCAGCTCATTGAACTGGAGGAACACGCTGGCCGTGGCCAGGTTGGCGACGATGGACAGGGCGACCAAACCACCCACCTCGTAGGCGGACGGCACGATGTGCGGCATGGGGTTGAGCGCCCAATCCCAACCGGCGATGGCCAGATACGAGGCGCCGGCCGATGCGGTGACCAGCAAGTAGATTCGATTGGTCTGGCGAGCCAGTGCGGTGCCGCGGTTCATAGCGGCTTCGACGGCCCGCGGGTTCAGGACCGCGCCCAGTCCGGTTGCCAGCACCAGGATCGGCTGCGACACCACCCGAGCCGCTTCGGCGAAGCCAAGCGCCTCGGGGCTGGCCAGGCGGGTGATGATGGCCGCCGCTACGAATCCAGCCACAGACGGTGCGGCAGCTTGGAGGACGAGCCAGCGGCCTCGTCGGGCCAGGTCGACAAATCGGAGTTGGTCCCTCCCAGTGGATCGCTGATGTGACCTTCTGGTCAGCAACCAGCCAAATGACAGCGAGACGAGATTGGCGATGGCCAGCGAGCCGAACGGGATCCACGGCAGGTCAACATCTCTCCACGTCATGACGAGGATCCCGGTCACGGTTGTGACGAACTGCACGATCGAGACGCTCGCCGCCAGCCACGACTTCGAACCGATGTGGAGCATCCGCCGTACGTGATCCTGGAGCGGCGAGAGAATGCTGGCCACAGCTGTGGTCAGGGTGAACGGCACGATGACGCTTGCTTCGGTGAGGGGAGCAGCTACGAGAGCCGCGAGCAGTGCCGCGGCCGCTCCGATGAAGGCCGGGCCAAGGCCGAGGGTGAGGGTGCGGGCGATCAGAGGGATACGCTCTTCGAGCGGAAAGGCAACCGCTTCAACCTCCGCCGGAGTCAACACCAGGTTGCGGGCGAGCACCGTCCCCATCAGGAAAGTGGTGAAGAACACTGCATAGACACCGCGTTCGGCATCCTCGAGGAGGTTCACTGCAGCGAGCCCGATGGCGAACGTGGCCAGCGAAGCAAAGGAGGCGTCGACAATCCCTGCAGGCAGCCGGCTCTTGAGGCTCTTAGTGCTCTTCACCGCAGTCCCGATTGCCTTCCCACCTGCCGGTGTGTTCAGTCACGGCAACCTAGCACCCGTCATGTCCCGTGCGAGGGCGCGACCGCATCGTCGGTGGGTTGATAACCTCGGATGGTCATGTTGTTCGCAGAAGTCGCCGCGATATCGGAACGGGTTGCCGCCACCGCGGCCCGCAAGGAAAAGATAGCTCTGCTGGCCGCAGGACTATCGGCCATGGACGATGACGAGTTAGCCGTCGGCGCCGCCTACCTTGCGGGGGTTGTGCCGCAAGGGTCATTCGGGGTTGGCTACGCGTCGCTACGAGACTTGCCACCAGCCGCAACCACGTCGTCCTTGACCTTGCTCGATGTTGATGCAGTTCTGGCGGCGACTGCAGATGTCTCCGGCCGGGGTGCCGCGGCGGCCCGGCGGACAACGCTCGAGCGGATCTTGGTGAATGCCACCGAAGCCGAACAGGGCTTCCTGATGGCCCTCCTGCTTGGCGGACTGCGGCAGGGCGCCAACGAGCGTTTGATGATGGATGCTGTGGCCAAGGCCTCCGCTGTTCCGGCAACATCGGTGAGACGGGCGGCGATGTTCACCGGTGATGTCGCCGAGGTTGCCGGCATCGCCCGGGCCGGCGGCCGCGCGGCGGTTGCTGCTGTGGGGCTACGTCTCTTCCGTCCGGTCCAGCCGATGCTGGCCAAAACGGCCGGCGATATTGCCGCCGGCATCGAGACGCTGGGTGGGGCCGCAGTCGAGAGGAAGCTGGACGGAGCGCGGATTCAGGTTCACATCGCCGATGGTGAGGTTCGGGTCTTCACCCGCAATCTCAACGATGTGACCGGGCGGGTTCCAGAGGTGGTTGCTGCCGCGCTGGAACTGCCGGTGCAGGCCGCCGTGTTCGATGGTGAGGCGATTGCGTTGGACAGCTCGGGGAGGCCTCGACCGTTTCAGGTCACCATGGCGCGGTTTGGCAGCGGTACCGCCGAACAGACAGTCACGTTGTCTCCGTACTTGTTCGACGTTCTTCATGTTGATGGCGCCGACGTGTTGGATCTACCGACCCGGGACAGGCTGGACATTCTCGACCGGACAGTCCCCGATCAGTACCGAGTGCCGAGGTTGGTGACGGCTGATGTCGATGATGCAGCCGGTTTCTTCGCCGCCACGATTGCGGCTGGTCACGAGGGCGTGATGCTGAAGTCGCTCGACTCACCCTACGAGGCCGGTCGCCGCGGCGCCGGCTGGCTGAAGGTTAAGCCCGTCCACACGCTGGATCTGGTGGTACTCGCTGTGGAGTGGGGTTCGGGCAGAAGGCACGGGTGGCTGAGCAACATCCATCTTGGTGCGCGAGCAGCGGATGGCAGCTTCGTGATGCTGGGCAAGACTTTCAAAGGGATGACGGACAAGATCCTCGAGTGGCAGACAGAGAGGTTCCTGGAATTGGAGACGAATCGCGAGGGTCGGGTTGTTCACGTGCGCCCGGAGCAGGTTGTGGAGATTGCCTTCGACGGTGTCCAAGCGAGCAGTCGCTATCCCGGCGGCATGGCCCTGCGCTTTGCTCGGGTCAAGGGCTACCGGGAGGACAAGCCCGCGGAAGAGGCCGACACGATCGACACCGTGCGTGCCATGTTTGAAGGAGCGTTCCCGTGAGCGCATCGATCGCCCGACTGCAGCGCAGTATCGAAGCCAACGCCATCCGGGCGACCTTCGCCGGCCTCTCATGCGACCCGAGTTAGGGTGTTTGCGCAATGAAGACCGTCGAATCCCCGATCGCCCGTTACACGCTGCGTGATGACGGCATCGTTGTAGCTCGCGCCATCAATCCTGAAGGCCCGAGGACGCGCGAAACCGCAGCTGCGACGCTCGACGTGCTCGCCGGATTGATTGGCGATAAGCCGAGACCGGCGCTCTGGGATCAACGGGCGACGCCTCGATTGGCTCCCGAAGTATGGGTGGAAGTGATTGAGCGGGTCGAACAGATGGCCGTCGCTTTGGCGATCCTGACCGACGAAGGAACGAGCCTTAGGCACGGCGCATACCAAGATGCCATAGGAGCGCTGCTTACCCCGACCCGCGAGTTTTCGGCCGAGGAACCGGCGATTGCGTGGCTGCTCCAGTTTCGGGACTGATCCACCACGGCTCATATGGGGCTACCGACGTGAGGCTGTGGTTCCGATGGTCGAACCAGGGACGACCGGTCTTGATGCGTCGACGGGGTGATCCGCCATGCACAAGTACCGCATCAGGGGACCTTCGGAGCATGCTTCTGCCAAAGGACCCGTGCCCTAGGAGGACAAGACGGCTGACGAGGCGGACACGATTGACGCGGTGCGGGCGATCTTCGAGCAGTCGGCCTGACCCGCCGTCGTATCACCTGGCTTCGGAGCCGAGGTAAAGCTGGCAAGTCTGAGTGAGTCCGATGATGCCGGTCTCGTCCTCTCGTTCCTCCATGGAGCATGTACCCGTCATCTCCACGTAGGCACCGATGCCGCTGGTGACCTCGCTTGTCATGTCGGCAGCGGGGTCCCCGGTGGTCATGTCCGCCATCGTGAAGGTGCCCGAGCCGTCGTTGCAGACATACTCTGTCCTACCGATCCGAGCTACGTCCTTGTGGGTTCCGCCGGCCGCCTCCGCTTCTTGAACTAACTGCATGAACTCCTCGAAGGGCATCCCGCGGCCATCGGGGTAGCCCAGGAAGACGTTCTCCCGGTCACCGCTAGAGCAGACCAGTCCGGCATCTACGAGTTCCCCGCTTGCGGTCCAGGGTTGCGCCTCGATCGGCTGCAGATCGAAAACGACGATCGGATCGAGCGCGTCGTCGCCACACGATGCTGCGAGCAGCGCTAGGCCAATTCCAAGGATTAGCCCTGCAGAAAGTCTCCTGGTCATGTTGTTCCGCCCTCTCCACAGCTTGTCAACGGTTCGTGTTCTGTCAACAGTCGGTAACGTTCGGTGAGTTCCTCGCAGGAGGCAGGCTCGAAGAAGATGGGCCACAGCGCGTCGGGGCCCATAATCGCCCAGGGAATCGTGAATGCCGCTTGCTCCACGCCCCGCTCGGCCCACACGGCATCGCCCTGCCGCCACACTTCGAGCCCAACCAAGTCGTTGAAGGCAGCCCGGGTATCGTCCGTGAGGTTGTCGACCATCCAGATGTGCGCCAACTCGTGAAGTCCGTAGCTGGCTGCGTTGGGGAACCAGCCGGAATCGGAGTCCTCCCACAACAAGCGGCCGATCTCGAAACAGATGACAACCGTGTGCCGGCCTTGGTAACGCTCATCCGACTCAATAGCGAGCCCTCCGTACTTCTCGCACTCGGGAGCAGGCGGGAACCATATTGCGGAAACCTCGGGGAGCCCGATTCCTGCTTCACCGAAGCGATCGAAGAGCCATCGGGAGAACTCCTCGTGGGCGGGTTCTGCGTTGATCAGATCGACTCGAGAGCCTCCTTCGTCGATGACCTCCGTCACGTTTTGCAGCAATTCGGTCGGCAACTCAAAGTCGATCCACCAGCCGTCGGGCAGGTCGGTAAGACATCGCTGTGCAGAAGGAACGTGGGTGTAGCGGATTTCCTTGTCAACGTGCTCACCGTTGAGCACGAGTCGACGGGCTTCGAGTCTTGGGCAATCGCCGCCGACCTGCACCAGGACGATGACCTGGACATCTGCTCCGTCTTGGTAGACGAAGATGCCTGGGGTGGGCCCGCCCTGGATTGGAGGAGCGTTGTCGAGGTCGGCCATGAGGTCATCGATGCCTTGCCACTCGTATCCCAGTATGTCGTCCCGCACGACGACGCTGGGTGAGTAGATGGCTTCGAGTTGGTTCTGGTCCGTGTAGCGCCAAGCCCCGATGTAACGCACGGCAAGTCTGTGTGCTGCCAACTCTTCGGGCGTGTCGATCGGCTGATCGGGAGTGTCTCTCTGGTCGTAGCCCTCAACGTTGCGAAACCCCTGCGAGGCGGTTCGCCCATTCCAAAAGGTGTAGCTCTGCACCCAATTGCTCCCCCTGATTACGTCGTCGGCATACGCGGACCACCAGACCAGAGCGCCGTCGGGAGAGACAAAGAGATGGTCCGCCCTGACTTCGGCATATTCCATGAACCACAGGTGTTGAACCGCTTCAACGACTTCGTCCGGGGTCTTAGCGATGCCCCTGCCCCAGATCGAGAGATCGAGAGTGCCACCTGCGGAAAAGAAGCGGGCGACTTGATACGGATCAGCGATGTCGTAGGCGTCGGCGAGCAGTGCTACCACCTCTTCCGCCTGTGATCCCCATGGGTCTTCGACCGGTGCCGAATCGCCACACGAAGCCAGCAGCGCCAGAGCCGTAAGCGCCGCAATGGCGCCGCGCCGTCTCATGGATTCAGCCTACAAGCGAGTTCACCGATTCGTAAGCCGCATCCGTCGCCGCTCGGCGATCACTGCGTCTACCTTGATGCTCGTGTCTATTCGCCTAGTAATTGTGTTGGCCCTGGTGGTTGCCTCATGTTCCGCAACCCGCGATTCTGCCGACGAAGTGCTGGCTCCATCGTCGCCGGAGCTGATTGGCCCACCGGCCGGATCTGGCTTGATCGATACTTCGGGTAGTGCCCTTCCGGTTGCACCTCCGGTGCCCACCGGGCCTCTCGACGAAGACTCGGTTGCCGCTCTCGAGAGAGTGTGGGAGGCGTTCACCACCCAGGTAGACCCCGCCGATGTCATTGACATCGGCGACACCGGCGATGCTCGGCTGGCCTGGCTGCTCAGCGATGTCTTGCGGTTCTTTCAAGGCGGCGTCGTTGGTGAGGCCGCAGTCGAAGCGTTCGACAGGTTGACCGGCGCATCCGTCTCGAGTTCGGGAGTTCGGTCGCAGTGGCGAAAGTTGACCGACCTGCTGATCGCCTGGGACCTGGAAGCCCCACCGGGATATGCCGCGTACAAAGAGCGGCTGTTCACGTTGGTCGATCCAGGTTGGGCACCGTTCTTCGCCGACCCTGAAGCCGAGGTCGACTGGCGGTTGGTGAGCTGGGGCGGGGTGCTGATAGACGACAGGGAGCTCGGCGATCCAGACCCTTGTGTCCGTGGCTGCATTCCGGCGCTTGACGATCCGCCGGTCACCGATGCAGCCGGGGGTGACTGGCACCCCGACGATCGGGTTGTATTTGCTGTCGAGATCAACGGCGAAACGCGGGCCTATCCGAAGAACATGATGGAAGTTCACGAGATGGTCAACGACACCCTGGGTGGTCGTCGTATCGGGATGCCCTACTGCACGCTGTGCGGGTCGGCGCAGGCCTTCTTCACCGACGAGGTCCCCGCCGGAGCTGAGAACTTCGTGTTGCGCACCTCTGGCCTCTTGGCCAGGTCGAACAAGGTCATGTACGAGCTCAATTCGCAGTCGATGTTAGACACGTTCCTCGGTGTTGCTCTGACCGGGCCGCTACGAGCCGAGGGTGTGGTGCTAACCCCGGTGACGGTGGTCACCACTACCTGGGGAGACTGGAAAACCGCTCACCCCGAGACCACCATCGTCGTCCAGGACGGAGGGAGGGGCATCGATTACCCCGCCGATCCGCTGCGCGGTCGTGACGACGACGGTCCGATATTCCCGATCGGAGATGTTGACCCACGCCTCGATGTGCAAACTCTGATTCTCGGGCTGGTGAATCCCGACGGCGTTCCGATAGCGTTTCCAGTGGAGGCCGCTCGTAAGCGTCTTGCGGCGGGCGGAACGATTGCGCTTGCTGGAGTGGAGCTGCTCTTTGATGGCGGCGGACTGATTGCGACTCTCGAGGACGGTTCGCCGATGGTGACTCATCAATCCTTCTGGTTCGCCTGGAGCCAGTTTCGACCGGATACGCTTGTCTGGCAGCCCTGACTTGTGTTGGATGGCGAAGGAGTCCGGGCGGTAAGTGACGGGAGATGATCGATATGGCTGAGCGGGGGAGTGTCCTGGTCGTCGGAGCGAGCCGCGGAATCGGTCTAGAGCTCGTCCGACAGTATGCCGCCGCCGGATGGGACGTGCATGCAACCACCCGCACCCCAGCCGAGCCGGGCGAACTTGGGCGAATCGAGGGCGCCGTCCAGTTGCATCTTCTCGACGTGCGGGTTCCCGATCAGGTCAACGGCCTGGTCGCGACTCTCCCGAAGCTAGGGCTGAACCTTGTCGTCCACAATGCCGGGATCTACCGCGGCTACACCCGCGAAGAGATGATGGAGGTCAACGGCCGGGCGCCCATCGCGGTGGTCCAGGCGCTGCTTGATGCCGACCGCATCGCGGCGTTGGGGCGGATCGTGCTGATGACCTCGCAGCTGGGCGCCAGGCGCGGGAGAACCGGCAGCCTCGGCGACTACGGCGACTCAAAGGCTGTGCTCAACGACGAGTTCCGGTTGCGGGCACCGGCGTGGGCACTAGCCGACGTCGTCGGGATCGTGATGCACCCGGGATGGGTGCGCACCGACATGGGTGGACGCGGAGCGACGCTCTCGGTCGAAGAGAGCGTCGCTGGTATCCGACGGGTTATCGCCGGTCTGTCAACCGCCGATCATGGTCGTTTCTTCTGTTGGGACGGTACCGAACACCCTTGGTGAGCTAGCCGCTCTGAATGACATTCACGCAGATTCCGCCCTGCCCGATGCAGTCGCCGACCGTCACGTTCCAATCGCTGCCTTCGCTTGGCCCGTAGTAGACATTGCGGAAGGTCCCGTCTTCAGTGCTGAACGACGTCTCCGTCTTCTCGACCGCATCGCTGCCGGCGTCTAGCTGATCATCGTAGAAGGCCACGATTTGGTCATAGTCGCCATTCGCATACAGAAGCGAGACCAGGATTTCGCTCCCGCTCACGATGGAGGTTTGGACCTCGCCTCCCGGCGCAACTGGAATCTGCAGATCATCGGGGATTTCGCCGCCCCCGATCGTCATGGTCTCTCCATCATCGCCTTCTACGGTGATGACCATGTCATCGTCGGTGCCGCTTCCGCTGATGGTGACGTCCTCGCCATCGTCGCCGGTGACGTTCAGATTGAATCCCTCGCCGTCCTCGCCTAAGTCGATGTTGACATCGCCGATGTCATCACCGCTGTTCTCCAGAATCTGTTCGAGCAGCTCCTCCTCGGCTGACTGGCCACCACAGGCGGCCAGCAGCAGCAGGAGCGCCGAGAAGACGACAAGCAATCTGATATTTCTCATTGGACTCATTCCTTGTTCCCCGCGATTGTCGGTTTCGTCTGTCTACGAGACCGACTACTCCTACCCAAGATACGCGTTCTTTCCGGAGATTGGGACAACCCGCGTCGGTTCCTCGGCTTTAGCCGTCGTGCCGGGGACTCCGTACGCTCCTTCACCTTGTGCGCAGCCGCAGCAGACAGCGGCGGCCTAGGCCATGACCAACCGACCTTGGAGTGCCGTCGCGCTAGCTCGCCCCAGTCTGTACGATTCGGTATAGCGAGGCACCAATGGCTTCAATCTCTCTCGAGAACATCCGGGTCATGCGATCAGGAACGTTGGCCTTGGCGATCGACTACTTGGAGGTCGCCGACGGCGAGTTGCTGGTCGTGCTGGGCCCGTCCGGCTCCGGCAAGACGACTCTCTTGCGGGCCATCGCCGGTTTAGAACCCATCACTCACGGTTCTGTGTCGTTCGACGGTGTCGACTGCGCCGACGTGCCCACAGCTGAGCGAGGGGTGGCGATGGTGTTTCAGGAGAGCACCCTTTTCCCCTTCAAAGACGTTCGCGGCAACATCGCCTTTCCCCTGAACATCCGCCGCACGCCGCTGGCCGAGGTCGATAGTCGGGTCGAAGCCGAGGCCCGTGTGCTCGAGATAGAGCATCTTCTCGCTCGGAAGCCGAATCAGCTGGGCGCCGGACATCAGCAATTGGTGCAGGCCGCCAGGGCTCTCGTCAGGGTACCGCGAGTGTTCCTAATGGATGAACCGCTCGCCCGGCTGGATAGTCACCTTCGCGAGCAGATGCGCCGGGAATTCCGGCTGTTGCAGCAGGGTTACGGCGTTACCACGGTCTTTGTGACCAATGACCAGGCCGAGGCGATGGTCATGGCGGATCGGATTGCGGTTATCGAGCAGGGGAGGATCCGCCAGATTGCCCCGCCCCTCGATATGTACCGGTGGCCGGAAAGCAAGTTCATTGCCCAGTTCATCGGCTCTCCGCCCATGGGGTTTGTGTCGGGTTGGGTCAAGGAGGACCTGCCGGGATATCTGGTCAGCTTCGGCGATTTCCGATTGCGGGCGTGGACCCCAACCCTGGAGGGGGCCGGACGAGTCGAAGTGGGAGTCCGGCCCGACGATGTCGTCGAGGTGCCAGATGGGATGCCGGTCCGCACCGGCCGCGGGTATTACGTCGGCAGTCACGGCTATGTCCGAGTGCAACTCGCACCCGGTCAAGAGGTTGAGATGAGAACCGAGGGGTTTCCGCCGCCCCCCGGACAGACCATCGGAATCAAGCTGCGCCGCCTCCATATCTTCCACCCAGAGACCGGATCGGTCCTGGGCCGAATCGAAGACGGCGCCGGGTAAGTCGCGCCACATACCCTCTTGCGTAGCCGGCGGCCGGATACGGCCGTCATCTACGCAAGAACGATCTGCCCGGAGGGCAGGGGGCTACTTGTTGTACTTGGGTTCGTCGCGTTTGATGATGCGGGCCGCTGATTTGCGGGCTTCGCCGACGGTTGCTTTCTGGGTCAGTTGTACGGTCTTGCCGCCCGGGATCGCCTCTTCGCCACCACGAAGGTGCTTTGCGATCTGCTCCTGAACCTTGCCACGGGCGACGGCGCCGGTGTAGACGTTGTCGCCTTTTGCGTTCTTGATCTTGTAGACAACGGCCTTGTCGTCCGCAAGCTCGGCAACGGTCGTTTTATTCAGATTACCGGCTTTCTTGCCTGCCATAGATGGCTCCTTGGTCGCCACGGCGAACGCGCTCCGTTTCGCCCGTAGGCCTCAACCTACACGGGAGTTTTGCCATCGCTGCGTCAATCAACCGATCGAGGAGCGCTCGAGTTCGGCGCCGCCACGTAGAAGCGCTACCGATTTGGGGGTAGCTTTGGCGGGCCCAGCCGACGAGGTCAGAAGACCATCTCGACCATCGGGCTGTTAGCGATGAGATCCTCGCCCGAGGTCTGGCTGCGATACCACCAGGTCTTTTCTGCGGTGAAGACCGCGCGTCGAAGCCTTTTGTCGGTGATCGGGTGGGCCGTTGCATCGAGATCGACATTTCCGGGCAAATGGAGGGTCATGCTGGGGTTTGCGAGGAGATTGGCGTACCAGTCTCTAGGGCCCGGGGTGCCGGTGATGATGTAGTGGCCGTCAATGGCATACATCCATATCTCAATTCGGCGTGGTTCCCCGCTGCGACGTCCTTTCGTGGTGATCTCCACCGTCTCGACCGTCTCGAGGAGTTGTCGCAGCTCGTCGGTCATTTAGACGGTGTAGCTCTCGCCCCAGTCGAGTGTGACGACCTCGATGCCGTCGTTCCCGAGAACGTGCTTGGCGACGCCGTAGATCCAGCCGCGGCCCAGCTCCGATAGATAGAAGTCGTGCACCGGCACCGCCTGTTGCGGACCCAGTTCTCTGGCAAACTCCAGCGAGCGGGTGGTCGATCCCCATGGCGTCAGGAGAGCCAGGGCCAGCACCGGAGCGGTCCGACTTGGTCCATAGCTGTCGCCCGGGTGGGTGAGCACACCGTCGATCGTCCACGACCGGTTGGGTGGGGCGGTGCCCATCGGGGTGGTCTCGTGGATGACGTCCTCGCTGCTCGTGCCCGGGGGGATACTGGTATCGACTTCGATATCGTGTTGGGCGAGAACGTCTGCAACGCTCTGATTGCCGTGCACGGCCACGTCGTGGTTGCGGTCGAGCACAAACCGAACGAACTCGGGGCTTACGTGGTCCCCGTGTTCGTGGGTGATCAGGATCCGCTGGATGTCGCCGATCTCGTCGAGATTGACGGCTCCGCTCTCGATCGCGTGGAAGCCCGGGTCGAACATTGTGGCGCCTGCATCGGTGGTGACGATGAGGCACGAGTCGGTGATGCGCTTGATCGTGGCCATGTTTCGACACTAGCGCGGCCATGGGGTACGCCGCACGGCCGCCCGGTTGCCCGGAAGGCCGTGCGGTTTGCGGTCAGTCCATGTCTTCTTTTGTGTCTATCTCATCGCCGACCACGTTGAACTGTTCATCGAGTTGAACGTCGATCTGGCGACCATCGTCCAATGTGACCTCGACCTCGTAGTAGCTTTCCTCGTCGCCGACTTCGGTTTCGGTGACCGCTCCACCACCGGTGTGGGCGATTGCGGCGGCGCTGGCTTTCTCAAGAGCGTCGCCGGTGATTGGTAGTTCGCCGTCGTCGCCACCTGAAGCGATGGCGGCTCCGGCACCTGCGATTGCTCCGACGGCGACCAAGGCGCTGACCAGCAGTACCTTCGTCCTGTTGACCATATGGACCTCCTTCGGGGATCCGCGTTCGTGATACCGCCACGATGCCAGGCAGGTCCTGAACAGACCCTGAACGATGCTCAACCCTTTTTCAGGCCGCATTCAGCCCGGATATGCCACGATGGGATCATGCGGGGTGGCAATTGAAGCTATTGCTGATCGAGGATGATCCCAAGATCACCCGGGCGGTTAGTCGCGGGCTGCGGGCCGAAGGGTTCACGGTGGAAACGGCGTCTCGCGGCGATGATGGGCTCTGGCTTGCTACCGAGGGCAGTTACGACCTGATCCTCCTAGACATTCTCCTCCCCGGCCGCAACGGGTACCAGGTGTGCGCCGAACTCCGTGCCGCCGGAGATTGGACTCCGATCCTCATGCTCACGGCCAAGGACGGCGATCTCGACGAAGCAGAAGGTCTCGATACCGGAGCCGACGACTATCTGACCAAGCCGTTTAGTTTCCCGGTGTTGCTGGCGAGGATTCGCGCTCTGCTGCGCCGTGCGGCCACTCGCGAATTGGCTCCAGTCGCGGCCGGCGACCTCCGCGTTGAAGCAGCGGAACGGCGAGTGTTTCGCGGGACCAAGGCAATCGAACTCACCGCTCGGGAGTTCGATGTGCTGCTATTCCTGATCCGCAACCAGGGCGTGGTCGTTTCCAAACTGGAGATCCTCAACGGCGTCTGGGATTACGGATTTGAAGGAGATCCCAACATCGTTGAGGTCTATGTCGGCAGGCTGCGCAAGAAGGTCGATCAGCCGTTTGGCAGAAGTGCAATCGAGACGATCCGCGGGGCCGGTTATCGGCTGGCCGAGGACGGTGGTTGAGGTGCCCAGCGTGTCAACACGATCGGTCCGATTCCGGGTGACCGTCCTTGCCGCGGCCATAGTCGCAGCTCTTCTGGTTGCAGTAGCTGTGCTCCTGGTGGTCGTGCAGCATCGCGCCCTTGCCGCGGCAGTGGATGACGGCCTGCGTCGCCGTGCCGACGACCTGGCGGCCGTGGTCGCGGAAACCTTGCCCGACACTTTGTCCGGAACCGATGACGATAACGCTGCGCAGATAGTCACCCCGAGCGGCGAAGTCCTCGTTTCGAGTATCAACTTGGGCGTCGGCCAACCAATAGCGCCCGACCCGGGGGAACGGGAGGTAATCGTCGAGCGCGCCCTGACCGAGCCGGATGACACCTTCCGAGTCCTGTCGCGGTCGGCGACGGCGGCGGAGGGTCGGCTGATCATCCACGTGGCGACAGCTGCGGATGAGATCTCCGATAGCGTGGATATCCTGCGCAACTCTCTGCTGGTACTGGTCCCGCTGGCGGTTGCGCTCTTGGCGGCAGCGATTTGGTGGCTGGTCGGCAAGGCGCTGGATCCCGTCGAGGCGATCCGTACCGAGGTAACCGCGATCAGCGAGACGGACCTCGATCGCAGGGTCCCCGTTCCCGATACTGACGATGAGATCAGCCGACTCGCGCTCACGATGAATCTCATGTTGGATCGGCTCGAAGACGGGGTGTCTCGGCTGCAGCGCTTTGTCGCAGACGCGTCGCATGAGCTACGCAGTCCGCTCACCCGGATGCGCACCGAGCTGGAGGTCGACCTCGCCAATCCGGATCGTGCCAATCCATTGGCTACGCACCGCAGCGTGCTCGATGAAGTCAACGCAATGCAGCGGCTGGTCGACGAGCTTCTGTATCTAGCGAGGGCCGATGCCGGTCAGCAGCTGGTGCGGACCGAACGGGTGGATCTAGACGACCTGTTGCTGTCGGAAGCCGATCGGCTTGGCGCAACCGAACTGAGCGTCGACATTTCGAGCGTATCGGCCGGGCAGGTTCTCGGTGACCGCGCCCAGTTGGTGCGGGCGATCCAGAATCTCGTCGACAACGCGACCCGGCATGCCGCGACTGCGGTCACTTTCGATCTGAGGGAGGACGAGGCGGGGGTGCTTCTTGCGGTGTCCGACGATGGGCCCGGTATTCCTCCGGATCAGGCGGAGCACGTTTTCGAACGGTTCGCCCGAGTCGACGAAGGTCGGTCACGTGACGAAGGTGGCAGCGGCGTCGGTCTTGCCATCGTTCGCGACATCGTGGAACGCCATGGCGGCACCGTCGTGGTCGATACCGGGTTCACGACCGGCGCCCGCCTTGTCGTTCGGTTCCCCGCCGTTGCCGGCTAGTCGTCTTTCACGAACACGTTGAGCACGGCGCTCACAACCGAGATCACTATCGCCCCCAGCACCGCAGACCAGAAGTCGGCGACCGACAGTGCATCGGTGATAGCTGCGGTCAGACCCAGCATCGCCGCATTGATGACCAGGGCGAAGAGACCCAGCGAAAGGATGATGACCGGAAGCGAAAGCACCTTGAGCACCGGCTTGATGACGGTGTTGATGAGACCGAAGATCAGGGCCACCAGCAGGATTGTCCAGAAGTCGCCGTCCAGGTCGATTCCGCTGACGAGATACCCGGCCACCCATAGGGCTGCGGCGTTGATGAGGAGCTTGAGTATGAGACGCATGCCACCAGCTTACGACGCCGTCGGCGGTGCGCGGTTCGCAACTATGCCAGAATCGTCGCATGACGCCACTTCGAATAGCTGAATGGTCCGAGCTCGAGGATCGTGTGCCCGCAGGCGTGTTGGTCGGCAACACCGACCTGGTCCTGATCCGCTACGACGATGCCGTCTCGGTGCTTTACGGTCGGTGCCTCCACCGAGGTGCGCTGCTGGCGGACGGCAGCA
>Ga0316201_10001784_pt1 | contig 14869 bp, 18 predicted proteins | sample CS6wburrow_MG_FD_204516 | JGI IMG/M metagenome (GOLD analysis project Ga0316201, IMG submission 204516) | Coastal sediment microbial communities from Delaware Bay, Delaware, United States - CS-6 worm burrow | ecosystem: Environmental > Aquatic > Marine > Coastal > Sediment | place: USA... | reverse complement strand
GTGCTCTGTGGCCGTCCCGAACTGATCGCCGAAATAGACAAAATACGTCTGCCGTACAATATTAATGTGCTCACCCAACAAACCGCCGGGTTTGCGCTTGAACATATCGATGTACTCGAACAGCAGGCCGCCAGTATTCGCGAACAGCGCGAAATCATGCTGCAGCAAATAGGCGCACTCGATGGCATTGAAGTATTTCCCAGCCAGGCCAACTTTATTCTGTTCAGGATTTTACGCGGTGACGCAAACGAAGTATTTGCAAGGATTTGCGATGCTGGCGTGTTAATCAAAAACATGAAAGCGAGCGAAGGCCCGCTGAAAAACTGCCTGCGGGTCACGGTCGGCAAGGTAGAAGAGAACGCCGCATTCATGCGCGCGCTTGAGGCTGCGATACAAAAATAGTCCACGGATGAACGCTGATGAACACAGATAAAAGCGAATCAATGTCCGCGAAAAACGCAAAGGACGCAAAAAATAATTAATTTTTAATTCGCGTTATTTGCGTTTTTCGCGGACTGATATTTTTTTCTTATCTGTGTTCATCTGCGTTCATCTGTGGATAATTAATCTTTCCTAATTACTCCGCAACGGCCGCTGTCCCAGGGTGGCTTCCAGGGTCAGGCTCTGGCGATGGCGCAGGCCGTCGATTTCGAACTTGTCACCGGGTTTGCCGGCTGCAATGGCCTGCACTATATCGCTGGTATCGCGGATCGGCTGCTTGTTGATATGGGTAATAATATCGCCTTCCTTCAGGCCGGCATTGTCACCGGGACCATTTTTGTCAACACTGGTCACCAGGATGCCGTGCACATCCTTGAGTCCCACCTTGTCTAGCAGCACCCGCGGAATATCCTGGCCTTCGACACCCAGCCAGCCACGCACCACGTAACCGTTACGTGTAATCTGATCAAGAACATTTATGGCCAGGTCAATCGGGATGGCAAAACCGATGCCGTTGAAATTGCCGGTGTTGGTATAAATCAGTGAATTGATGCCGACGATTTCGCCGTCTGTATTGATCAGTGCGCCGCCGGAGTTGCCCGGGTTGATCGCAGCATCTGTCTGTAAAAAGTTTTCATAGGTATTGTTGCTTACCCGGGTGCGGCCAGTGGCGCTGATAATGCCCTGGGTCACTGTCTGGCCGATCTCGAACGGGTAGCCAATTGCCAGCACCACGTCGCCGATGCGCACGTTGTCGATTTCGGCGACTTTCACTTCGGGCAATTGATCGAGTTCTATTTTCAGCACTGCGAGGTCGGTATCGGGGTCTTTGCCCACCAGCTCTGCCTTGACACTGCGGCCATCGTTCAGCGTGACCTGTAAATTTTCGGTCTCGGCGATGACATGGTAATTGGTCAGCACAAAACCGCGCGCGTCAATAATCACGCCTGAACCGGAGCTTACCCGGGTCTCAATTTTTGGCGCATGCGGTGATGTCTTGCCGAGATAGCGATCCAGCAGTGCGGTATTTTTTGGGTCTAGCGCCGCCTCAACAAACCGCAGCGAGCGAATACTGACCACCGCGGGCGAGGCGGCATCGACTGCATTGGCAAAGCTGGTCGTCGCCAGTTGCGCGCTGCGGACCGCGGGCTGGCTGCCATTCTGGCCAATACGTAGCCCAAACAGGTTCAGGTGCCCCTGTCCGCTGAATATCAGGTAGGCAATGCCCGCGAGCACGCCGATCAGGATCCAGTTGGCGTAATAACGTATCGGGTGTCGGCGGTGTTTCATGTGATATCTGTATGTTTATGTTTATAAAGGGTATATAAGAAAAAACTTGGCGCATTGTACAACTTAAGTTATGCTATGCGCCCTTTGTGACCGCCCAATATAGTGTGCGCGGTTTGCCAGACTGGTTGTTGTTCCGGAACCTGCGTGATTTAACAGTGGTTTACTCCCCAACACAACAGTAGCGAATTTCAATTTTCGTGGAGAATTTCATAATGTCTACTGACGCTGTCGATAAAGGCAAACGTCGCTTCCTGACGCTGGCTACTACCGTAGTCGGTGCCGTGGGAGCGGGGTTTGTCGCGGTGCCTTTCCTGGCATCCTGGATGCCTAGTGAACGTGCCAAGAACGCTGGAGCACCGGTTGAGGTGGATATCAGCAAGCTCGAGGAAGGCCGCATGCTGACTGTCGAATGGCAGAGCAAGCCGGTGTGGATCATCAAACGTTCCGCAAAAACCCTCAGCGATCTGAAAACTATGGATGACCAGCTGCGTGATCCGGATTCAGAAAACGTCGACCAGCAGCCGCCATACGCGCAGAATGAAACCCGTTCGCGCAAGCCGGAAACCCTGGTACTGGTCGGTATCTGTACTCACCTCGGCTGCTCACCGACCTATCGCCCTGATATCGCCCCGGCTGACCTCGGCGCCGACTGGAATGGCGGCTTCTTCTGCCCCTGCCACAGCTCACGTTTCGACATGGCCGGCCGTGTATACACCGGCGTACCAGCACCGACCAACCTGGTGGTGCCACCACATTATTATGTGAGTGAAAACGCAATTCTCGTTGGTCAAGATGGAGGCGCAGCATAATGGGCAAAAGTCTACTGAACTGGATCGATGATCGTTTCCCGTTGACGAAAATGTGGAACGAGCATCTGGCCGAATATTACGCCCCGAAGAATTTCAACTTCTGGTATTTCTTCGGTTCGCTGGCATTGATGGTACTGGTGATTCAGATTATCTCCGGTATTTTTCTGGTCATGCATTACAAGCCTGATGGTGCGACTGCATTCGCCTCGGTCGAATACATCATGCGTGATGTGCCCTACGGCTGGCTGATTCGTTACATTCATTCCACCGGTGCGACCGCGTTCTTTATCGTGGTCTACCTGCACATGCTGCGTGGACTGATGTACGGCTCGTATAAAAAGCCGCGCGAACTGATCTGGCTGTTTGGCATGTTCATCTACCTCGCATTAATGGCTGAAGCCTTCATGGGGTATCTACTGCCCTGGGGCCAGATGTCGTACTGGGGCGCGCAGGTGATTATTTCACTGTTCGGCGCCATCCCGGTGATTGGTGATGACCTTACGCTGTGGATCCGCGGTGACTTCGTGATTTCCGATGCCACGCTGAACCGTTTCTTCTCACTGCACGTGATTGCCTTGCCACTGGTGCTGTTGTTCCTCGTGGTGGCACATATTCTCGCGCTGCACGAAGTGGGTTCAAACAACCCTGACGGTGTCGAGATCAAGAAAAACAAAGACCCGGTGACGCATATCCCGCTGGATGGCATCCCCTTCCACCCGTACTACACGGTGAAGGATATCGTCGGTGTGGTCGTGTTCCTGTTCTTCTTTGCGGCTGTCATGTTCTACTTCCCCGATGGCGGTGGTTATTTCCTGGAACACGCCAACTTTATTGCGTCTGATCCACTGAAGACCCCTGAACATATTGCACCGGTGTGGTATTTCACCCCGTTCTACGCGATTTTACGCGCGGTCCCCGACAAGTTGATGGGTGTGGGCGCAATGGGTGCGGCGATTGTGCTGCTGTTCTTCATGCCCTGGATTGATCGTTGCAAGGTGAAATCTGTGCGTTATCGGTCAGGTATCTACAAGGCCAACCTGGGCATGTTCGTAGTCAGCTTTGTTGTCCTTGGCTGGCTGGCGATGCAGCCGGTGACAAGTACCATTACATTGATGTCACAGATATTCTCAGTGCTGTACTTCAGCTTCTTCATTGTGTTGTTCATCACATCCAAGAATGAAGCGACTAAACCTGTACCGGATAGGGTTACACAATGAAAAAGTTACTCATAACATTGTTGTTCGCGGCTGTTTCCGTAAACGTGTTTGCTGCAGGCGGCGCAAAACTTGATGATGCGCCGATTGATATCGCTGACATGGATTCTCTCAAGCGTGGTGCGCAGGGTTTTTCTGATTATTGTTTCAGTTGTCACTCTGCCTTCTTCATGCGCTACAACCGTATCGGTAAAGACCTGGGCATGGATGAAGCCGAGCTGCGTGATATGTTCATTTTCACCCGCGACAAGAAAGGCGTGCCGACCAAGATTGGCGAGCTGATGAAAGTTGCGATGACGGATGAATATGCAGAAAAAGCCTTTGGTACCAAGGTGCCCGACCTGTCGTTGACTGCGCGTGCGCGTGGCGCCGACTGGCTGTATACCTATCTGCGTTCATTCTATCTTGATGCTTACCGCCCGACCGGGATGAACAATACTGTTTTTCCGGATGTGGGCATGCCGCACGTATTATCCAGCCTGCAGGGCCTGCAAAAAGCGGTTTATAAGACCGAAGAACATGATGGTATTACCACCGAGCATCTCGAAGGCTTCGAACTGGTACAGCCAGGCAGCATGACCACGGCAGAATATGATGCATTCGTAGCCGACCTGGTGAACTTCATGGTGTACCTGGCCGAGCCGGTGCAGAATGAGCGCAGAAGCATGGGCTGGAAAGTTCTGCTGTTCCTTGCGGTGTTCTTTGTATTGGCGTATCTGCTGAAGAAAGAATACTGGAAAGACGTGCATTAAGCTGGCATCCGGAAACCTGTTAGCGCACTGACATTCCATACAACCCAGGAACTAAATGAATATCTATACCACTGAGCTATCTATTGAATGTCATCGTACGCGGATTGTACTGGCGGAAAAGGACATTGCGCACAAGCTGCATCTCGTCGATGAGAAAAAAATGCCGGAGGACCTGCTCGACCTGAATCCTTACGGCAGTTTGCCGACACTGGTAGATCGTGATCTTGTGTTGTATGACTCGCGCGTGATCATGGAATATCTTGAAGAACGTTTCCCGCATCCCCCGCTGATGCCAGTCGGGCCCGTGGCGCGAGGCCAGTGCCGACTTGCGCTCTACCGGGTTGAGCGCGACTGGTACCCGCTGGTCAATATCATCGAAACCAAGTCCGAGAAAATGGCAGCGAAGGCGCGTAAGGAACTCGCTGAAAGCATTGCTGCGACTGCGAGCGTATTTGCGGCCATGCCGTTTTTCCTCAGCGAAGACTTCACCCTGGTTGATGCCAGTGTTGCACCCATCCTGTGGCGCCTGCCGCATTACGGTATAGAGCTGCCCAAGGGCAGCAAGCCGATTAATGATTACATGGAACGTATCTTTGATCGCGAAGGCTTCCAGGGCAGCCTGACTGAAGCCGAGCGCGAACTCCGTCTGTAGCGGGACAGTATTTCCCGCACACAGTGCGGAGATTTTGCAGACGATAAGTTAGGATACCTTGATGACCTCCAGTCGACCCTACCTTGTTCGCGCCATGTATCAATGGATTGTTGATAATGGCACTACGCCGTATTTACTGGTCGATGCCGAAAACAATGCCAGCCAGGTGCCAACCGACCACATCCAGGACGGCAAGATCGTACTCAATATTGCACCCATGGCAATCAGCGGACTGACGCTGGGTGATGATGCAATAACATTCAGTGCGCGTTTTTCCGGTAAATCACAAACCATTACTGTGCCGATAGAAGCCGTGCTGGCGATTTATGCACGCGAAAATGGTCAGGGCATGATGTTCACCGAGGAAGACGGCGCACTGGCGAACGAATCTGATGATGACGACCCGGATACTGATCCGGACAAGCCTAAGCCGACGCTCAGAGTAGTTAAATAGAGCAATGAATAGTTAATAACGAATAACGAATAAAACCTGTACCGGTTCGGCAGATAATTTTAAAATTCACTATTCACTATTCACTATTCACTATTCACTATTCACTATTCACTATTCACTATTCACTATTCACTATTCACTATTCACTATTCACTATTCACTATTAATTATTCATTGCTGTATCGTTCATTGTCCCAACAGCTGGTGGTCGATCAGATCACACAGGCAATGAATCACCAGCAAATGCACTTCCTGAATTCTTGCGGTTGATTCCGACGGTACGCGAATTTCGAAATCGTCCAGTCCAAGCAGGTTTGCCATCTGGCCACCGGCGTTACCGGTGAGCGCAATTACCCGCATATCGCGTTCATGCGCGGCTTCAATCGCCTGGCAGACATTACCCGAGTTTCCGCTGGTGCTGATTGCCAGCAAGATGTCACCGTGCAGGCCCAGCGCAGAAACCTGCTTGGAGAAAATCTGCTCGTAACTGTAGTCATTGGCGATCGAGGTGATTGTAGAAGTGTCGGTGGTGAGTGCAATCGCCGGTAAGCCCGGGCGCTCCATTTCAAAGCGGTTGAGCATTTCTGACGAAAAATGCTGGGCATCACCTGCCGAACCGCCGTTGCCGCAGGATAAAATCTTGTTTCCGGCGAGTATGCATTGCGTCATCGCGCGCCCTGCATGTGCAATCGGTTCACACAAGGCTTCAGCGGCGAGTTGCTTGGTGCTGATGCTGTCCTGGAAGTTTTGATTGATTCTGCTGATTAAATCCATATTTGCTGTGGGTCATGGTGTGATTGAGGGGAGATCAAAAAGCGTTTTTGATCCATTCGAAGCTATATTCTGTGCTGGTTGATTCGTGGCTATTTTGCGGTTTTTGCGCCATGCCGACAACGTCAATGCGTGCGTTTTTATATTTTGGTTGCTGTTGCAGGTAAAACTCGGCGGTGGCGCTGATGCGATGCTGCTTTTGCGGGGTAATGCTTGCCAGGGCGCCGCCGTAGTCGTTATTTTTGCGGTAACGCACTTCGACAAACACCAGGGTTTTCCCCTCCAGCATGATCAGGTCAATCTCACCGTGCCTGCCGCGGAAATTTTTTTCCAGCAGTTTCAGCCCCTGCTGTTGCAGATAGTCACAACATGCCTGTTCCGACTGCCTGCCTTGCTCAAGAGTCGTCGTTTTCACGCTCGATGACAGGCTCGGTGGGCACGGTGGTGTCGAGATAGACCGGCACACCGCGCTTGAACTGCGCCCACACCAGCTCGCGGTGCAGACGATTATTGGTGCCGAGATGAATATTTCCGGTTTCACCCGAGAAGCGTGCGTAATTGTAATTGCTCAGGTAGGCGAGATTTTGCAACAAATGCCAGGCATCGACGCCGAGCGCAAACAGGCGGGTGTAGGCTTTATGTTCCGGCCAGTTGTCGGCAAAGGTGTCTTTCAGCGGATTGTCAGACACCAGATTCCACGGCAGATCGCAGAAAATAATTCCGTTCAGGTCGCGGTCGGCCTTGGGATCAACATGGCCCGAGTAAACATGTGAAGTTGAATACACCGGCAGGCCACCGGCGTGATGAAATTTGAACGCTGGCATAATGCTACGTGCAGCGCGCGGGGTCGCCGCGAGGAAAATCATGTCGACGTCCTGGCGGCGGTGTGGCACAAATTTCACATCTTTGCTGAGCAGGTGCTCGATGCTCTGGCGGCGGTCGTCGCTTTCATTGAGGTTGAACATGCGCCGGATCGGCCACGAATAGTCGTCTTTATCAGCCGCATATTGCTGGCTTATCAGCACGATACCGCCAAGTTCGGTAAAGCGCTGGGCAAAGGCGCTGGCGATGCGCTGGCCCCATTCGCTGTTCGGCACCAGCACCGCTGCGCGCAACTTGTTCTGGCGTACTGCGAGTTCGGCGGCCTGGCGTGCTTCGTCTTCCGGTAACAGGCCAAACTGGTAGAGATTGCTCGCATTGCTCAGCGGGTTTTCAGCATAATTCAGAGTTAGCACCGGTACTTCAAGCTCGCTTTGCTGCGCAAGCATGTTGACTACGGCCTTGTCCAGCGGGCCAACAACGGTATGCGCGCCCTCGAAAATGGCCTGCTGATAGATTTGCATGAAATCTGTGGTTTCATCACCGCTGTCATAAAATCGGATGACGGGTTCGACCGCGCCGCTGAGGCCGCGGCTTCTGTCCTGGTAATAGGCACTGATAAAACCGTTCTGGATGGCTTCGGTGGTGGTCTGCAGGCTACCGCTCATGGGCAACAGCACCGCGATGCCACTGGCGGGGGCGTGGTTCTGCAAATATTCATTCAGCATGGTGTCGATGAAGGCATTGCTGACCGGGTGTTGCGGGTAGCGCGTCCCCCAGTCGAGCACGGCTTCCTGCAGGTGGCGCATGTCGGTTTGCGCAGTGCGCATGATCCGCGCCAGGTCAAGCCAGCCCTGGGTGATCACGTTGTCAGTCGCGGGGGTTTTAATATTCAGGTCGGGCATGGCGGAGAGCGCGCGCCAGATACCCTGGTGATTGCGCTCACGGGTTTCGTCCAGGGTGATTTGCGGGTCCAGCGCAATACGCGCACGCGCGGCGCGCATGAAATAGCCGCTGGCAAATTCCACATCGGCGCGGATCATCCGCGCTTCGATCTGCTGTTCGAAGCTGAGCAGTTCATCAGCGGGAATCAGTTCCAGCGCCTGGCTGGGATTGTTACTGGCGACCGCGATCCTGGCTGCCAGCAGCTGGATGTCCTGCTGGCGTTGCTGCGCAAGCTCGCCAGGTTGCAGGTTTTGCAGCTGGGTCTGCGCCGAAACCAGGTCGCCGCGCTGGTACAGCAGTTCAGCGGCTTTCAGCAAATACTGCTGGCGTTCTTCACCACTGCTTTCATTGGCGAGTTGAATATAGTATTCCGCGCTGCCTTCGGCACCGGGGACACCGCTGTCGGCGGCGGAGAGAATTTCGTCGAGACTTCTTTTTTCGGTTGGCGAGCTGACGCAGGTTGACATCAGTACGCACAGACACACCACCAGCAGGCTCGGCAGGGAGGTATTTGGCGACAGGTGTTTAACTCTGGACAAGCGGATCATTTAACTACAGTATTGGTTTTTTCGCCGAATCGGTGCGAGTCGGCAAGTATGTTTTCCAGGACAGGTCGTGTCAATCGAAAGTTCCCCCCGGTCGTCTGACGGCTGCCTATATTTAGTGGCGACACCGATCGGCAACCTGGCTGATATCAGTCAGCGTGCGATTGATACCCTGCGCCAGGTTGACCTGGTGGCTGCCGAAGACACGCGTCACAGCCAGCATCTATTGAGCCACCTCGGCATCAATACCCGCCTGCAGGCCTGCCACGAACATAACGAAGATCGCGTCACTACGCAATTCATAGCACAGCTGCAACAGGGTGCGAGCATTGCGCTGATTTCCGATGCCGGTACACCGCTGGTGAGTGATCCCGGCTATCGCCTGGTCGAACAGGCGCATGCGCACCAGATCAGGGTGGTTCCCGTGCCCGGTGCCTGCGCCGCGATTGCCGCGCTGAGTGCGGCGGGGCTGGCCACCGACCGGTTTGTGTTCGAGGGCTTTCCACCGGCAAAGCAGCAGGCGCGGCTAAATTATCTGCAAGGCCTCAGGCTCGAACCGCGCACCCTGGTGTTTTATGTGGCCTGTCATCGCATTGCCGAGACCTTGCGCGACATGCGCGAGGTATTCGGCGCCGAGCGTGAAGTTACACTGGCGCGCGAGCTGACCAAGACCTTCGAGACCATTCGCAAGACCACGCTGGGCGAATGTGTCGACTGGGTAGAAGCAGATCCTTACCAGCGCAAAGGTGAAATCGTACTGGTGCTGGCGGGAAATAAGAATACCGCTGAAGACATCGACGCCGAGCAGTTACTCACGGTACTGGTTGCAGAACTGCCGGTGAAACAGGCAGCGAAAATTGCAGCAAAACTCACCGGCCTGAACAAAAACGAACTGTACAGCGCTGCCCTCAAAATCAGGGGCGAAAAATGAAACAGCTGCTGTGCCTGCTGGTTCTGTTATTAGCCTGCAGTGTGCATGCCGCGCAGGACCGCGGCCTGGTATGGAAGCTGGAATCAGCAACCGCCACGGTAGTGCTGCTGGGCTCGATTCATTATGCAGACGAGAGTTTTTACCCGCTGCGCGCGGACATCGAACAGGCGTTTGAGCAGGCAGATACCCTGGTGGTTGAAGTCAAAATGGATGAAGCCGCGGGCCATGAACTGCGAAAACTGACACATCGAGAAGGCCTGTATCGCGGTCGTGAAACCATACGTGACCACATTTCGGATGACACGTATACCAAACTGCGCGCGCAATTGCAGCAGCTGGAAATTCCGTACGCCATGGTTGAGCGGCAAAAGCCCGGCATCCTTATGCTCACCCTGACCTCGGTACAGTTGATGAAACAGGGCTTTATGCCTGACCGGGGCATTGATGCCTATTTTACGCGCCGTGCTATCGACCAGGGCAAACATGTGCTGGAACTTGAAAGCCTGGCGCAGCAATTTGACTTAATACTGAACCTTGACGCGGGTGAGCTGCTGTTACAGGAAACCCTGACCAGCTTCGATGAAATTGACAGCACTATGCAGGCGCTGGTCGCAGGCTGGAAGCAGGGCGATGAGCATCAATTAAATGCAGTATTGTTTGAAAATATGCTGCAACTATACCCATCTTATGCAAATGTGTACGAAGCGCTCTTCTATAAGCGCAATATCGGTATGTCGGCGAGTATTGAGCAGTATCTGAAAACCAGCGGAAATTACTTTGTGGTTATCGGTGCAGGCCATCTTGTGGGCGATAAAAGTATTATCAGTTTACTGACCAGTAAAGGTTACCGGGCTAACAGGTTTTAATAAAAATGACAGAAAAAACCATCAGTGAAATGCTCAACCTGGGGCCAAAGTCGGCAAAAATGCTCGCCGATGCAGGCATAAAAACCGTTGCCGAGCTGGAAGACTATGGCGCAGTCGATGCCTACCTCGCGATCAAGCGTGAAGGCATACCGGTGAGCCTGAACATGTTATATGCCATATACGGTGCGCTCGCGGGCGTACACTGGAACACAATAGACCGGGTTGAACGCGCCAACCTGATCATGGAGCTGGATGACCGCATGGAAGAAGAAGGCATGTAGCGTTTGCGCAGACCCGTGCTGAGCGGGTTCTGCAGAGTGGCGGCGCTATGCCATCAATACGATGTAATCATTACCAGGGCCAGCGCAATGACTGCTGGCAGTGCCTGTAGATAAAAAATTTTACGGCTCACCGTGGCAGCGCCGTAAACACCGGCAATGATCACGCAGCCGAGGAAAAACAGTTTGATAGCCTGGCCACTGTCACCCTGCCACAGTCCCCAGAACAGACCCGCACTGAGAAACCCGTTATACAGCCCCTGGTTGGCTGCAAGTACGCTTGATGCGCGGGCGAATTCGGCCGAGTTACGAAAGATTTTCAGACCGACGGGTTTTTGCCAGAGAAACATTTCCAGCACCATAAAATACAAATGCAGCAAGGCAACCAGTGCTATCAACACGCTGGCGGCCATGTTGGCAATTGCGCTGTGCATTACAGACCGAGTTTCTTTTCCAGGTAATGGATATTGGTGCCGCCGGCTATGAATGCGGCATCGGACAGGATGTCGCGGTGTAAATCGATATTGGTTTTAATGCCGGAAATGTTAATTTCAGCCAGCGCGCCCTGCATACGAGCGATTGCTATGGCACGATCATTACCATAGGCAATCAACTTGCCGATCATCGAATCATAATGCGGCGGTACGATATAGCCACCGTAGATATGCGTATCGATGCGAATGCCCGGGCCACCCGGCGGGTGATAACGGTCGATCATGCCGGGAGAGGGCATGAACGTTTTCGCGTCCTCGGCGTTGATACGGCATTCGATGGCATGGCCGCGAATTTCGATGTCGCTTTGTTTATAACGCAGCTTTTCGCCCGAGGCGATATAGAGCTGTTCCTTGATAATATCCACGCCGGTGACCATCTCGGTGACCGGGTGTTCGACCTGGACACGGGTGTTCATCTCGATGAAATAAAATTCGCCGTCCTGGAACAAAAATTCAAAGGTGCCGGCGCCGCGGTAATTAATCTTGTTACAGGCATCCACACAACGCTGGCCGATTTTTCTGCGCTGTTCTTCGGTAATGCCGTACGCGGGGGCTTCTTCAACGACTTTCTGGTGACGACGTTGCATCGAGCAGTCACGTTCACCGAGGTGGATGGCGTTGCCCTGGCCGTCGGACAGCACCTGGATTTCGATATGGCGCGGGGTTTCCAGGTATTTCTCCATGTACACCACGTCGTTGCTGAAGTTGCTCGCGGCTTCCTGCCTGGTGAGTGCAATCGCGTTGATCAGCGTGGCTTCTGAATTCACCACGCGCATGCCGCGGCCACCACCGCCACCGGCGGCCTTGATTATAATCGGGTAACCAATCTCGCGCGCGATTCTCAGGTTGGTTTCGTTATCGGTACCCAGCGGGCCATCAGAGCCGGGGACACAGGGCACGCCGGCTTCTTTCATGGCATGGATGGCGGCCACCTTGTCACCCATGGTGCGGATCGAGTCCGGACGCGGGCCGATGAATACAAAGCCGCTGTCTTCCACGCGCTCGGCAAAGTCGGCGTTCTCCGAAAGGAAACCATACCCCGGGTGAATACCCACGGCATCGGTGAGTTCGGCGGCACTGATAATGGCGGGCACATTGAGATAACTGTCGCGCGATGGCGCCGGGCCGATGCACACGGATTCGTCTGCCAGGCGCACGTGTTTCAGATCGCGGTCGGCCTCAGAATGCACAGCCACAGTCTTGATACCGAGTTCACGGCAGGCGCGTAAAATTCGCAGGGCAATTTCGCCGCGATTGGCGATAAGTACTTTTTCCAGCATGGCGATCAGCTGATTACAAACAGTGGCTGGCCAAATTCAACCGGCTGCGCATTATCGACCAGCATGGCCTTGATAGTGCCGGACTTGTCTGCTTCAATCTGGTTAAGAATTTTCATCGCCTCGATAATGCAGATGGTGTCGCCTTCGCTAACACTGTCGCCCACCTTGCAAAATTCCGGCGCGCCGGGTGAGGGCGCAGAATAGAACGTACCGACCATGGGCGATTTGACAACATGTCCGCTCGGCAATGCATCGCCGGCGTCAGCGGCTGGTTCGGCACTGACCGCGGCTATGGGTTCAGCTGCAGGTGCAGGCGCGTATTGCACCGGCATCTGTGGCGCAGACGTGCCATAGCGTGAAATGCGCACGGCTTCTTCACCTTCCTTGATTTCGATTTCTGCAATGCCGGATTCTTCCAGCAATTCAATTAATTTTTTTACTTTGCGTATATCCATGAGGATTAACCCTGCTGTATATGTTTTAGCGCTGATTGCAGCGCGAGTTCGTAACCGAGTGCACCCAGGCCGGAAATTACGCCCACTGCGACATCGGAAAAATAAGAATGTCCGCGAAATGACTCGCGGGCATGCACATTAGATAAATGGATTTCGATAAACGGGATGCCAACACCGCTGATGGCATCGCGCAGCGCGACACTGGTATGGGTAAACGCTGCGGGATTGATAATAATGAATTTCACGCCTTTACCGGCGGCCTGGTGAATCTGTTCAATAAGCTCGGCTTCGGCATTGCTTTGCACGGTTTCGAGGCTGGCACCGGCGGCGGTAGCCTGTTGTTGCAGACGCTGGTTGATGCTTTCGAGCGTGTCATGACCGTAATGCTGTGGCTCACGTGTGCCCAGCAGGTTCAGATTGGGGCCATGAATGACGAGCAGATCGGGCATATTTATCAGGATTATAGTTATGAGCCGGACAGGGCCCATAGTGTGCATAAATGCGATGAATTTGTCCACTAGTTCGGCGAATCTGACGCCAAATTCGTGAAATGGTTCAGGCTAGATGTTGAGGCCGAGTTGTTTCAGGATATTTTCAGCCTTGTGCTTGCTGAGTTCTCCCTGGATTACGTGGCTAATTTCGCGATTGCGATTGATGAAAACCGAGTAGGGCAGCACCCCCAGCTTGTTGCCATAGCGTTGCGACAGCGCGATCGCATCGGTTTCGCCAGGCAGTACCGGGTAATTGAAATCCATGCCGTCAGCAAATGCGCGCACCGCCTCTTCGTCATCCACGGCGACCCCCAGAATTTGCAGGCCCTGGTCGGCGTAGGCCTCCTGTAATTCGATGAATGCAGGAATTTCTTCCAGGCAGGGCGGGCACCAGGTCGCCCAGAAGTTGAGCAGAATCACCTGGCCGTCCCAGTCGCTGATGTTGCGCTGTTTGCCGTCGAGATCGAGCATGGCAAATTCGGGGCGGGTGACCCGTTCTGTGGTGCTGCCGGTGTCGTGCTCGCCCAGGTAGTTTTGCAGGGCATAGCCGGATACGGCCGCCAGCAGCATAACGATCGCGAATATCAGGGCATTTTTCATCGAGGTAATACAGTTTGTGAAATTCGAGAGTGACTGACTTTACTGCTTGCGTAACGCATCGCCAAGTCCGTCGAGGCGCGTGGCTGTGCTGATACCGTCATTCCCGGGCGTGCTCTGGGCGCTGTCACCCAGGTGCAGGTCGATACCACCGTTCACAACCTGGAACATGGAATACAGCGTGGCACTGGATGAGCTGTAATCCAGCTCGGTCGTTACGCTGCTGTCGTTGGCGGTGGTTGCATTACCCACAAAATAGACATAATCGACTCGATCAACCGAGGCGAGGGTGCTGGTATTGCAGTTGGCGGTCGCATAATACTCGGTGGAAAATTCTGCGCGCCCGTTTTGATTAAATATAATCGTGTCACGTTGGGATTCACCGCCGCCGCTGCCGCCGCCACCGCCCGAGGCTTTGGCATAGGTGATGGTCGCCGGCGAGGACTTTGGGCTGGGCGTGTTAGTGCAGTCGCTGCGCCATTCACCCACCAGTTCGGGTGCGGTGGTATTGGCGACCGGGGTCGGACCCGAATCAGTCGCCGAGCTGCTGCAGGCTTGCACCAGCACGGTGGCAGCAATCGATAAAGTAGTCGAGATTTTATTAAACTGGGCCATAGATAAAGAACAGGCGAGGAGTGAATGGAGAGTGAGCGCCTGCCTGGAGTCTAGTTGAATGCGCGCCGAATGTGGGCGCTGAACTTGTCAGCAGGCACAAAACCGACCACGCGGAAATTGCGCAGTTCGTCGCCCTCGGCATTGAAGAACATGATCGAGGGCGGGCCAAT
>Ga0316201_10001783_pt1 | contig 14870 bp, 11 predicted proteins | sample CS6wburrow_MG_FD_204516 | JGI IMG/M metagenome (GOLD analysis project Ga0316201, IMG submission 204516) | Coastal sediment microbial communities from Delaware Bay, Delaware, United States - CS-6 worm burrow | ecosystem: Environmental > Aquatic > Marine > Coastal > Sediment | place: USA... | reverse complement strand
AGAAGAATAATTATTAATCAGGAGAGGAAAAGAGTGCCCGGAGCCGGGATCGAACCGGCACGGCTATTACTAGCCACAGGATTTTAAGTCCTGCGTGTCTACCAATTCCACCACCCGGGCAACTTCTTTCACATTGGATTGGGTATAGAACTACTGGTAGTAACCTGCCAAAGACAGGATCACAAAGATATCATTTGAAGGAAATATACCAATGATTCAATTGAAAATTTCCTTAATTTCATCTTGTCTCCACTCTTCATGCACTCCCTTGTTTTTATTGAGTTTCTCAAATTCAAAAAACATTTGCTTTGAAAATGGATAAATTGATCCCTCTTCGTCTTCCCTTTTTGTTTCTCCTACTGCTGCAGTTATTCGGATTTGTTGCTCAAACCTATTATGTTGCACCCAGTGGTGACAATAGTCAAACCGGACTTTCTCCGGGAACAGCCTGGGCCTCATTACAACACGCGGCTGACCAGGTCGATGCAGGGGATATCGTTTTGGTAGCAAATGGTACCTACGATGGATTTCAATTGACAACAGGTGGATCATCAGGCCAATTGATCAGGTTTATTGCTAATGGCGATAATGTCGTGATTAACGCACCAAACACAATAACGGATGATGGAATCAATGTGGAAGGAGCTGATTGGGTGGAAATCAATGGATTTCGGGTCATCAATCAACCCAGGAATGGCATTCGTGTGGTGCTTTCAGACGATTGCATTGTGCGCAATAATGAGTGTGACAATAACTTTGAGCGTGGCATTTTCACTGGTTTTACGAATCGAATACTCATTGAAAACAATATATGTCTCAATTCAATAGACGAACACGGTATTTATTTTTCAAACAGTGCCGACGATCCGGTCATCAGAAATAATATTTGCCATCACAATAATGGTGCTGGTATCCAGATTAATGCAGATGCAAGCCAGGGAGGTGATGGTATCACAACCGGTGCCCAAATCTATGGAAATGTCCTTTTTGAAAATGGGCCCGGGGGCGGTGCCGCAATCAACCTGGATGGTGTACAAGGTGCATTTATTTATAACAATCTGCTGTATGAAAACCATGCGACTGGTATTGCATTATTTCAAATTGATGGGGGAGGGCCTTCCACAAATGCGCTGATCGTGCATAATACAATCATTCAGGCCAGTGATGGAAGGTGGTGCGCCCTGGTCGTGGATGGTGCAATTGATGCTCGATTCTATAATAATATCATGATCAATCAGCATCCCTGGCGCGGAAGCATCGCGGTTGATGCCGATGCTTTGAGCGGTTTACAAAGCGATTTTAATGTTTTTTCAAATAGCATGAGCACTGTTGGTGATGGAACATCGATTACCCTGGCAGAGTGGCAGGCATTCGGTTATGATGGGAATTCCTTGTTGGCAGACCCACTTCCGAGCATTTTTGAATCACCTTCGATGGGTGGCTATGAACTCAAAGATGGTGCACAAGCCATTGATGCAGGGAGTGCTTCATTTTCATTTGGAGTAACGCAGGATATAGTAGGTACGATGAGGCCTGCCGGAATTGAACATGACATTGGGGCATATGAATCGGACATCATTTTGGCAATTGAAGATCTGTCATTGCCAAAAGATTCTATTGAACAGATCAGTTCGAGGATGAGAATCTACACTGATCAAAATGGGATCTTATGTTCCGGAGATATTATCGGTATGGATGTTTTGGCTCATAGTATGAACGGTAAGCAGATCGCCTTTCGGCAAAACATTGAGGATAAATTGGTATTCATTCCCTTTTCACAACATCCGGCCGGAATGTACCTGGTCACATTGACAAAACATCACGTAGTCGTATATACACAAATGATTTATTGGCCTGGTTAAAGCAATCCCAATAATTTCATTTTATTTGTGTCATGTCCCAGTACTTCTGCATATACAAACCATACAATACACTTTCGCAATTCACTAAAGAAGCACCGCATCATATCACTCTGCGGGATGTTTTCCCTGAGTTGCCATCTGATGTATATCCGGTGGGCAGATTGGACAGGGACAGTGAAGGATTGTTGATCCTAACCAATGACAATCATTTTAAAACCATGGTATTGCTCCCCAATTCAAAAATCGCTAAAACTTACCTGGCTCAGGTGGAAGGAGACATGACAACCGAGGCTGTTGAGGGATTAAGAAAAGGGGTGACAATCAAAGTGAATAAAAAGCCATATTTCACAAAACCTGCAATAGTTGTGAAATTGGCTTCAGCACCTGAGTTGCCGGATAGAGACCCTCCGATCCGTTTTCGTGCCGCTATTCCTACTTCATGGATTGAGATCACGATCACAGAAGGTAAAAACAGGCAAATCAGAAAAATGTGCGCTAAAATGGGATTTCCAGTCCTGAGGTTGGTTCGAATTCGGATCGGCGAATTATCGATCATTGATATTGAACCAGGTGAATTCAAGGTATTGACTCAGCAGGAGACTTATGAGAAAGTGGGCATTTCCTTGAAAACGTGAAACACTTTTTGAGTCAGATTGTTAAGACGAACATGCAAGATGTAGAAAAACCAACCATCAACATTTTTTGGTTCCGCCGTGATTTAAGACTCACTGATAATCACGGACTTCAGGAAGCCCTTCAAAGCGGTGTTCCAGTCCAGCCACTTTTTATTTTTGACACTGAGATAATAGGACAACTGGAGGATCGGGATGATGCGCGTGTACAATTCATTCATGATAGTCTGTCTTCAATTCAAAAAGACCTCGAAGCGCTTGGTAGTACCTTAGATGTCAGATACGGAGCCCCAGACCAGATTTGGAAAGAGCTTATTTCGGAATATGACATATCAACGGTTTATTATAATATTGATTTTGAACCTTATGCACGTCAAAGGGACGCTTCTATTGAATCACTACTTTCAAAGCATGAAATAGGATTTTCGGGGTTTCTGGACCATTTGATTTTTCACCCGAATGAAGTGCTAAAGGCGAATGGAGATCCTTATGTAGTGTATACCCCTTATAGCAAGGTGTGGAAAAAAATGCTTTTTGCTGATGATGAGTTCATTCCTGGTGATCTTTCTGTGAGTACTCGTTTTGAAGGATATCACGCTAAAATCAAGTCTGATCAGGTGTGTCAAACAACCCCGAAGCGCATGATTTCATTGCCGGAAATGGGGTTTAAGCCCTCCAAAATCAATGTTCCACCGTGCAAAATCAAAGAAGATCTCATCTCAAAATACAGTCAAAATCGTGATTTTCCTGGTAGAAATGGTACTTCCATGCTTGGTGTACATCTCAGGTTTGGAACGATTTCAATACGCCAGCTGGCCAGGATTGGAGCAGGATTAAATGACACTTATCTAAATGAACTCATCTGGAGGGAGTTTTATGCCATGATCCTTTATCATTTTCCTTTCGTTGTTGAGCGATCATTTCGTGCGAAATACGACCGAATCGAATGGCGAAATGATCCTAATATGTTCACGTTGTGGTGCAATGGGGAAACAGGATATCCGATGGTGGATGCTGGTATGCGACAATTGAATCAGACGGGTTATATGCACAATCGGGTCAGAATGGTTGTAGCGAGTTTTCTGACAAAACATTTGCTGATTGACTGGAGATGGGGAGAGCGCTACTTTGCCCGAAAGCTACTTGATTTTGAGCTTGCAAGCAATAATGGTGGATGGCAGTGGGCCGCCGGTTGTGGTACAGATGCTGCGCCCTATTTTCGAATCTTCAATCCGGAGAGCCAAATGAAGAAATTTGACCCTCAGCTGGTATATATACGTAAGTGGGTGCCGGAATATGGGACAGACGCATATCCCCCTCCAATTGTCGACCATAAAATGGCTCGAATCAGTTGTCTGCAGACTTATCGCGATGCACTGGGTTAGTTAAAGCTGAACCAAAAAAACAGGAAATTATATTTTGGAATGAGCAGAATCATGTATATTTGCCATCGCTTTTAAGGAAGCATATTTTTGAAATATTGCGAAAGTAGCTCAGCTGGTAGAGCACGACCTTGCCAAGGTCGGGGTCGCGGGTTCGAATCCCGTCTTTCGCTCATAAAAAAAGCCGGTGTTGATATCAATACCGGCTTTTTTATTTGATTTATTCTCTATCGCACAAACCCCTTATCCTCATACCATTTGAGCAATTTAGACATATCCAGTTCTAAACTGAGATCAAGTTGCTTTTCAGCAACGAATGCTTCCATTTCTTTTTCGTGCCCAAGATTTTTTGCAATAGATTTTTGGTCCAGCTTGATTTGTTTGATTTCTGAGTGATGCTTGAGAAAGTAGTTGTGCACACCTATTAAATGCTTAAAACCTTCACTTTCACCGATTTGAATCGTTTTTTTATCGCTAATCTTAGCTATAAATTGTTCAACCAGGATAATCCGTCTTCCCCGAAACACAACCCGCACAAATTCCTGGTCAAACTGTTTATGTACACCTCTTTGTAAAATGATCTTTTCAGCTCTGCCCGATACATCCTTTTTACCTGTAGGGATTTCGGCTCTGAGGTATGATTTTGGGTCTAATTCAAGAATTTCATCTCCTTTTTTTATCTCAAGCTTTTGAGATTCTCCGTTATAATTGAATAAAACATCCTTGTAGATAGTCAAATTATTGCCATAAATCGTCCCGATTTGCCAGGTTTTGAACATATATGGCAATCCTCTGACATCGCGATACCGATATTTGTTAATTGGCTTAGTGTCAATGAATTCAACACTTTCTTGTCCAATCAGGAGCTCAGGACAGAGAAATCCCAACGAAAAGACAATAATAGCGAGGAAATATTTAATCATTCTTTTATCCATATTTCAGATAGGTTAAAAATATAAATTATCCCCCATTCTTTTTTTCTAGCTTTGCGCCCTCAAATTTTAATATGGAAGAAATTCGAAATATTGCAATTATTGCACACGTTGATCACGGCAAAACAACGCTCGTAGATCGGATCATTCATCAATGCCAAACATTAGATGATCGAAAAGATCATGGAGAATTGATATTGGACAGCAATGACCTGGAGCGAGAAAGAGGGATAACGATACTTTCCAAAAATGTTTCCGTTCGGTATAAAGGAGTGAAGATCAACATTATTGATACACCTGGTCACGCAGATTTTGGCGGAGAAGTAGAAAGGGTATTGAAAATGGCTGATGGGGTGCTACTTCTTGTAGATGCATTTGAAGGTCCAATGCCTCAAACCCGGTTCGTGCTGGGTAAAGCGATCGAATTGGGGAAAAAGCCTATCGTTGTCATTAATAAAGTCGATAAGGAGAATTGCACACCGGAAGAAGTGCAAGGTGAAGTTTTCGACTTGATGTTTAACCTTGATGCAACTGAAGATCAGCTTGATTTTGAAACGATTTTCGGATCATCGAAAGAAGGTTGGATGAGCTACGACTGGAGAAAACGTACAACCGATATCACACCGCTTTTAAATTGTGTACTTGATCAAATCCCTGAAGCCCCTTACCAGGAAGGACCGGAACAAATGCAGATAGCAAGTCTGGATTTTTCAAGTTTTATCGGGCGGATTGCTATCGGTAGAGTGTACCGTGGTGATTTGGAAGAGAAGAAAGATTATTTGATCAGTAAAAAAGATGGAAGTTTCAAAAAAGTACGGATCAAAGAATTGTTTGTATTTGAAGGACTCGGAAGAATCAAAGTGCCAAAAGTTCGAAGTGGTGATCTTTGCGCGATTGTAGGTATTGACGATTTTGAAATTGGCGATACGATCATGAATGTTGAATCGCCAGAGATTATTGAACGTATTGAAGTAGACGAGCCGACAATGAGTATGTTGTTTACCATCAACAACTCACCTTTCTTCGGGAAGGAGGGCAAATTTGTGACTTCAAGGCATCTCCGCGATCGGCTTTTTAAAGAAACTGAAAAGAACCTTGCCCTCAGAGTTGAACAGACAGATAGTGAAGATAAATTCAATGTGTATGGTAGGGGTGTCTTGCACCTTTCCATCCTGGTTGAAACAATGCGAAGGGAAGGATATGAAATGCAGGTTGGCAAGCCAGAAGTAATCATACGCGAGATTGATGGAGTGAAGCATGAGCCTATGGAGTTACTTGTGATTGATATTCCTGAGCAACATGCCGGAAAAGCAATCGAACTTGTAACCCAAAGAAAAGGAGTCCTGGCAGTGATGGAGCCAAAAGGAGATCTGCAGCACCTGGAGTTTAGCATACCATCCCGTGGGATTATTGGTTTCAGAAATCAATTACTCACTGCGACTGCAGGCGAAGCAATCGTCACACACAGGTTTATTTCCTATGAACCACATAAAGGAGAGATCGCTAACCGGTCAAAAGGCTCACTCGTTTCTATGGAGCAAGGACAGGCACTGGCTTTTGCAATTGATCGTTTGCAGGATAGAGGACGGTTTTTTATTGATCCGGGAGATCAAGTGTACAAAGGCCAGGTGGTTGGTGAGCATACGAGGGATAATGACCTGGAAATCAATGTAATCAAGGGAAAGAAACTCACAAACATGAGAGCTTCCGGTTCTGATGCTGCAGCAAAGATAGCTCCGAAACTCCAGTTTTCTCTGGAAGAAGCGATGGAATACATCCGTGATGACGAATACCTGGAAGTAACTCCGCTCAGTTTGAGGATGCGGAAAATCTCATTCTAGGAAAGAGCAAAGCGTTTCGTGGTAGACAAAAAAAAAGCAGGTTGAATGGTCAACCTGCTTTTTTACTTGAAGCGAATGATTTCGCTCGCTCTTCCTAATATCTTCTACGGTCACGATCGCCACCACGGTCTCTTCCACCGCCCCAGCCACCGCCGCCGGAACGTCTATCACTTCTTTCTTCACGAGCCTGAGCTTCTTTAACTACGATATTACGACCGTCTAATTCACTGTCGTTCAAGTTAGTGATCGCTGCTCTTCCTTCCTCTTCATTTGGCATTTCAACAAAACCAAATCCTTTTGAGCGACCTGTAAATTTGTCCATGATAATTTTTACGGAGTCTACTGAGCCGTATCCTTCGAAGGCTGCACGCAAGTCGTCTTCGCGTGTATCATAGTTTAACCTTGCTACAAAAATGTTCATAACGAAAAATTTAAAAATGTGAATAAAACAGAGAAACTTAAAATGTAGCAAGAGATAAACCATTCAGAATCAATTTGCTATCTAATAAATTACTCAAAAAATGTTGTTAACTATTTAACATCATTTCAAAAAACAAGGCCAAAGGTAAAAAGATTCATTTATGAATAAAAATCTTTTAGTCGGGTATCTCATAGATTAAAGATGTTGGTTGATCAAATTTTCAAACATTTCCTGTCTGCCGCTGATCTGTTTTGGTTCACCATTGGCCATCGCCAATTTTGATAAGGACGATAATGAAAGATTCCCTTTTTCAAATTCGGCACCTTCATTTTGATCAAATGAACTGTATCGATCTTTCAATAATTCAGCATATTGAGATTGGTCGAGAATCTTCTGTGCAATAATCAATGCTCGTGCAAAGAGGTCCATTCCGCCGATATGGGCATGAAAAATATCTTCGAGATCTGTGGAATTTCTTCTGGTTTTAGCATCAAAATTGATTCCTCCTCCCCGTAATCCTCCAGCCCGAAGAATGACAATCATAGACTCAACGATCTCTCCCAGATTATTTGGAAATTGATCAGTATCCCATCCATTTTGATAGTCTCCACGGTTTGCATCAATGCTGCCCAAAGCATCCGCATTCGCCGCTACCTGGAGTTCGTGTTGAAATGTGTGTTGTGCAAGCGTGGCATGATTGACTTCTATATTGAGTTTGAAGTCATCCATTAAATTGTATTCTCTTAAAAATCCAAGAACAGTAGCAGCGTCAAAATCATACTGATGTTTACTTGGCTCCATTGGTTTGGGCTCAATAAAGAAGGTGCCGGTAAATCCCTGTTGTCGTGCATAGTCTTTTGCCATATGAAGAAACCTCGCCAAATGGTCCAATTCGCGTTTCATATCTGTATTAAGCAATGTCATGTAACCTTCTCTTCCTCCCCAAAAGACATAATTCTCTCCTCCGAGTTTGATGGTCGTATCGAGTGCATTCTTTACCTGCGCTCCTGCGTATGCCACTACATTGAAATCAGGATTTGTAGAAGCACCATTCATATATCTCGGGTGAGAAAAGAGATTGGCAGTGCCCCACAATACTTTTGTGCCGGTAGCAGCCATTTTTACCTGGGCATAATCAGAAATCGTATCTAACCTGGACCTTGATTCACGTAGATCCGCCCCTTCGTCGATCAGATCATAATCATGAAAGCAAAAATAAGGTATGCCCATCTTGGTCATGAATTCAAATCCGGCATCCATTTTGTCTTTGGCTCGTTGGATTGGATCATTAGAAACATCCCATGGATACTTTTTCGTGCCTGGTCCAAATGGATCTCCGCCAGTATTGCATAGGGTGTGCCAGTAGGCCATTGCAAATTTGAAATGATCTGCCATCGTTTTGCCTCCAACAACCTGATCCCTGTCATACCATTTATAGGCAAATGGATTTTGGGAAGTTGATCCTTCGAACTCAATTCGTTTTGCAAATGGGAAATACGCTGTCTGGCCGGTTGAAATATTAGGCATATTCGTCTGATTTATTATTTACATATTTAGATGTTGCACCCATTTATGGTAAAAATCAAGGTTTTGCTGCTGTGTTTCATCAGGTGTGTATCGTTGTATGATTTTTTGATTTGACATAGCTTCTTCAATTGAGCTGTAATGTCCGATTTCTACAGCTGATGCTTTTGCAGCGCCTATCGCCCCGGTTGTTTCTATCAATTGAATTTCTCCATCAATCAGATTGGACAATGTCTGGCTAAAAATCTGTGATTGAAACAAGTTGTCATTTCCTGATTTCATCAGCGTTACCTTTAGTCCCAATTTTTTCATGATCCGAATTCCATACATAAATGAATAGGCGATCCCTTCGAGCACTGAGCGATAAAAATGAGCTTGCTCGTGTATATTGAAATGGACATTTTCAAACCTTGCCCCGGGATTTTGATTCAGGAGCATGCGCTCAGCACCATTTCCGAAAGGATAAGCTCTTAACCCTATCGATCCGATTGGAATTCGACAGGCCATCTCTTCGAGGTCGTGATAGGAAGATTGATTTTGATTTAAAAGTTGGCGAATAAATCGATATGCACTGCCCGTTCCATTGATACATAGCAAAATGCCAATTCGCGGGTCATCGGATTGGTGATTGACATGGGCGAAACTATTCACTCTCATATTCTGATCGTAAATAAACTGATCCACGACTCCAAAAACAACACCGGAAGTTCCACCGGTAGCAGCCACTTCACCTGGATTGAGCACATTCAAGGACATTGCATTGTTCGGTTGATCACCGGCTCGATATGTGACTGGGGTACCTGCAAGTAAACCAGTTTCTTCAGCTGCTTTTGGATTGACTACTCCATGCATCGAGATAGCTTCTTGGACAGGAGGCACAGAAAACTTTTCAATTCCAAAAGCATCAAGAACGAATTCCGCAACATCGTTGGATTTAAAATCCCAAAAAATCCCTTCTGACATGCCCTGAATCGTTGTGGTAATTTCACCTGTAAGCCGCATCGCGATATAGTCACCCGGCAACATCAATTTGTTCAGGCGTTTAAACTTTTCGGGTTCATGTTGTTTTACCCAGGCCAATTTTGAGACAGTAAAATTTCCCGGGCTGTTCAACAAATGTCTCAGACATTTTGAATGTCCGATTTTGTGAAATGCTTTCTTTCCCGTCGTAACTGCCCTGCTATCACACCAAATGATGGCTGGTCGAATGGATTGCATGTCTTTATCCACCATAACCAGGCCATGCATTTGGTAAGAAATCCCAATACTTTTGATTTTTGAGGGGGAGATATTTGTTTGTTTCAAGAGGCTTTTTGTGGCTTGACAAACATGATGCCACCAGGTTTCAGGAAGTTGTTCTGCCCACTCTGGTTTAGAGGATATAATTTCCATTTCCTGGGTCGGTGACTGGACCACTTTTACAGTTGTTCCTGATTGGAGGTCCACAATTCCAGCTTTCACTGAAGAACTTCCGATATCATATCCGATCGCAAACATAGGGTAGATGAATTCTAATTAATTAAGGTTATGTGATACCATTTTGTATAGCTTGTAGAACACTTTTTGGAACAGCTATTCCTGCTCTTAATTTTGGGTCATTGACCGGTTCTGCATATTGAATGTTTAAGGGTAAAACGCCCGCCCAAATATCCAATGCATAATCACTTGCCTTATCACCGGGAGGCCCGGTTCTGATTTTTGCCGAAGCTTCATCGATCTGGAATGAAAGAACCATTGTTGCCTTGAGTTCATCGTCATCCGGTATTCTGGCTTCCTCCCATCGCTGGGGAATGATTTGCTCGGTGATCAATCTTAATGCTTCAATTTTTTCATCCTTTTGAGTGACCTCTTTACCGGTAGCCAGAATAACCACCGATCGATAATTCATGCTCGAATTGAAAGTTGATCTGGCGAGCACCAATCCATCTAAATGCGTGATACTAATTGCAGCAGGAGCTCCATTTTTTAAGTGTTTTAGCATTCGGTTTTTTGCACTACCATGGAGAAAAAGGGTGTTTTGATTTCGTCCATATGCAGTAGGAATAATGTAGGGTTGGTGATCTATCTCAAACGCCACATGGCAAAGGAATCCCGCATCCAGGATTCGAAAAATTGTCTCTTCATCATAGTGACCACGTGAAGGTAACCGCTGTACTTTTGTTTTTGGCGTTTTGAATGATTTCATAGTTCGTTTTATTCATTTCGAAGGTAATGAAAGGTTTCGAAATGTACGCCCATCTCCTGAATGTCTTCGAAAAACCTGTTTGGTTCCACGAAGTGCGCCTGGTGCCAAACTCCGGGAGGACGATGACCATCTATATATTGCATTATACATGCGACAACTGGTATAGCTGTGAGCGCATAAGGATCCTTGTGGAATAGCTCGTACGAGATTTTTCTATCATTACTATCCTTTTTGCCTTTTGCATCGAGGCGTAAAATGGCCCATTGATGCTTTGATGCAAATCTTCGAAGTCCGGAAAGAAATATCTGCCCAATCCAGGCAGGTTTGTTTGGAAATAACTTTGCGAGCAAATAGCAAATTGGCATCACTACCTGATCAACGATTGGACTAAATCCAGCGATGTAAAACCCGGTTTCCGTTAAGGTAGGATATAGCTGAGGAAGGGCCCTTATTTCATCCAGCATAAATGGATAACATTTTTGTCTGCCAGCATCTCGTCCAAATTCAAACCACTTCATATTTTTCCAACTGCTCACCCAGGACCGATTTACATACGCATCCATTTTCATTTCCAGCAATTCTGTGATAAATTCAGCCATTGTGTTTTTTGATAATTGCATCTTTTTCCAGTTCAATTGAAAACTGCCACCCACATTTGCTATTTCAATTTGTGGAATCTCCTGAGCAGCGAGTCTGATCATAGCCGCAGGAACCCCGGGATGAAATCCACCATCTGTTATGAAGCATTTTTGATCTTCGATCACCTTCGCTTCAATGTCTTTTAGTGCATTGTTTTTGGGGTTAACCGAGAGGTTAGTGTCAAAATAATCGGTATTTGTATCAAGTGCCATTGTGGCGATTTGTTCTGAAAAATCAGTGGTGCCAGAAGCGACAACGAGCATATCTACATCATACAATAAGGGTGTTATTGTATCTGGTTGATATGCATCTGCGTAGTGACCAGAGACAGAACTTTCTGTTTCACTTGCGAGTTGATTCGCAAGCTCCTGGGCTTTTTCCAGGTTCCTGCCCAGGATTTTAATCGAAGAAGAAGTATGTTGAGCAAGTAGGGGAGCAATCTGACTTCCTGTATTTCCGTATCCACCTAAAATTGCAATTTTCATTTTATTGGCAATGGTAGTTGATAGAATAGATCAAAGTGCTCGGACGGTCTGCTATACCGAAATCAACACCGGTTTCTAATTGTTGGTTTCTTATTTCAAAAGCCGATTTCAAATATTTTTTTGAAATTTTATCGAATTATCTTTTTCTTTAAGGAACAACTATATCTGTGCTGTACATCACTATTTGAATTCTATTCTTCACTAAATAAACCAAATTCAATGCTCAAAGCAATTCGACCTCTCATTTTGTGCCTGATCGTGATCGGCGCCTGTCAAAAAAGTGACATTCAATTTGAAACTCCCAATGTTCAGCAACAAGTACTGTCAAAGAAAGAAATTAATGACATCACACATAACCTTTTAACGAGCCACAATCAATTCAAATGGTCCATGGTTTCTGACCAGGTACTATGGAGTGCTGGTATGCAAAGCGATTCCATTTTTGCAGTTGGATATCAGCCGGAAGGATTTGAAAACATCGAAGAAAATATTCACCTGATTGATATCGATTCGGACGTGTGGTTAACAGCCAAAAATCGTTTATACAAAACCATTCTTGAAGGAGAAGAAAAAATGAAACCAGGCAGTAAGATTGAAATTGCAGATTTACTTCCTTTTGGTGAACCGGAGATTCTGCCCTCATTTGCAGTTCGCATTACGAACATCAATACAATAACCAAACTGCGTGCCCAGGGTGAACTGAGATACCTTGAAGCGATGGGATATTACCCAAACAATGCAATAGATCAAAGAAGTGATTCCGGTTGTGGCGTCTCTCCGAATTACAATATTCCCGGTTCCGAATACACATCTGTTTTGCCGAGTGCGAAAGTGCCCTGGAATTTTTATCATCACAATATCCCAACCGCATGGAATCAGAGTACCGGCGATGGTGTACGTGTGGTGATCATCGATACGGGCACGTCCAGTGGTCAAAATAACCTGGGTTCTCAATTTAACAGCGGATATAGCCAGAACCGAAACGTAACAAAAATTAGTACACTTTATACGGGTATGTGGTGGTGGAAAAGACTGACATCACCTCATGATGAATGTGGTCATGGAACCCAGATGGCTGGAATGGCAACCGGTCCGCGAAGCACAGACGGAAATTCTGTTGGCGTTGCGTACAATGCAGATTTGTTGGGTATTCATGCGACTCAAGATGTGATCATTTCCAGTTCAAATGAAAAAAATGGAGTAAAAAATGCCTTGATTGTTGCAGGTAATAATAGTAGTGTACGCGTAATTAGCATGTCAATCGGAACAATCTTTTGGAGTGGAACTGTTGCAGACGGGATATACTATGCCTACAATCGTGGGAAAATGATTATGGCTGCTGCAGGCACGTCCACTACATTTACAAACTGGTTTGGTGTTATTTTTCCTGCAAGCATGAGCCAGACGGTAGCCATTACAGGTGTTCAGGAAGGATTGCCACTGAATGAGTGCAGCACATGTCATTACGGTTCTGCAGTCGATTTTGTAGCGGTCATGCAACGGAACAATAATAATGACCGTACAACATTGACCCTGGCGCCTTGTTGTGACCAACCTTCCAATGTCGGTGGGTCTTCAGCAGCTACATCAATGACTGCTGGGATTGCCGCATTAGTATGGGGAAAAAATCCATCACTTTCCCGAAGTTCAGTTTTGTCCATTCTCAAAAATGCTTCACAATTCTATCCTTCCAGAGATAGTGATTTTGGGTGGGGGATGATCGATGCGGCTGCTGCCGTTGCTGCTGCAAACTAGACGGCTGAGAAATTTAAAAATCAACACTCGTTTTGGAATACTGATAACTTCCTAAAACGGGTGTTTTTTATTGCTTTTTATTATTTACGAATGAACGTTCGTATGGTGATAATAATCATCTGAATACTTGATTAAGGTTCTCACTTAATATGGCATTCACATATAATTTCGTCCTCGAAATATGATATTAATATCATATGTTCATATTAACTAATTAAATCATTTTGCCATGAAAAATTTATTTCAATTTTTGGTCGTTTTTGTGTTAGGTTCGGTAATCGTTTTCTCAGCTTGTAAAGACGACACGGTCGAACCCACAGTTTCTGAATTTGAAGTACTCACAACCCACATGGCACAAAATAACCTTGACTTTACAGATTTTCTGTCAGGTTGGGTCATCGCCGGCAGCGGATTAACAGTAGATCAAGCCGACTATTCTGTGCCTGATTATTTTGTGATCGATCTGCGTTCAGCAACTGATTTCGCTGACGGACATATTAAGGATGCCGTAAATTCTACACTCGGAAATATCCTGACAACAGCAGAACAGGCAAATGGAAAAGATATCCTTGTTGTATGTTACACTGGCCAAACTGCAGGACGTGGTGTTGGTGCTCTGAGATTGATGGGATACAAAGCTGTGAGTTTGAAATGGGGAATGAGCGGTTGGCATAGCAACTTCGCTGGTAAATGGAATTCAAATGCCACTGATATCAACCACCAGGGATGGACCACAAGTGGTGACCCTGTTACGAATGGTACCTTTAGCACACCTACTTTCACCACTGGCCTCACAACAGGAGCAGAAATCCTGGAATCCAGAGTACAGACCATGCTCCAAAAATCAGACTGGGGAGTTTCAAAAACAGCTGTACTTGACAGTCCTGGTTCATACTTTATCAATAACAAATGGCCTGTTGATTCATGGAATGAATATGGTCATATCGACGGTGCTTACAGAATTGATGAAGATCTTTCTTTGAACGGATTGAAATACTTAGATCCAAATAAAACAGTTGTGACTTACTGCTATACTGGTCAAACTTCTGCTATTACAAATATGTGGCTTGATGTCATGGGCTACAATACCCAAAGCCTTATGTTTGGTGCGAATGGAATCATTCATTCTAAACTGTTGACAGGAGCAGCAGGTGCTGCACCTAAAAAATCCTGGAAAGGACCTGGTTCAGGTAGTGAATCAAATTATGGTTA
>Ga0316201_10001782_pt1 | contig 14874 bp, 12 predicted proteins | sample CS6wburrow_MG_FD_204516 | JGI IMG/M metagenome (GOLD analysis project Ga0316201, IMG submission 204516) | Coastal sediment microbial communities from Delaware Bay, Delaware, United States - CS-6 worm burrow | ecosystem: Environmental > Aquatic > Marine > Coastal > Sediment | place: USA... | reverse complement strand
TGGCATTGAAGTCCGGCGGCTTGCCGCGATTATCGTAATCGCGGTCGGGGCTTCATTTTTCGTGCAGTTGCCGGTGCATGCGGACGTTCTCGAACCGACACCGGCGGTGACCCGAAATCCGCATCCGTTTATTCGGATCTTTGGTCTGCCGACGCCGGGATTCGTCAGCCCGGTCGATCGCGGCAGGCTCGGCATGTCGCTTCAGCTCACCAGTTTTTCCAAGCAAAGCAATCGCAGCAACGAAACACTCACCCTCGATGGCGAGGCCTACGGCGCAAACCTCTTGTGGCAGCAACGTGTGGGGGACCGTTTTAGTTTCGATGCGGAAGTCCCGTTTTCATACGACAGCGGCGGCTTCATGGACAACACCATCGACACCTGGCACGACATACTGGGTATCGATATCCGCAGCCGCGACGAAGCCCCGAGCGACCGGCTTTTGCATCGTTACGAAGACCCGGAAGGGCGCGTGGCACTGATTGACAATTCTGGCGGCGGCATCGGTGATGCACGGGTCTCCGCTCGCTGGCACATTAACGGACAAAAAACGACGGGAAGTCTTTTCGCGCTGCGGGCCGGAGTCAAACTGCCGACCGGTGACGAGGATGACTTTCGCGGTAGCGGTGCCACCGATTATTTCGTTGCACTCGAGGCGGCGTGGCTTACCCCGGTATTCGGGCGTGCCCGTTTTCACGGCAGTGTCGGGTGGCTGGAGATCGGCGATGCCGATAACGATGCGCTCTCAGAGCTGCAACGCGACGGTGTAATGTTCGGCCATATCACGACCACGATCCAACTGACCGACAACTGGCAGTTGCTGGGGCAACTCGATGGGCATGGTTCGTTTTACCGCGGTGCGATTACTGCGATGGCGGAAGAGAGCGTACAACTGGTCGTTGGCACGCGGTGGGGCTTTGCCGGGGACTACGTCGGTGAATTCATGGTGGTCGAGGATCCGATCTCGGATACCTCGCCGGACGTTACTTTCCAGCTGGGTTTTTATCGTCGTTATTGAACGCCGCAGTGGGTCAGGAAAAACGGCGGTCCACAGCCCGAGCCAGATCCACGAGGCCCGGAGAGATCAGCACCGAATAGCCGGGCTCGGCCTTGTCCAGTGCCGCCAGCGCTGACGGCAGTCGGCCAAGCTCGCTCGCGCAGCGTTCGCGAATAACGCTCAGAGGCTCGAGCTCGACCCGCTGACCATTGTGCATGACCGGGAACAGCAGGGCTTCGCCCGCGACGGACTCATGTTCGCGGCATAACGTGTCGTGCAGCAATGTTCCGTTGTTATCGAATTCCCGGCGGACCTGCTTGCGACCCGGCCAGGTCTCTTTACCCGAGGATTTTTTGCGCCGCGCCAGCCCGGCGTACTCCTGAAGCTTGTAGACGCAGTCAAGCGATGGCGCGTCGGCTGAAACCGCCAGACTCGTGCCGATTCCGAAGCCGTCGACTGGCGCGCCCGCATCGAGGATGTTGCGCAGCCGATATTCATCGAGATTACCCGACAGCAAGATTTTGATGTCCTGGCATCCCCCCTGGTCGAGGATTTCGCGGACCTTGCGACTCAGGCCCGCCAGATCGCCGCTGTCGATACGTACGCCCTTGATGCGAATGCCCAGCTCAGCGAGCTCCGTGGAAAGCGTCACGACCATCCTGGCCGCTCTCAGCGTATCGTAGGTGTCGATAAGCAGAACCACATTGTCCGGCTGGGCGAGCGCGAACACGCGAAACGCCTCCATTTCACTGTCGTGAGCCTGAACGAACGAATGCGCCATTGTGCCGAAGGTCGGTATTTCCCAGCGCATCCCTGCGAGCACGGTGGCGGTACCGGCAAAGCCGGCAATATAGCTGGAGCGCGCGGTTCCCATGGCTGCCTCTGCGCCGTGCGCGCGGCGCATGCCGAAGTCCACGAGTACCCGGTCCGGCGCGCTCAGGACACAACGAGCGGCTTTGGATGCAACCAGAATCTGCTGCTGCAAGATATTGACGATCCTGCTCTCCACCAGTTGCGCCTGGCAAATCGGCGCGGTGATGCGAAGAACGGGTTCATTGGCAAAGAAAATTCGCCCCTCCGGCATCGCATGTACCGAGCCGGTAAAACGAAACTGCGCCAGCCACGCGAGAAAGGCGGGCGAAAAATTTCCTCTTTGTTCCAGCCAGGCCAGTTCCTCGCGGTCGAATTTCAGGTTCTTCAGGAAATCCAGTGCCGTATCGAGGCCGGCGGCGACCAGGAAATTGCGCTGGGCGGGCAGCTTGCGGACGAAAAACTCGAACACCGCGGTGGCGTCAGACCCCTCGTTGAAATAGGCCTGCAGCATCGTCAGCTGATACAGGTCGGTCAGTAACGGAGAACGTGCAGGATCGCTCATTGTGGCCGCGATTCCACGCTGCTTGTACGGTTGAGGAGCGCGCCGGCCGCGCTCATTTCGCGTATCGCGTTTTCGCCGCCGCCGGGTTGCACGTCGACTGCACGGACCGCGTCAAGCAACAGTATCGTCGCGAATCCGGCATCGAGCAGATCGAGCACCGTGGCCCGAATACAGTAGTCCGTCGCCAGTCCGCCGACAAACACACGCCGGACACCCTGGTCTCGGAGCGTGGCGGCGAGACCGGTACCCTGCAACGCGGAATATGACTCTTCTCCGGCCTGGGTTGCTTTCGAGACAATCCTGGCGGAGTCCGGGATGGCGAGGGCGGCAGGAAATTCAGCGCCGTGAGTCCCGGCAACACAGTGACGGGGCCAGGTCCCGCCGTTCTCGGAGAATGAACAATGGTCGGGCGGGTGCCAGTCCCGCGAGAAGACGAGCGCAAGCCCGGTTGCGGCGAATTTCCCGCTCAGGCAATTGAGCGGCGCGATAACGGCGTCGCCGCCGGTCACCGCCAGCGCCCCGCCTGGCAGAAAGTCGTTTTGCACGTCCACCACGATCAATGCATCGCCAGCATGCAATTTCAATGTTGTTTCTGTCGCCACGTATTACTCCAATTCAAACTGAACAAAGTCGTCTGCCTGAGGTGGCGGTGTATCTGAACGAGTAGCCACAGCCTGCCTTCGGGCGCTGCGCTAGGTGTTTTCAAGCGCGGACAGTCCCAGTTCGAGACAGCGCTCTGCCAGTTCCGGCCACGGGCATCGCTCCGCATAGTCCGGGTCGTCGAGATGCCAGATACACAGCTTGGCCTTCGCCAGCGCGCGCTTGCTGAGATAGAACGGCCAGACTTCCGCCCCAGGCTCGTCGCCTCCCAGGGCGGCGCCTGCCAGAGCATCCGCGAACTCGGTGTGACCGAGTCTGATGCATTCGAGGCACAACAAGGCCCACTCCTCGATGACGTCCATTGTACGAAGACTGCGGCTGAATTCGAGCCGGTCAATCGCGCACGGCGGCTCGGCAAGACAAATGTGCTCTGGTCTCAGGTCACCGTGGCACTCGCGAATAAAGCCGCCGTCGGCGCGGCGGCGAAAGGCCGCGTCGCCGCGGTTGAGAACTCGTAGCTGGAGAACTCGGAGCGCGCCGAGCAATTCCGCCGGTAATCCATATCGATGTCGCGCCAGTAATTCATGGTGAGCGTCGACATAGCGTCGAAGGTGTACAACGTAATCGTCGCCCGCCACCGCAAAAACGCTCGCGCTCTCGTGAAATTGCAAAATCATCCGCACCAGCGCATTGCGTTCAGGTGGCGTTATGGGCCTATGGTTCAACGCAACGTCGAGCATCTGCTCCGCGGGCAAACGGCGCATAGCCACGACATACTCCATCACAGCTTCACTGTCGTTCCAGCGCAGGCGGCCGGATGAGTCACAGCCGACCGTATCGACCCCAAGATAGGTGGCGGGGGCGAGTTGGCGGTTGAGCCGCACCTCCTCTTCGCAATGAAACCGGCGCGCGGCCACACTGCGGAAGTCCATGTCGTACCAAAGAATCGGTTTTTTGACTTTATAGGCATGCCTTTCGGTCAGAAAAACAAGCGCAAAGTGAGTCTCTATCTCTTCAACCGAGGCCGGCTGTTCGGGGTAGTTCCTGACGTCGAGAAGAGAAGCGCGAAGCTTCGGGGAGAACTCCTGCAATTCGATTTTGTGTCCACCAGGCATCATGTCGGTGTTCCGATTGTCGGGACGAGGCCATAGGTACCGCCAGCGAGCGCGGAATTACTGTAGCGTAACAGCAGCGCCATTATCTTCGACTCTGCCCGCGCAGGTTCTAGGTGTTTTCCCTAATAGTGTGGCGTAAGAACGGGAATGATCATCGAATCAGGTCGTGCATTTTCTCATTGCAATAGTGGCATGGCCAAAGCGGAAAACTGGGAAAGGGATCATCATGCAAAAACCTCTCGAAATTACCTTTCATAATCTCGAACCCTCGACAGCAATTGAACAAAATATCCGCAAGCGCGCCGCGAAACTGGATCGACTGTTCGGTAACCTGCAAAGTTGCCGCGTGGTCGTCGAAGCGCCGCACAAACACCAACACAAGGGCATTCCGTATCATGTACGCATTGAGATCGGCGTTCCCGACCAGGAAATCGTGGTAAGCCGGGTACCAACGTCTGCTACCGCCAATCAGGATGCCTACGTGGCGGTACGCGATGCATTCGACGCGGCGACCCGACAGCTTGAAGCATACTCGGAAAAACGGCGCGGGCAGGTCAAGAGCCGTTGACGGTCGCCGGTCAGGCCTTGGCCACCGCCGGGATTCGTTGACCAGAGTTGCATCAGCCGTAGCCAGGGGTCGGTCCGGCGAGCACGGACTTCCGATTGCCGAACTAGACTCAGAGAATTGACTGCATCTTTCGGGCAAAAGGGACTATCCGGCGATGAACGAGACAAGCACCTACCGTCCAGTGGTTGAAGCCCTGAGCGCGGAGCAGACCTACCGGGAATGCTCTGCGTCGGCGCTCGGGTTTGCTACAACCGCCGATGTCGTGCGCTCGGGAACCATCGTCGGTCAGGAACGTGCACGCCGTGCACTCGAGATGGGTACGCGTATTCGCGGAACCGGTTTCAATCTCTACGTTCTCGGCCCGCCAGGCAGCAGCCGCCACGAGATGGTGCGCCAGTTTCTGCGCGATGAGGCAGCACAGCGCCAGCCCGCCGATGACTGGTGCTATGTCTACAATTTCGACGACCCCCGTAAACCGCAGGGCCTGTCTCTCCCGCCCGGGCGCGGAACCCGGCTCAGCATTGACATGCGCCAGCTCGTCGACGATCTCAGCGCGTCGCTGCCTGCGGCATTCGAAAGCGACAGCTATCGCAACCGCATAACAGAGATTGAGCAGGATTTTCAGCGCCGCGGCAGGGAAGAACTCGAAGCCCTGCAGAAAGAGGCCGAGCAACAGGGCATGGGCCTGCTGCCGACACCGCAGGGTTTCGCAATCGCTCCGGTGCGCGAAGGCGAAGTCATCGCGGAAGAGGATTTTCAGAAGTGGCCGAAGGCGGACCAGGAAAAGGCGCGAGCCTCGATCGAGGCTCTCAGCGCCAAGCTCCGCAAGCATTTCGAAAACATGCCGATGTGGCAGAAGGAACACCGGCGCCGGGTTCGGGAGCTCGACCGTGAGACGGCCCTGCTCGCGGTGACGGCGCTGATCCGCGAGTTGAGCGAAAAGTACGAAGACCTCGCCCGTGTGGTGGAACATCTCGATCGGGTCCAGACCGATATCCTGGAAAACGTCCGCCACTTTCTCACCCCGGAAAGCGAAGGCGACGGGATGGCGGAACAAATGGGGATGACGCGGGAACACTGGTTGCGCCGATACCAGGTCAATGTGCTGGTGGACAACCGGCGCCTGTCGGGAGCGCCAGTGGTCTACGAAAGCAATCCTACTCATGACAACCTGGTGGGGCGGATCGAGCATGTCACCCGGTTCGGGACGCTGAGCACGGATTTTTCGATGATACTTCCCGGCGCGCTGCAGACCGCTAATGGCGGCTTCCTGGTGCTCGATGCAGAGCGTCTGTTGCAACAACCGATGGCCTGGGAAAGTCTGAAGCGTTCATTGTACGGAGGAGCGGTAAGAATCGAATCGCTGGCGCAGATACTCGGCGTAATCAGTACCGAAGGCCTCGATCCGGACCCGATGCCGCTTGATGTCAAGATCGTTCTGGTCGGCACCCGCATGCTTTATTACCTGTTGTGCGAATACGATCTCGACTTCCCGGAATTGTTCAAGGTGGCGGCCGATTTCGAGGATCATATCGATCGCAATCCCGCGAATACCCGGCTGTACGCTGCGATGCTTGGCGGAATTGCCCAGGCGCGCGGATTGCTCGCTCTCGATGCCGGGGCGATTGCCCGTGTCATCGAATACAGCGCCCGAATCAGTGAGGACTCCACGCGGCTGACTACCCGCCTGCGCAATCTCGGCGATCTGATGTGCGAGGCCGACTACCAATGCCGCCAGCGGGCTGGTTCGGTGATCAGCGTGGCCGACATTACCAGCGCAATCAACGCTCGGATAACGCGCATGGATCGGGTGCGCAGCAATATTTACGAGGCAATAGAACGCGGTGAAATACTCATCGACACCGAAGGCTTCAAGGTCGGCCAGATCAATGCACTCTCGGTCATGCAACTCGGAGATTTTTCGTTTGGCCAGCCGTCGCGGATAACGGCAACGGTACGAGTCGGCGAAGGCGACGTCATTGACGTCGAGCGTGAAGTAGAACTTGGTGGCGCCATCCACAGCAAAGGCGTGTTGATCCTGTCTTCCTTCGTGGGCGCACGTTATGCACGCACATCGCCACTTTCCTTGCAGTCCAGCCTCGTTTTCGAACAGCACTATGGCGGCATTGACGGCGATAGTGCGTCGATGGCCGAGCTTTGTGCATTGCTGTCTGCGCTTGCCGAGCTTCCAATAAATCAGGCGCTCGCAGTAACGGGTTCCGTCAACCAGCTGGGACGAGCCCAGACCATTGGTGCCGTGAATGAGAAAATCGAAGGATTTTTCGATGTATGCAAACGCCGCGGCTTGTGCCAGGGGCAGGGCGTCATTATTCCCGCGGAAAACGTCCCACACCTGATGCTGGACGACCGGGTCAGGGCGGCGATCCGGCAACACCAGTTCGCGATCTATCCGGTGCGCACAGTCGATGAGGCTCTCAGCCTCCTCATGGGTGTCGATGCAGGTACTGTCGATGCCGAAGGCGTTTATCCGGCGAACAGCATAAACGGCAGGGTCCAACAGGCTTTGGCGGAACTTGCAGACAAGCGCCAGGAGTTTTCGAAAGGTTCGGGCGACGACGGCAGCGAGTCCGACCAGGCATGAAAATCCGGCCTCGAACCCGGCGCGTCCTGATTGCCCTCGACCCGGCGGCACCGACCAGCGCTACGCTGGATGCATTGGCTGGCCTGGTTGGGGCCGAGCGTCCCGAGATCTGCGGGCTTTTCATCGAAGATGTCACTCTGCTCGGGCTTTCCTCGCTGTCCGTAGTTCGCGAGGTGGCCCTTGATACGGGTGCCGAGAATGTGATGGACACCGCACGGCTCGAACGCCAGATGCACGCTCAGCGGGTTCGGGTCGAGCGCATGCTGACCGGGGCAATGAGTCGTTTCTCGGTGCAGCCGGAGTTCAAGGTCACAAGAGGCAGAGTTCGCGACGAACTCCGGCGCGAGGCGCAAAGCGCCGATCTCGTGGTCGTCGGTCGTTCGCCGAGGCAGGCCGGAGCGCGGTGCTGGATGGGTATCCGGCTTGGCAGTCTCGCCGCGGAGATCGATGGCATCCTGGCATTTGTTCAGGATGCCTGGCTGACGGGAAAAAGCGTGGCGCTGGTCTATGACGGAACGGAGTGTGCCAGCAGATGCCTGGCCCTGGCGCAAAGAATCGCGGCAAACGAGAACCTGCCAATGGTTGCGGTCCTGGTGGGCAACCCGCGCGACTGCTCGCGCTGGCAAGCCGCGCTCGGCAGCGATTCGGCTGCACCGCGAGTACGGCAATGGCACGGGATCGAGGCGCCGCGGCTTGGCGATCTGCCGGACGTTGTACGGGCGGCTAACGCACGGGTAATCGTATTACCCGGTCACCTCGAAAAACAGCGCCCTGAGCTGATCGAATCCCTGCTGCGGCAACTCGAATGCTCGATCGTCGCCGTGGGCGAGGGCCCGGAAACCGCCGCGACCGCACATCGAAAGTGACCGCTTACGGCCGGTGACTACTGATGTCCGCAAAGCGGGCGCCGGAATTCACCGTTGCAAAGCCGTTGCCACTGACTCGTAACAATTCCTCGTGATCTCCCGCCTCGAAAAATATCTCGGGCCGACCGGTCAGATGTTTGTCGACGATCGTTTCGAGTCCGTAGGCGGCCCCGATTGCCGGTACCGCACCAGCCACGCAATCGTCGAAAATCCGCGACACATCCGATTCGCTGGCAAGTTCGAGGCGACGATGCGTCAAGTCGCGCACTGCACCGACGCGGAGCGCATGGGTGGCCGGCAATATTGCAAGCACATATCCGTCATCGTCGCGCAACAGCACGCCTTTGGCGATTTTTTCGCCGGACACGTGGGCCGCTTCCGCGGTTTCCAAGCTGCTACCGGTAACCGGGTGAACAACGATGTCGTAATCGGTTCCATGTTTTTTCAGGTGATGGTGAATTTTTGCGGGGATACTCATTCTCGTTCCTCCTTGTGGAGCTTTGGAGACGGGTGGCGCATCTGGTTCCCTGCGGACCGGCTTCCGTTCTGCGCCTTGCCCGTCTGATGTCTCATGCGCTAGGGCTCCGCTTTCTCATGCCGGCGCCGGGGTTGTCCGCAGGCGCGTTGAATGTCTTCTTCGAGACATTCGGCGAGGCGCTCGGTAACGAAGCGGCAGGAATTGTGGCGGAGAAAATCGCGGCGCTGGTTAACGTAAGGCAAACCCTGTTCAGCCGCGATTTCCAGTGCATCCAGGCAAATGTCGTTGCCGAGTTGTTTCGCGGTCGGACGCAACAGGTCAAAAAACTCGATTAGGATTGCTCGTGCCGGCCGGGTAGCACCTTCGTTAGTGGTCAAAAACTCCGCATCAAGTCCGAATTGAGATGCGCGGAATTGATTCTCGCGCAACACCCAGTGCGCGAGCCCCGGCATCAAGCGTGAGTCCAGTCCAGAGCAAGGTGTTTCGGCGACGTAAACGGCCAGGGTCTGAATCAGGCCGGCCAGCGCTACAGCATGGCCAATGGTTGGCTGCGCGTCCGGGTTACGAATTTCGATCGTTCCGAAATCCGGATGGAATCTGGCGCTCCAGTGAATGTCCTTTATCGAGTGGCAAACGCCAGCGCGAAAAGCTGCCTGATAGCGGGCTTCGAATTCACCCCAATTGGCAAACAACGGCGGAATTCCGGAATTCGGCGTGACCGCGAGAAGGCGTTGCCGGTAACACTCGTGCCCGGTGTCATAGCTGCGCCAGTACGGCGAATTTGCGCTCAGAACGGTAAGTAGCGGCAGGCTCGGTACGAGGCGACGAAATGCCGTCGCCGCCTGTTCCGCCGATTTCATGCCGACGTGAACATGGGTCGCGTAGGTGATCTGGGTGTGAGACAGGTAGCCACGCTGGCGCTCGATGCGCAGGTAGCGCGGCTTCGGAGTTATCAGCGCCAGGCGGCGGCTGAAAGGATGCGTGCCGGCGCCGCACAGCGCCATACCGAGCGTCTTGCAGCGATCCAGGAGTCCGCGGGCGGTGACGATGAGATTGTCTCGTAGCTCGCCGATGGTCTCGCATTTTCCACTGTTTATCTCGACGGAGGACTGAATCAATTCCGGACGCACGCGGTCTGCATCCGGATAAAATTCCATCAGCGGCACGATGCCGTCACGCAAATCCAGAGTCTGGCCGTCGAGCAGCTGTAATTCGAGTTCGAGCCCCACTGTGTGGGAAGGACAAGGATGAAAACGCGGCAGCGCGGAGCAGGCGCCGTTGTTTATATGCGTCTCCAGCTGTTATCGGCCGTGGCCTCGCGCGCAACAGCGTCGAAAAAGTCCGCGCCCACCATCAGCACGTCCTCGTCGATGTCGAACGCCGGACTGTGCAGAGGTATAGGTTCCCAATCCGGTGCTCTCGCACCGAATCGCACATAACAGCCGGGACAGACATCGAGATAATAGGAGAAATCCTCGGACCCCATGCTCGGGTATTCGGTTCCGGGTACGGCGGGTTCCCCGACTACGTGACATGCGGCGCGGCGTGCGATCGCAGCCTCGCGCGGACTGTTTACGACCGGTGGGTTGCCCGTCTGTATCTCGAGTTCAACGCGGGCATCGTGCAGGGCGGCGGTCGCCTCGACCATGCGCCGCAAACCGGTTTGCAGTTGCTCCCTGACTTCCTCCAGCGTGGTACGAATCGTGCCTTCGAGTACTGCGTCCTCGGCAATGACATTAGGCGCCGAGCCCGCCTCGATTCTCCCAATCGTGACTACCGACGGATGGAGGGGATTAATCTCGCGCGAGACCAGCGTCTGGATTGCGGTGATGAGAAAACCGGCAATGACGATCGCGTCGGTGGCCTCGTGAGGCCGTGCCCCGTGGCCACCGCGGCCTCTGATACGAATCCTGAAGCGGTCTGACTGCGCAGTCATGACCCCGGGCGCGACCATTATCTGGCCGGTCAGATACTGGTGAGTGACGTGCCCCGCGAAAATCGAGCGTACGTTTTCCAGGCCGCCGTCGGCAATGACTCTGCGCGATCCGGAGCCGCGTTCCTCGGCGGGTTGGAACAACAACACCACCGGATCTTTCGGCGGCTCCGCTTTGAGCAGCCGGGCGGCGCCGAGCAGCATCGCGATATGGGCGTCATGTCCGCAGGCATGCATCGCGTTGCCGTTTGTTGGGGCAAACGGCAAACCCGTCGTTTCGCGTCCAGGTAGCGCATCCATTTCAGCGCGTAATGCGATTGCCTGAGTGTTACTGGATGTGCCGGCTATCTGCGCAGTTACGGCGCTGCCAGGCCCTTCGTAGCGGTATTTCAGCCCCATCGCCTCCAGTTCGTCGCCGATGCGGCGCGCCGTTTTCACTTCTTCGAAAGAAAGCTCGGGCTCACTGTGAATAGCCCGGCGAACCTGGCGCATCCAAGGTAGCAGTTGTGTCGATTTGTACTGCGACATAGCCGATCCTCCCGACTGTAACCGCAACAGAAGTCAGCGAGTCAGCGCGCGCGAACGATGGTCCCGGATCTCCGGTTACAAAAACGCCAGCGCCCCGAAGAGGCTCAGCACGCCTGTTTCAGGCCCTGACAGATCGAACTGATATCGTGATCGATGAGATTCTTGCCAATCTCCGCGATCACGCACTTGCGAACCTCTTCGTTCAACGTTCCACGTAGCTGGCCGAGAAAATCCGGTGCAGCAACTAGCACGAGTTCGTCATAGAGCGTCCGGGTACGACCGTACTCCAGCAATTCGCTGATCTCGTGCGCGAAAATGGCGGACTCGCGGTCCTTCGGCGAATGACGGGTCGCCATCGCATGACGGCCCTGGCCGGCGCTGTCAAAAGTCCGCCCCGGGCGATCGGCGACCAGGTCAATGTCCTTTGTACGACTTTCAGGATGCTCGAGTGTGCGCCAGATTACCGGTTCGCGACCAGCGTCGTCCGTAGCGTAGATTTTCGCTCCGGCGCTGTGGGCCACGACTATCCATCGACTTGCCATCGCTGCCTCCTGCAAACGCATTTGGCCCTATTACTGATCTAGCGCCGATTGCACCGAAAGCGCCATTGGGAAAACTACTTATCGCTCAGCGCAGGCTGTCCAGATATCCGTCGGGAATCGCGAGAAACCCGGTTCGGATCCGGCCGGGCTCCTCCGGCTCGGTCCATGCGAATAACAATCCACCCGTGGAGCGCGCAGCCTGCGGAAAGCCGGCAAGCCGGCTTGCTGCGAGTGAATGCAAAGACAGCTCGGCGAGTTTGCCAGTTTCGCGGTCGACAAACGCGACGCGAAGCTCGGCGCGGCCATCGCGGTCGGCTGCACCGAGCCATGAGACCACAGCGGTATGGTCATCGATGAGGACAATGTCGACCCGCCCCAGCGGGTCATTCGCATCGATGATCGCGGGTGCGGCAAAACCGGTCGCGTCGGAAAATGCCACCTGTACCCGCGCGTTTCCCTGCGCAGCCGTAAACCACGCCACTGCGGCTGTATCGGCAGTCATGTCGAGCGCCGGTCCGTTGACCGGGCAGGCCGGCATTTCCCAGTCGTCATTGGCTACCGGCTGCGGATCGCTCCAGCCTCGCGGCCCCATGCGGGTGAAAAAAATATCCCTGATTTCCCGATCGGTACGATTGCGATAGACGATCAGAGCCTGATCGCCGGCGACCGCTGCATCGGTCTGGCAGCAGTCGCAGACCAGTCCGTCGACAAGGCTTGCCTCGAGCGCGGCATTGTCGGCGCCAAGCAGGCCGTAGCGCAGCGTCATACCACCGTGGTGTCCTGAATGACCGGGCGCACCGGTTTGCTCCCCAACCGATTGCGTCTCGCGGCCGTCGAGCCAGATAACCCCGGCTTCTCCGCGCCAGGGAAAGAGGCTGACAAACCCGTGCTCGGTGCTGGTGCCATCGTCGTGGGGGCTGGCTGGCGGAGACCAGGACTTACCGTCGTCGAACGACTGGCTGATCATGACGTCGTAGGCGTAAACGCCACCGTCGCGTTTTGCCAGCCAGTGTGCGGCGAGGCGTTGCTGCGATAGGGCGACCACGGACGGAAAGTCGGCCCAGTTAACGAACCAGCTATCGCCCTCGGCAACAACCCGCGGCGTTTGCCATGCGCCGGAATGATAACGGCTGTATTTGAGTCGCCAGTTTTTGCGACCCGGGTCCGGTTCGAGCCAGCTGAGCAGAACTCCTCCGGTTCCGTCAACAGCGAGATGGGGCGTGCGTGCGCCCGGCCCGGCGGGATCCTGCAACAGGGTAAATTTGAGCGTGCCGGTGGAGTCCGGTGCACTGACAGCCAGTGCGGACCACAACCCCAGAACCGCGCCAATTACGATAAATACGCCGACCCATGCGAAACGGGGCGACGTGAGCTTGGTGTTTGTCATTGCTTCGATCACGGGTCTTTCGAAGTCGCGCGCCGCATCGCACAGTACTACAACTTGTGAACCCGGCCCTTGCCACGCAGTGGCTACAGTAATATTCTGCTTCGACAGTTGCAAAAGTCTTAAACCGATGATTCTGCGTCTTCTGCGACAATTTGCGCCGCGCATTGCCCGAACCACGCTCGGGCTGTTTGTCGTGGTGTGGATGAACATGGCGGCGCAGCCCTGCCTGATGGCGCTGGAGTTGGAAAGCGCGAACGACGCGGCAGCGATGACGGCTGACGCGCATGGCGACGAGCATTGCCCGCATTGCCCGCCTGAGGAGATCCCCGATTCACCCGGCGACGATCAATGCAGTTTTGTCAGTGGCTATGATTACGACGCCCGCACGCCCAATTCCGATACCTCGCTGAAAATTCAGCCGCCCATTGCTGTCGCTGTTGACTGGACATCTGTCTTTGCCGACGCGGCAAGCGTTCCTCGTCTGCCGCGAGCGGACGCGGCCGGCGAACCTCACCACCACCCGCCACCGTTTTTGGATTTCTGCCGTTTCATCGAATAGCTCCGCTCGCCGACATCGGACTTACCGTTCGCCGTCTCAAGAGGTAGCTATTCATGTTGCGTTATTTATTGCCCTTGAATGGGCTTGCGCCAGTCGCATTTCTGGCGCTGTTGATCCAATCGCCTGATCCCGCGCACGCCGCCGGGGTCGTCACCAGCTTGCGTGAGGCAGAGTCGTTTGCCATAGAACGCGATGCCGGTCTGGCACAAATCGAGGCGACTCGCGAAGCGCTTGAAGAGCGCATTGTGACGTCCGGTCAACTGCCCGATCCGCGTTTGCGCTTCGGTGCATTGAACCTTCCGGTTGACAGCTTCGAACTGGACCAGGAGCCGATGACTCAGCTGCTGGTGGGGTTGAGTCAGAGCTTCCCTCCGGGACGTACGCTGGCACTGCGTTCCGCCAGCCAGGCCAGCCAGGCAGCGGCGCAGGCTGAGATGCTCGCCGAGAGACGGCGCATGATCCGCCGTCAGGTGCGCCTGTTGTGGACCGATATCGCCCAGCTGCAGGACGCTGCCCGTATCGTAGAGCGCAAACAACAATGGTATCGCGAGCTCGAAGATGCCGTGACCGCAAGCTATTCCAGCGGTGCGCGCGGACAACACGATGTGGTGCGCGCACGCCTCGAACGGCGTTTGCTCGGCGATCGCCTGTTGAATCTCGAGGGTGAGGTTGCCAACCGGATCGCGCAGCTGAGTCGTTGGACCGGAGCCGCGCCGGTAGACGGCATGGATATCAGAATTCCCGTGTTGCCGGCACCGGAAGACTATGAAACGGCGTTGCAGAGTATCGAGAGGCATCCGCTCTTGCGGGCAAGCGCGAGCGCTGTGGAAGTTCGCGAACTGGGTGAGGAACTGGCGCGCGAGCGGTACAAACCCAGTTTCGGTGTTGACGTTGCCTACGGATTCAGAAGTGGCGAGGATGCAAGCGGGGATGAGCGTCCGGACTTTTTCTCCGCAATGCTGAATTTCAGTCTCCCGGTGTTGAGTGGCCGGCGCCAGGACCGCGAACTTGCTGCGGCTCAGGCGGAGCGACGCGCGGCGCGCGAAGCCGAGATCGACCGTCGCCGCGAGCTGGTTGCGCAGCTCGATTCGCTGTGGGCTGGCCTGACCGAACTAGAAGCCCGCGATTCGCTGTTTCAGAGCGACGTTCTTCCCGACGCAAACACGAACGTCGACGCCACCCGCGCCGCCTACCAGAACGACTACGCGAGTTTCGCAGAGTTGGTCGGGGCTCAAACGCTGTTGCTGACGCAGGAACTGTCGTACCTGTCTTTGCGGGCCGATCTCGCGCGAAACCGGGCCCGGCTTCTTTATCTGACCGAGGAGGA
>Ga0316201_10001781_pt1 | contig 14878 bp, 7 predicted proteins | sample CS6wburrow_MG_FD_204516 | JGI IMG/M metagenome (GOLD analysis project Ga0316201, IMG submission 204516) | Coastal sediment microbial communities from Delaware Bay, Delaware, United States - CS-6 worm burrow | ecosystem: Environmental > Aquatic > Marine > Coastal > Sediment | place: USA: Delaware... | reverse complement strand
GCCGAGGCGCCAGTAAATCTCGGGTTCGACGATGAGTTCGTAGGCTGCGTCCGACGTACTCCACTCCGTCATGATGCGGTTCTTCAGCGCATCGAGACGACGTTGAACCAGTGCTTCGGATTCGAGATCGGCAACATAGGACAGGCGCAGCACGGCCGGTGCCTTCTGCAGCTCATCGAGCAACAGGCCGAAACGCGGCTCCCACTGCTCACGGACTTCAATCGCGTCCGGCTCGAACACGGCGTCGGCCACGTCGAGGCCAACGACGCGGTGAATCGATGCACCGAAGTTAATGCGTAGTGCTTTACCGCGTGTCGCACGCTGCACCTGTACAGGCCGCGTCGATGGCCGGAAGCCGCTCGGCAGCGATCGGTCATCCAGCTTCAGTACGAAGTTCGATCCGCGGTTTTCATTCGGCACGATCGCGCAGGTGATGTGGTAGCGGCCATGCGTGTCTGTGGTCGCCGCAAGACCTCTTGCCGTAACGACGCGGACGCCCTGCAGACCGCCTTCGTCACCATCCTGGTAACCATTGCGGTTGCTGTCGTCGAATACCTTGCCTGTCACGTCGGTGCAGTCGAAAGTCGGGTCGGGAATGATGCGAACCTTGGCCATTGCCTCAGCTGACATAGCCGAGCCGGTCAACCCGTTCATCGCAAGCGCCCGATTGACGAATTCGCCCTCGGTAACACCGGCGCCCGCAGCAAGCAGCAGCTTGATCTCGTGACGACCATCGGTCTGCAGAAGCAGGTTCGACCAGGTCAATTCACGTCCTGCGATAACAGGCTCCGTCGGCACATTGTCGAAGCGCGCCGAGCCTTCAACGTAGTGGAAGCCAGCCGGGAACAGATCGACAATGTTGACGTCACGCAGGTCGGCGCCGAACGAATTGCTGACCGTGATCACGTAAGGAATCAGCTGTCCACGTGTGACGTGCAGCATCGGTGTTGTCTTGGTCACCGCTACGGCGCCGTCGAGGCGCGGATCGAGCGGAATGTGATTGTTGAACAACTGCGACGAGCCCGGCACGGACGTACCGTCCAGACGCAGGAACAGGTGGTAATTCGTGCCGGCGCTGCGTGCTGCAACAGTGGCAGCCGGTGCGAATTCCGAGACCTGCGCCTCACAGTACTGCGTGGTTGCCAGCACCACGTCGTCCCCGGAGCCCGCACACGATGGCACATCGAAGGGCAGCGTCGACAGGTCGGACGTCGGCGGAATCATCTCGGAAACGCCCGAGGCGTACGCCGCGCTCGGTACCGATACGTCGAGCAGGTAATTACCCGGTCCCGGGCACGATGGGTCGGAGAAGTTGATGTCGAACTTGTAATAACCGTTGCCGATCGTCAGCTGCCCCTGCTGATTCGGGTCATCGAAGCAGCTGTTCGGCAATGGCGCTGAATTACGTGCGTCGAGCAACGTAAGGATGGCCCCGGGGACAGGCGTACGCGAGATTGTGTCGTAGACAACGCCGTTCGGGTCCACGGGCATATTCAGTGCCAGCAGATTGCTGCCTTCCTGGACGTCGATATCGTCGATGCGTTGCTGCGTGTCTGTGAAATCGGAGTCGGTCTCGCCGAGCAGCGCCGTCGTTGCGCCCGCACCCGGAGCAGAGAAGCGCAGCGAGTACGTGTCCCCGGCGGTGTAGTTCGGCATGACGTTGGTAAACAGGTAGTAACCGTCGACGTCGGTCTGCATGGCTCTTGCGAACTGGCCGTTGAGCAGCAGTTCGACGGTCCATGCTTCGAGTGGACGTTCGCTGCCACCTGGCGTGTTGTCGTGGTCCGCGTCGTGCCAGACGTTACCGCTGAGCATGCCGGCATCCGGCATGGCGCCGACGTCGATCGTGACGGTCGCTTCGGCCTGCTGCTGTGGGTCGTCCCAGTAGACGCGTCCGGTGTTGGCGATCGTTGTGCCTTCCAGCAACGTCGGTTCGATGACCGCCTGGAAGCGCAGCGTCACCGTTTCAGTGGGATTGAGCGGGCCGTAATCGGTGAAGTAATCGGCCGTAATGATCTGGCCTGCAACGCTGACCCCGGTCGTCAATCCGTTCAGTGTGGCCGACTGATCGACGTAAGCCAGGTAACCAGGATTGACTTCGTCGAGGTCGTCGCGGATCAGTACGTACAGTGCAGGCACGCTACCGATGTTCTGGACCGTGACCGTGTATTCGAGTGTCGCGCCCGGTATCGCTGCGCCGCCACCAACGACTGCAACGTCCTTGACGATCGATACCGCCTGGGCATCGCCCACGACCACAACGGTCGGCTGCGCCCCGTTGGACGGATCGCCATCGCCATCGGTCGGCAGGTTCGCAACTTCGGCGCTGTAAACCGTCGCCTGGTTAATAATCAGAGTTCCGCGCGGCACAGCGGCATTGACCTGCATGTCGAACTGCACAGTCGTCGATGTCCCAGGGTCGAGCACGCCATCGTTGCCAATCGGTATGCGTGACTCGAGCGGGAACACACCGCCGTCCGGCTGGCCGACTGCCACGCCGTCGAGCGTCGTCGTATCGGCCACGTACGTCGTATTTGCCGGCACCTCGTCGAGCAGCTCAGCCATCGTCGCTGGCACGTTGCCGTTGTTATAGACAGTGATTGTGTAACGCAGCGTGTCGCCAGGATCGACGATACCCGGTGAACCGTTGTCGATCTGCAGTGCCGCCGTCTTCTCGGCAAACAGCAGCGGGTAGTTGCCGACGACGTCACGCGTCGGATCGTCCACGATGTCGGTGCGCGGGTCATCCGAGGGCAGATCGCCGAGGCCATTATCGACAGCGCTGACGAATGCCTGGTTCGAGAGGATCGTGCCATCCGGCACATCGGCGTTAACCACAACATCAAATACGATCGTCGCGATGTTGTCCGCGACACCGGTATTCATGACGCCGGGCGTCGTATCCTGCGGTGCGTTGATCGCGATACCGTCGCTTAGGGGAGAACCGCCGCCAGCAGCATCGGCGACTACCACACCGTTCAGCGTGGTACTGCCCGCGACATAGACCGTGTTCGACGGGACCAGGTCGCGAATTTCGACGCTGGTGGCGTTGTCGGTACCGGTGTTCTGCACGGTAATGGTGTAGCGCAGCGTTTCACCAGCGAGCAGAACGTTCGGATCGCCCGTTATGTAGCTGGAAATCTTGTCGATGTCGAAGTACGGCGCCGATACGATCAGTATTTCAGTCGGATCTTCATCGCCGTCGACGTTCGGGTCTGCAGCACCGTTAACGTTCGGATCATCACTGACCGCGACCGGGTTGCCGGCGTAACGGGCCTCGGACTGATTAAGGACAACCGTGTCGTTGGCGATCACAGGTGCGAGTTGTACTTCGAAAACAATCTCAAAGCTGTCACCGATGCCGGACAGGCTCAGGCCTTGTACATAGAGCAGCCCCGTACCGGTCGCCCCGCCGTTCGGATCGGTACTTGTGTCATCTGCACCGTTCGGCGTCGAAACAACGGTGAGCGTCCCTGCCGCGAACGCTGGAACAGCATTCAGGTTATCGAGTTCATCGACGATATCGAAACTATCGATAACGGTGTCATTGCCATTTTCGACACGCAGTGTGTACCGAATTGTGTCGCCCGGCGTTGCGATGGTCGCAGGATCATCGCCGGTTGTTACATTCACCGCGTACTTTTCGAAGATCAACACAGGCGTAAACACGGTCAACGTGTGCGCGTCTTCGTGGTCGAGCGTGCCAACCGTGCCGTCTGTGATTACCCGGGTGTATGTCCTGCCCGCCGGGTCGGCAGGGTCAATGCTGAACCACTCCGTTGCACCGGCAATGTTGGTCAGGGCAATGTTCTCAAGACTACCCGCGTCAACCTGGGCGTCGTACGTAACGATAAGGCGCTGGTCCGTACCGATCGTCGCGTCGCTGCTCAGCATGTTCAGTGTCAGTGAGCAGGTCGGGTCGCCCGCAAATGTGGTCGTGAAGTCGGTACCTTCGACCAAAACAGGAGAAACGGGCGTCGCGCCGTCGGCCTCAAATACCTGTGCCGTGATGTTCTGCGGAGGAGCATCGCACATACCGCCGTCCGCCAAGTTCGGCAGGAGATCCGAAATCGTGGCGGCATACGCAGGTGAAGCGCCGGCATTGTGGACATTCAGCGTGAAGGTCTCGGGAATGCCAAGCCTTGCACGCAGCGGACCCGTTTTTTCCATCGTCAAATCTGGTTCGACGACGGTCATCGGCTCCGTCGTACCCGGCTCACCCTGACGTCGACTTCCGACGTCGGCGTTGAGCAGGTTGTAGGTATAGGCGGCCGTATTGGTGAATGTCAGCCCGGCAACATTGGTCGCCGTATCGGCAAGACGGACGGTTATTTCGATAACAGCCTGCTCACCCGTCGGGATGTCGATGCCGTTAACCGGATCTTCGATTACCAGGCTGGTTGCGGATCCCGTGTTCTGTGGCGCCCAGTTGCCGGAACCCGAAACCCTGGCAACACTGACGAACTCGAGGTCGGCAACCGACGCGCTGAGGTCGTCGAGGATGCGCACATCATAAAGCGGCGCGCTGTGGGGTACAGAGGGTACTGTGACCAGGTAGCTGAATGTCTCGCCGATCGTGGCCGTGGCCTGCGTATTGGCTTTCGCCAGCAACTCCGGCGGTACACCTTCGATCCAGACCCGCGTTGGGTCTTCGTCACCATCGATACTCGAGTCGGCTTGTCCGTTGACATTTGGGTCGTCACTGACGGCCAGGACCGCGCCCGCGTCGGACATCAGGTCGGACTGGTTGGTCACAATCGTGCCATCGAGGATGCCCGACTGCAGCGTGACGTCAAACTGGATCGTCACGTCACTGAATGCCGGCAGATCCAGGTTTCGAATATCAACGACGCCGGTCGCGTTCGTGCCGCCGTTCGGGTCTGTGAAGCTCGTGTTCGCGCCGGCTGGAATCGTCGCGGGTACCAGAGAGAGGGTGCCGGGCTCAAATACGGCGGTGCCGTTCATCGAGCCAAGGTCATCGTAGAACCTGAAGTTCGCCAACGGACCATCCGTCGTCTGTAAGCGAATGCTGTAACGTAACGTGTCGCCAGGTGCGGCAGTTATTGCCGGGCTGACACCGGCCGTCAGGTTCTCAACCGTCTTCTCGAAGAACCAGCCGAACAATCCGACCTCGACAGTGTGCTCATCTTCATGATCGAGGGTCCCCGGTGTGCCATCGGTCAGCGTGCGCGAGTAGCCAATTCGATCGACGTTGCTCGCGTCACCGTTATACCACTGCGTCACACCCGCGATGTTTGTCAGCAGCACGCCGTTCTGGCTATCGGGGTCGAGCTGTGTCTGGTAGGAAATGACGAGCCGCTCGCCGGCACCGATCACCGCCGCGGAGCTCAGCATGTTTAGATTCAGCTCGCAGTTCGGCGCGCCGGTATAGCTTGACGAGTAGTCAACACCTTCGATCAACGGCCCCTTGCCAGGTACCGCAGTCGTGCCGTCGGACGCAAAGACCTGCGCACTCAGAATCTGCGGCGCAACGTCGCACATGCCACCAGTCGGTCCGTCGGGTAACTGGTCGAGAATCGTGAGGTCGAAAGCGTCGCTCAAACCGGAGTTGTACATATCCAGCCCGAATACGCCCCACTCACCAAGGTTCAACGTACGATTCAGGCTGGCAGGGCCCGTTTTGGTCATGACAACATCCGGCCCGCCAATCGTGATCGGCGGCGAGATGCCCGACTCGCCCGGTAGCGGTTCGTAGAAGATGCCGTCGATGAGCCGGCCGAACTCCCATCTCGCGGTATTGATGAACTGCGTGCCAACCGAATTGACCGGCGTGTTGTCGAGCACGACCTCCAGTTCGATGAGGATCTGCTCGGTCGCGGGAATAACGAGATTCGAATCGATCGTGAACGTGAGCAGCCCACCTGCATTTGCAAACGTATGAGCGACAGCCGCGCCCGAGTCCCGCCAGGTCACCGTGTGACCGACGTAGGTCAGGTCGACGCCGGTCTCGTTCAGGTCGTCGGTTATGACGATGCTATGCAGATCGTTGAGCGAGCCGGTAAAGTCGATAACGCCAGTTGCATTGCCACTCCCATCCGCAGCTGGATCAAACAACACCGGGATCAGAAGCGTATAGGTAAACGGCACCCCAACTGTGGCGGCGTCCCCCGGTGGATTCTGCTTGTCGATCTTCTCGACCGGGATCAGCAGGTTCTGACATCGCTCCTGAACCGAAGTCGACGCGCCATTGACGAACCAGATCCTGTGATTCAGTACTACCGCACACGACATCTGTCCAGTGTGGTAGACGTTGTCGAAGATCAGGAGTTTGCGGAAGTCCGTCTGCCCGGGCGCCGTGTAAAATGAGATGTTCGCGGTGAACGGGTTGACGCCCTGCTCAAAGTTGCGGATCGTACAATCGACGTCGACATTGACATTCGTCGGACTTGCAACGAGGTTGCCATCGATGGTGTTGTTCGGAAAATCGGAGCAGTTGACCGCCTGCGCGTTAGCGGCGAAGGACGCACACAACAATGCCAGCCCGGCAGCAAGCCGCACCCACAAGCGGCTACACCGGTTATCGCCAGAGCGAGAATGTTGTTTTTGTTCGACCATCGTCGTTATGTCGCATCCATTGCGTTGACGCCACCGACTGCAGGACGAACTACCCTTAAAACCGGGCGGTCCCGCTACCCTGAAGCACGAAGCTTTTTAGGCCGGTGACTTTGCGCCCCCACCTTTCAGCGGGTTTGCCTTTTTCCTGTTTAAAAAACGACTATGACGCACTCACCAGCGTCAAAGCTTGAACTGCATCACAGGATTGGTGTTTCCCTGTGATTACGTAAAATCGTCACGCCGCCGGCAGGAAATCGATCGGGTAAATGATCGTTACTGCCGAAATATCTTCCTTGGCGCCGAAATCGAAGGTTGTGACACGCTCGATCACCTGATCAGCCAGAACCGGTGCATTCATGTCCGAAGACTGCAGCGCGCAGAACGACACTGACCCATCCGGCTCGATGGTCAGCTTGATAATCACCTGGCCGCGCAACGTCGGATTCTTGCGCAGCTCACGGTTGTACAGGCGGTACAAGGCCGCCTTGTAACGATCGAAGACGATCTGAATTTCTTCGTCGGTCCGACCGGCCATCGCCCCGCCTGACATCGGTCGATCACCGAACCCGTCGCCACCGCTGCCAATTGAACTCGATACCCGCGAGACGGCTACGCCGCCCATGCCGGGACCGCCGCCGCCAACATCACGGCTGATACTCGCGAGGTTGATACCGCCGCTGGAGCCCGGTGCGTTGGTCGTAACCATCGCCCGCTCCGTGCGCCCGACCGCATTTTCGCCGGCGCTATTCAAGCGCGCCTGCGAACCCAACTGGGCTGAGGGACGTAAGGACGAACGACTGGCGAAACTGTCGCGGAAAGCGAGAATGCCTTTCGACTTGACCTGTTCCTTAATGTCCGGCTCCTGGACCTCGGCCACTCGAGGCTCTTCGCTCGACTCAGGCACGAGCTCCGGAGGTATTTCCTCGGCAAGCTCAGGCTCGGTTTCTGGCTCCGGCTCGGGTATTTCCTCGTCGATTACAGCTTCCGGAGCGGGTGGTGGCGGAGGCAGTGCTTCATGCACAAGCTTGGCCATACGCTCCGGCAACTCGATCTTCTTGGACTTGTCGGGTATCGGGATCGCAATAGACCCGATGAGAATGGCAAGAACGAGCGAAGTCGCGAGTGACGATCCAAGTGACCGGCGATAGCGCCTGTCCTCTTCACCACGGCGCTGCCACGGCATGACCATCGCTTGCTTGGGTAATTCGTCCGCATCACGTTCGACAAGCCACTCGCTACGACGGCGTTCCTCACGCTCGATAGCATCAAGTAACTCATAGTGCAGGACGTCGAGTGAGGAATTCTGGTTGCCGATTTTCGCGGCAATACCATCACGGCGTCGCTCTACCTCGACAATGCTCTCACCGTACTCATGAATACGTTCTCGTGCCTCGCGGAGGCATGCATCGACGTCGCCATCCTCGGCTTTCCAGAAGAGCCCGGTACCACCGAGATTCTCGAGCTCCTCGAGCGAACGGCAGACGTTGCCGAGTGCTTCAAATTTCTGGTTCTGCCCGGCGAGCTGCGTGAGTTCAAAGTCAACATCACGGAGATCCGCTTCGAGGCGCGCCATGGCCTCTTCGGATTCCCTCACCTTCTCCTGCAGAGACTGCTCGTCGAGGGACAGTTCTTCTTCGGACTTATCCGGTTTCACTGTGTCACCTTCATCCATGGGGTGCTAGGTAGCGCTCGCTACCTGGGTCGCTTTCTGGATTACCGCCAGCGATACGTTCTCGTAGCCCTCAGCTGTGCACGTCGACATGACTGTCTTGACGACGGTGAACGGGACTGAACGATCAGCCAGGATCGTAACTTCCTGGCTGGCGGCAACGGTTTTGGTATTGATACCAATAACGCTCTCCTTCAACTCTGCGAGGCGGGCGTTGATCGGCGCAATGGCGTCTTCCTTGCCATTCAAAATATCCTCTACGAATGCAACCAGCTTGCCTTGTACAAGAACTTCCTCGGCACTGATCGAGATAACCACGGTCTCACGCGGCTTTGACTCGATGCGCGACTCGGGAAGCTTCACGTCTTTCGGACTTTCCAGGACTTCTACGGATCCGGAATTCACCAGCAGGAAGAACACCAGGATCGTGAATACGTCCATCAGGGACGTCAGATTCATCTTGCCAATCTTCAACCGGTTGCGGCCCATGCGTTTGATTCGTCGTGAATTCCTCATGGTGCATCTCCCACGGAAATGTCCGAGAACAGGGCGTACAGTTCGAACTCGTTTTCGACGTCCGTCGGCACTTCAATACTGCGCACGACGTCCATAACCTGAATAAGGTAGTCGTAGGGAATTCGCGGCTCCATAAGCACCGACGCTTCTTCCTGGTTCGGATACTCACGCTTCAGTTCGACAATCAGTTCGGAGAGTGACTCGAGGTCATACTCTTCATCCTTCTTCGGAATCGAAGCGATCATTGCCGAGCCATTGCTGATCTCCATACCCGCTTCGCGGACGATTACCTCGACGCGGAAGTTATCCTGGTTGTTCGCCGGGCCGCCCGCTGCGCTGGGCAGGTTGAGCTCGACGATCGTCAATCTGGAGAACACGGCTGTGATCAGCAGGAACGGAACCAGCACCACCATGAGATTGAGAAACGTGGTTACGTCAATCTCGTAGGTCGTACTAACCCGACGCTTGTAATGATGTCGTTTGCGCGCCATGGCAATCAGGCCTCAACGACGCGTTTTGCCCTGCGTGAGAAGACGTTCAGCGCCTTGACGGTCGCCATCTCGAGGCTATCGACGATGTCGCCTGTCTTACTCGTCAGAATCGCATGAACGATGAGCAAGGGGATGGCAACCATCAGGCCGAATGCCGTGGTATTCATTGCGACCGAAATACTGGCCGACAGCAGGTCCGCTTTTTCAGCCGGGTTGGCATTGGCAACAGCCGTAAACGCCTGGATCAGACCCATGATGGTGCCCAGCAGTCCGAGCAGTGTCGCGATGCTTGAGGCAAGTGCAACGTAGGGTGTGCGTTTCTCAAGACGGGGCACGATTTGCATCATGCTCTCTTCCATTGCGATTTCGATGTCTTCGCGGCGGCGAACAGCGCCCTGCAGTGACAGACCCATGTTCAGTACCTGCGAGATCGTCGACTCGTCACCGCTGGTCACCTCATGCGCCTCATCGAACTCGCCGTTGTCCAGCAGCGGCTGAACCTTGTCCCATGCCTGCTGGTTTTTATTGGTAACCATGGTCAGTGTGACAAAGCGTTCGACTGCAATCGCGACGCCGACAGCGAACACGATCAGAATCGGGTACCTGAACATGCCGCCTGTCGAGAAGAAACTGACGATCGAGTAGAAAGTGTCCATTTTCTAATCCTCTTTAACAAAATATCCCGGAATCATCGGGTGCGGGGATCAGAATAGACGCACGTCAATCTTGGAAGTGTGACGTAGAGCACGTTGGTGGATTATGTAGGCAGGAAATGCGCGCTTTCTTGAGGCACTTCACACTGCAGTATTACTTCTCGGTTTTGCGGATTTCGTAGTACCTGATTTCGCGCAAAAAGACTTCCTTGTCGACCGGCGTGGCGCGGTCGTCGAGTGTGTCCGAAAGGCTCATGGAATCGCCCATTTCAGACGATTTCCACGGCACGATAACCAGCGACTTCGGCGTTTCCTCGTTGCCGAGAATAGACATGCCCGACATGGTCTTGGGGCTCGAAATGCCGTTGCCGTTATCTTCTGTCGTCGCTTCTTCCTTCTGCGTGTCCTCGGCTGGCGCCTCGGCATCTTCAGCGAAAACCGGGGCGGCTAGCAGGGACAAGAACAGAAAAAGGAAAGGTAGCCTGGTCATAATCACTCCTGCTGGCCGACGCGAGCACGCAGGTCGGCGATCCACATCGACGCCTCGTTATCGCCCGGCACCGTTTGCATATAGGCTTCGTAGGAAGCGAGTGCGCACTTGAGGTCGGCCAGGTACAGGTCGCACAGCACGCCCAGGTTGCGACGCGCATGGTGGTAGCCGGGGTACACAGACAGCGCAGCTTCGTAGCTACGCCGGGACTCGGCAAATCGACCTGTCTTGCGGTAGATGATCCCGAGCTCGTTGTGCACCACGGGATGATCCGGATTGAGTTCAAGCGCGCTCAGTAAGTGGCGCTCTGCCGACTCAAGGTCACCCGCGCGGTGCGTCGCAATCCCAAGGTCGATGCGCGGGCCGCTAACGTCCGGCGCATTTTCGACAACGGACTCGAGAAGTGCGATTCCTTGCGCTTCCTGTCCTTGCTCCAGAAGCACCAGCGCCCTTTCATAGTCGGTACGTACCGAATCGCTGACAGTGACCGGCTCGGTGATTGTGAATCCGACCTGCTCCTGGATTTCGATTTGCGCCTGGGGAGGCGGTTTCGATGTCGTCGTCGCACACGCGCCGAGCGTAAGACACAGGGAAGCCAGTGCTATACCGCGTATTTTCATTGGTCATCTCCCGCATTCCTGGAAAGCACGACACGACCTTTCGTTTCCTCGGCCGGCGCCTCGGTCTGAGACACGTCGACGCCGTCTTCGCCACCGATCGGCGACACCGGCGCAATCGGCATGCGGTAGGCATATACCTCGACCGCGCCGACAAAGCCTTCACTTGACTCATTCTTCGCATAGCGCCCCGGCATGAGATCGGCAAGGCTGTTCAAACTCTTTTGCACCCACGGGTTGTAGATCCCAGACGCGAGCAGCTCGAAGTTCTGTTCGTGAACGACGATAGCCTGCTCCTCGAACGGATAAGCCTCTTCCTCAATGACCAGTTCATAACTGTTCATTTCGGTGACGGTCAATCCTGTCGGCCGTTCGGAATCGAGCAGCGACGCACTGAAGTTCAGGTAAACCTGGGCAATGTAGTAGGTTGCAGCAGCCGTGACATCGGCGACTTCATAGGACACGAGACCCTCCAGGGAAGCCAGAGTCTCATCCATGCTCGTCTGCTTGAGCGCCAGGCTTTCCTCGAAGGGCTGGGTGAGCTCGAGTCGTGCAAATTGTTCATACTCACGCTCGACGAGAGTCAGCGCTGCTTTTGACGCCAGGAAGCGACTGCGGTCCGTGCGGTCGGAACCGGCATTACGATCTTCCTCGATCATCTCGTTGAGTTCATCGAAGTAGCGCTGGTAATCCGACTGCTCGTGATAGATCTCCGAGAGACGGTTGCGGGTCTCCATCGCGATATCAAGCGGGCGCGGATAGTCGTCGACGTACTGTTCATACACGCGTATTGCCTCGTCAATCACCGGCACTTCGTCATACAGTTCAGCCGCGATCAGCAGCGCCTCGCGACCCGACTCGACATCCGTCGCCTCGGCTGCAATCCGTTCATGCTCGGCTGCAGACCGTGCGGTCTGCCCGTCCTCGCGATAGATGAAAGCCAGCTGCTTTGTCGCATCGGAGTTCAGCTCATGATCGGGATGCGATGTCCTGAATTCTTCGAGGACGTCGGACGCTTCTACCCAGTCTTCAAGCTTCATGAGCGCCGCAGCGGCGTCGTACTCGGCCGAGCTGCGTATCGTTGAAGTAGGCGCGACACTCTTGATGCGCAGGAAGTGACCTGCTGCTGCCCGATAATCTTCGAGAAGGTTAGCCTGTTCCGCCTGTTTGTAGATCGATGCGGCCAGGCCGTCGATAACTGCGGGACGCGACTCGTCGTCCTCGGGCGTAAGCCGCAGGACATTCGTGTAAGCGAATTCAGCGTCCTGGAACTCGGCAATGTCGATTGAGGAGTGTGCGACAACCGCCCATGCCGAGCGGCGCAGATCAGGATCGGATGCCGGATAACGCTCGACCAGGGTCTGCGCAGACTGGATGGCCCGCGGGAAATCTTTCATCTCGTAGAGATCGTCGGCTGCGGCACCGAGGACTACGGGCGCTTCCTCATGCTCCGGGTACGTGTCTGCAAATCTCAGGGAGCTGTCAACCGTCGCTTCCTTGACCTCGCGCTGGCGGGCGCCGGTCGCAACACCGAGCTCCTGCCGATACGCGTATACGGCGGCGTATCCGGCTGCAGATGACTTGTCGTGGGCGTCGTAGCTGTAAGCCGTGCGTTCGTACTCGTGCGCCGCCTCGATAAAGTCTTGGTTCTCGAGCAGCAGGTCGGCCAGCTGGTAGTTGATGCCCGGCGTCTCCGCATCGTCAGGGAACGAACCCAGCAGCTGGCGATACCAGCGACTCGCCTCGACGAAATTGACGGGCCTTTCATCGACGAACACGTCTTCCTGGTACAGCGCATGATAGTGCCCTGCCAGGTCGGTCAGGTTGGTTTTCAGGAAGCCGACGACTTCAGGTGAATCGTCGATATTTACGCGATCCCAGTAGTCGGCATCCAGCGCATAACTGGTCGCAAAGTCTTTTTTCGCTTCTACGACAAGCTGGGCAAATCCGGCCTCACCAAAAATCTCGACCACTCGCATACCGAAGTAAGGCGAGACCTTATGATACGGATTGAGATTAACGAACGACTTGTAGATAGCAGTCGCATCCTCATACCGCAGTTTGCTGAAGTAGAATTCAGCCAGGTTTCTGTAGATCTTGTCGGCGTAACTACGCTGCCCGCTCTTCGAGAAGTAGTTGTCGACGACCTCAGGCCCGCCCATGTTCGAAAAGCTCAGGCTTACTACTCGGAACGTGTCCGTGATCCTATGCTCGTCATTGTCATCATCGAGTTCGTCGAAATTGAAGCCAATGTCCTTGCGGTGATCGAGCATGGCCATGAAGTTATCCAGCGCCTCATCGTAGAAGTACTGTTTGTATAGCGTCCAGCCCTTCTTGTAGAGCGCGAGCTCGTAGTAATCCGAATTCGAGCCGAGCGTGATAACCGCGCTGTATGCGTCCTCGGCATTGATGAACTTCTTACGTACGAAGTAGTACTCGCCGCGCCTAAACTGCACTTCATCCAGGTGCCTGGAATGCGGGTACTTCATAACGAGCCGGTTCATGACTTCCATGGCTTCGTCAGGCTGACCAATTTCGTCGTATGCACGTGACATCTGGTACAGGACCCGGTCGTTGCGTTCGTAGTCGGGGTACTGCTCGAGAATTTGCTGGTAGGTTTTAATTGCCTCGCGCGGGCCCGCCGGTATGGCCGATCCATCCGCGTTGACCAGTTCGTCACTGTAGTCTTCGGACTGTGCGAGGAATTCCTGGCGGTTCAATGCGCGCTCTTCGAACTCGAGATCCGATTCGGTAGGCTGCGCCGGCGCCGCGCTTCGACGTTCGGCAACAATCGCGGCTGACTCGACGGCGGCCTCGGGAGCCTTCATCTCGGCCATCTCATCGCTGCCAATAACGCCGTAGGCCTGTTCGATCTGGAGGTCAGCCAGGCGACGCATCGCCTCGGGTGTCCGCGCGTTTTCCGATGTTTCAGCGAGGTAGCGCCGGTAGCTTTGTGCGGCGCGCTCGAGGCTATCCTCGAGATAGACCTCGCTGAGGTCCGCCTCGACGCTTTCGAGTTCGGCCAAAGTACCTTGCTGCTGTACGGTCGTCGAACACGCCGCGAGGCTGAGGCAAGCGATACCCATTGTCAGTGCGAGGCGCTTCATTCTGCGTCTTCCAGGCGCGCCTGCGCTTGTGTCGCACGGTCATAACTGTCTGCCAGCGCGAAGCGTGCTTTGTCACCGTAGTTTTCAAGATGCTCACGGCGGGCGATCAACTCATCGATGGCGACGACTTCCAGCAGGTAGCCCTGCCGTGCCATCAGGCGATCGATGCGCTCGACGGACTGATGCACGTCGGCACGCAATCTCGTCATCGGCTTGTCGTAACCCTCAAAACTGTGGGTGGCGGCTTGTCGCGAGCGAACATACTCGTCGTACTCGGTCTGCGCGACCACCATGGTTTCATCGAGGCCGCGCAGGTTCCTGTCAAATTCAGTAAACCGTTCGTGATACTGGGTTTCGAGATCCCACAGGACGAGGCCCTTGATCCTGTTCAGCCGCGTCGCCAGCTGTTCTCGTGTACTGCCAACAGCGACTCCCAGCGCGTTCTCCATGTGCATGACACGGGCCAGGATTGCCTGTTCTGCCGGCGTTGCCAGGAACTCTGGTCTGGGTGTGGTTAACAAGTCGTCCCGGCGTTTGACAAGCATCTTGTGCTGTTCGTTGCGCAGACGCATCCGCGAGTCAAGCTTGCGAAATGCTTCATCGACCTCGGGCAGAAGGGGGCTGTAATGCTCGCTGCGAATATCGACCATTTCCTCGTAAGCGTCGAACCCACCCTCCCAGGTCAGGAGCTTGCGCTTCAGGTCGGCCAGGTCGAGATAGTTCTGCAGTCCGGTCTGGAAATCATGCGATGCCATGAGT